>PPYF01026725.1_pt1 | contig 60843 bp, 52 predicted proteins | sample 1559871 | NCBI WGS metagenome assembly PPYF01 (sample SAMN08240021, study PRJNA423297) | Human gut metagenome, whole genome shotgun sequencing project. | reverse complement strand
CAATGGTGTAAGGAGCAGACAAAGGACCAGCGAGTGCAGGATAAGGTGCAAACAAGGAAAGGATTACGTTACGAATACCGCAAACAACATTGGTGCGGTTAGGATCGAACTCGATGTATTCGTCATCACGAACAGCCTGGAGACCAAGCTGTTGAACCGTAATGAAGTCACCGTATGCAATAATCCATGCAGCTAATGCATAGGGTGCAGCCATAAGCCACATGCTTGGTTCAGCCCAACCAATTGAGAATGGTGAGCAAGTTGCAAACAATGCTCCAAAATCAGGCCACTTAAAGATTTCGCCAGAGAAGTTAAAATCAAACTCACCAGCGACACCACCGACAACCATCAAGATAATCATAGTCCACAAGAAGCTGTAGTTACCCAAGATTTGGAGAACACGGCTCTTGTCCATGCGCTTGCGAACACGCTGTGAATACATGAGCATGTAAACACAGAAGATACCTGCAATACAACCCCAGGTTACGGTGTCAATGGGGCCGCCTACGGGTTTCCAAGAAGGCAACCATAATTGCCATAGCAGGAGTAATCCAACCACAAATGGATGGTTCACCTAAAACCCAGTTCAAGGTATACATTGCAGTTTCGAAAATAACCAGTGCCCACGCTACTTCAGGATCAAGTCCTAAAGTAGTAATAAGTACTGCGAGTGCACCATAAGAAGAACAGGCATTCATGAGACCTGTTACAACTTCTGGTGGAGAAATCTTAAAGTGGATAAATGGGATGCGGATACGGAAAACGCCACAACGAATACAAGGTTGTACGCCGCCGTACGCACGTTTCATCATTGCCATCTATCAACCCCTCTCTCTTATTACGTAGGGAGCCTTTTTACAGATAAAAGGATCTCACGTTTTTGACAATTCTCTCCCTTTGAGTCGTTCAAATCAGATAGTGCTAACACCCAGTGTGGCGCTTGATTAGCGAGCACTATCTCATTTGCCTAGAATGTATGAACAAGCAATTCTTAACCCTCTCTGTAGGTGTTACTCAGACAAGGTGGAAAATTGCAAGTCATCAAAATTGTTAGTATTGTTTTTTCAAGGTGCATCTGAATTGCGAAGCTTGTAAGGAAAGATTGACAAAGGTGGGGTCTTGAACCGTCTATGCACTATAAGGAAGCCGAAGGATTCCTCGCTCGTAAATGCGCCTGCATAGAGGCTCTTGTGCTACAAATTACTCACATCGCTAACCTGTAATAAGAGCGTGCCAATCTCTCCTTGCAAAATTCGCAAAGCTCAGAGAATGTTTATCCTGTAGGAGGTTAACCAGTCTCAAAGCAACGGAATACGAAAATAGCCCGCCTTTTGCTCACCGCATCCAGCGGTCTATCTTTTGGTTACATAAAGCTAAGACAAAAGTTTTGCCTACTTAACAGGTGCTACAGGAGCGCGATCCTCTTCAACCTCGATGTCATCACCGGTGCGGATAGAACCCTTCTCCTTCAAGCGAGCAAGCTCATCGGCAGATACGCCTGCAGCTGTGAGTACCTCGATGGTGTCAGCACCAAGTGGAGATACTGCGGTGAAGTCTTCAATCTTTACAGGGATGTTTGAGAGATGATGAGGAAGACCGGTCTGCAATACACGACCTACTTCAGGGAACTCAACCCAAGCAAGTGCCTCAGGATTCTCCTCGCAGATCTGTGCTACTGCTTCAGTCTTAGTGTTGACCTTAGCAATGCAGAAGTCCTTATCCTCTAACCACTTAACCCACTCATCGGTAGTCTTACCAAGAATAGCCTCTTCAACTACCTTGAATGACTCAGGTGCCTCCCAGCGACGCTTCAAGCCATCAGGCTTGATCTCGGGATGACCGATGGCATCGCAGAATGGCTGCCAGAACTTAGGCTCAACCATACCAAGAGCAAGCTTGCCGCCATCTTTAGTGTCATATACGTTGTAAGCAACGCTTGGATACTCAAGGTCATCACGGCTGCACTGACCGTCATTGAAGCACCAACGAGAATCAAGCAGTGAGTTCCACCATACAAAGCAATCAAACATAGAGGTGTCGATATAGCAACCCTCACCTGTCTGAGTGCGTGCATAGAGTGCTGCAAGCAAAGCCTGACCTACAACCATGCCCGTTGACAAGTCACACAAGTGCAAAGGAGAGGTAGTACCACCATTAAGTGAGAGGTAACCACTCGTTGCCTGCATGTTTAAGTCATGCTGGGCCTTTAATGAGCGAGGATCAGTTGATCCGTAGCCAGAGATGGAGCAGTTTGATGACATTAGCACCCAAATCTGCAAGAGTTTGAGTTGCATAGCCACCAGGGAGGTAGCGAGAAAAGTCTAAAACAGTAATGTTTGAGAATGGGGTCTTTTCCTTAGCCATTAACCTTACTTCTCCTTCTTAGAGTTTGGACCATAGCTTGGCTCGAATACAGATGCAGGTACAGGATCACCAGAGTACTCAAGTACTGCACCGTCTGCAGCCAATTTATCAACTTGCTCGTCAGTATAACCAGCAATGTTCTTCAAGATCTTACGCGTATCATATCCGATAGGACGTGAACGATAAAGAACAGGGTCACCAATTGAAGCAATGCGGAAAGGTGGTGTCGTAATAATATACTCATCGCCTTCAGTAAATTGGCTTGTAGGACCTTGCTTCTCGTACTTTACGCGGCGGAGTTGGTCATTGGCAAATGCCTCTTCGTCACGAAGAACGTCAGCAACAGTTTGAATCTTTTCAAATGGAATATCGTTTTCACGGAAGCGCTTCTCAAGCTCCTCATATGGGAACTTCTTGCAAGCCTGATGGATTGCAGCGTCAACCTCGGTGTAACGGCCATTCTCTGCCAAAGCCTCAAGAGTATTGAGCTCAGGATCAGTATAGTACTTTGGATCCATTTCAAGAGTCTCGAAAACGAGCTTGCAGTACTTATTGTAGTTACCAAAGCACATTAAGAACCAAATGCCGTCAGAAGATACATAAGAGTTGTTGGTTGGGCACTTTGCCTCCATACGATCCTTAGGATGCTTGCAACCCTGCTGCTCTGCGATCAAAGCAGAAGTCATAGCCCAAGTACCTACGTGATAGAGGCTAGCCGTTACCTTGTCACCAACACCTGTGCGAAGAGCACCTGCATAAGCGCCAAGAACACCAGCGGTAAGAGCATTAGCAGCATTCCAGTCACCAAATGCAATAGGAGAGTTGCCCGGCTCGTAGTGCTCATTAGCTTGCGGAATAGCGGAAACTACGCCAGAACGTGCAGCAAATGAAGTTGCGTCAAAGCCCTTAGCGTCTTTCATAGGACCAAACTCGCCATAACCACGATTCTGTGCCCAAACAAGCTTAGGGAACACCTCATGAAGAGTCTCGTAATCAAGACCAAGACGCTTTAAAGCACCGTCACGTAAAGAGGTAACGAAGATGTCTGCCTTTGCAAGAAGATCCATCATAGCTTGCTTGCCCTCTGGGTTCTTGCAGTCAATTGCAGTCCATTCCTTGTTGAAGGAACCGCAGTCATAAGCAACATCGTCAAATTCACTCTTGTAATTCATGCCCCATGCCATGCCCTGGGTACGCTGTTCATCACCAGTGAATGGTTCAACTTTAATTACCGTTGCGCCCATTTCACCGAGAAGACGGCTTACAGCAGGACCTGCTGCATATTGGGTGAGGTCGACGACGATTACGCCTTCCAATGCACTCATATTTGTCCTTTCCCTTCTGTACTAGAAGAATAATCCAGACCATTACAGGTCGCACTAAGCGGTGACTTTTAAAAGCCTGGATCTCGTGATGGATAAATCTGATTGGTATCGATTAATTTTGAGGTGGTGTCCCATGCATCTGAGACACCACCTAATTATCTCAGCTGTGTTGTAAGGATCCCCTTACAACCGAAACGTTATGAAACCAAACAATCTTACGGCTCAAGGATAACGCGGAGGCCTTCACCTGCGTCGATAAGATCCATGCCCTTCTTCCAATCGCTCAAAGGAAGAACAAAGTTGGAAACAAGGCTGATATCGAGGCCATTTGCCAAGAGGTTCAAAGCCTGACGCCAGTGCTTACGCTCATAAGCGCGAGAACCAATAATGGAGATCTGACGCATAGCGATTGGAGTCATTGGGATGGTAGAAGGCTTTGCAGGAAGACCGGTAATACCAATGCGTCCGTTCTTAGCAACCATCTCAACAGCTTGCTGAACAACGGTGAAGTGACCTGCAGCATCAAGAATGATCTGAGGACCCTTGCCGTCAGTAAGTTCAGCAACCTTCTCGATTACGTCTACTTCAGAACCATTAATGGTGATAGCACCGAGCTTCTCAGCAACCTCAAGACGCTTAACGTCATTAGCAAGACCAGAGCAGAGAACTTTCTGAATACCATATGCCTGCTTCAAAACAGCAACCATAAGCAAGCCGATTGGGCCAGGGCCCATAACTAATGCAGTGTCGCCTGCTTCAGGATGTACGCGCTCAACAGCATTTAAAGCAACACAAAGTGGCTCAATCAATGCGCCCTGTACGAAAGATACGTCATCTGGCATTGGGATTACATTGCTAGCACGAATCTTCATGTACTTAGCGAATCCACCAGGAAGGTCAGTGCCATAGAATGGACGGTTGTCGCAAATGTTAACCAAGCCCTTGTCGCAATACTCGCAAGTATTATCGAAGAGAACAGGATTAGCAGTTACACGCTGGCCAACATAGAGATCCTTTGGTGCATTTGCGCCAAGCTCAGCAATTACGCCAGAGAACTCATGGCCAAAGATTGCTGGGAACTGAATGTTGTATGAGTTAGCAATAGCCTCATTCCAACCATGCAAAGAATGGTCAGTGCCGCAAATGCCGCAAGCCTTGATCTCAATGAGAGCTTCATCATCAGCAATTTGTGGAATATCTACATCCTCAACGTACTCCCATGCTCCTGCCTTAGGCTCGGTCATAAGAACTGCGTTCATTTTTCCTTCCATTAAATACCCCTTTCAAGTGAGTAAATGTGTACTAAGGAAGATTTTGTTTCTTAAAGGGTTAAGCAACTGACGCATATGCGTCAGTTGCTTGATTGTTCGATATAAATCGAATTACTGGATAGACCAGCCACCGTCCATAATGAGGGTCTGACCAGTGGTGTAATCGGTAACAGGTGAGCAGAGGAAGAAGATGCCCATAGCCATTTCTTCGAGAGAGCCCATCTTTACCTGAGATGGTGTACGGCTGTAAACGTACTCTTGCTGCTTAGGCTGCTCAGCGAATACTTTTTCAACCATTGGAGTCATAACGTAGCCAGGTGCGATGCCGTTAACCTGAATGCCATAAGGAGCGAAGTCAACTGCGAGTGCGCGAACCATGCCCATAACTGCAGACTTGGTGGTGCTGTAGAGAGCAATGTTCTCCATAGCGTTGATACCACGAGCAGAAGATACCAAAACGATCTTGCCCTTGGTGCCCAATTCCTTCATCTTGCGAGCAGCTGCAGTAGAAACGAACCAGTTAGCCTTTGCATTTACAGCAAAGATCTTGTCCCAGTCAGCCTCAGTGGTGTCCATAGCGTTCATGCGAGGCAAAGCAATACCTGCAGTAGAAATAACGTAATCAAGGGAGCCAAACTCGTCTACCGTCTTTTCGATAGTAGCGTCGATCATGTCCTGCTTGGTACCGTCGCAAAGCATACCGATTGCATTGTAGCCCTCAGCGCGTAACTCCTCAGCAGTGTCGAGGCAAAGCTGCTCAGGAACGCCGCAGATCATAAGATTGCAGCCAGCAGCACCAAAGAGCTCAGCGGTTGCTTTACCAATACCAGAGCCACCACCCATAATCATTGCAGTTTTACCAGCCATCTGAGTGCTGGGCTCCTTTGAGAACCAGTTTTTGCTCATTGCATCCCCTCTCTTTTCGAGTATCAATGAAAAAGCATTTTGCCTTTTCTAGGTTTTCCTTCGGCTTCACCGTTTAGCGGGGACGCGTCGATGCATACGCGTAGTACACCCCTGATAAAGTCAGGTTTCATTTTTGGTCAACTTGAGAAGTCAATCTAATTGACCACGAATGTTGATTGATGTGATAAAAGAAATATTATTTACACACACTATGTTTTCTTATTAATTTATATTCATCGACCTATGTTTACTAATCGATTGGTGAACGCGTTCATAATTCCTATTTGCTGTAAGTAATTGTTTCCACTAGATTCATAGTAAGAGAAAATGTTTCGATGTTTTAGCCTGTGTTTTGCGCCCTTGACAGAATCGCACTAACAAGGATGAACGTGTTCAGGCCGCTCCACGCTTTGTTTATAGGAGTAAGGTTTCCACAAACCCTTTAAAAGAGAATCAGATTAAGAAAGCTTTTCTGATACAACTCTTATAATTTAGATATATGCCTATGTATTAATGTTCTTCCTATTTTTATTTAATAGCGTATACCTATGAATCAACCGAACGCGTTCTATGGCTGTCTTTTAATCGTCATCATAGGGGTGTCCATTCTCACGCGCGACTGGCTCTTATAAGACCAATCGCACCCCTTTAAAAAGAAATTCTTAAATTTCTCGATGCAGATAAGTAACAAATGTCTATAATCTTGGTCATTATGTTTACTACAGCACAAATCATCTCAATCATCGTCTTCGTCGCGGTAATGGCTCTCATTGTCTCGGAGAAGGTCCATCGTGCTACAGCAGCACTTGCTGGTGCGGTGGTGCTGATTTTGGCTGGCGTTGTTACATTTGACACAGGCGTCGAACACATCGATTTCAACACATTAGGCGTATTAGTAGGCATGATGTTGTTTGTCGCAGTTGTCAAAGGTTCCGGCATCTTTGAATTCTTAGCAATCAAAGCAGCTAAAACAGCAAAAGGTAATCCGTGGATCATCATGATCCTGTTTTCCTTGATCACGGCAATTCTGTCGGCATTCTTGGATAACGTAACCACGGTATTGTTGATCGGTCCAGTAACCTACACGGTTTGTCGTGTACTGCTTGACATCAACCCAATTCCATTCTTTATCACCGAAATCATTGCTTCTAATGTTGGTGGTACAGCAACGCTTATTGGTGACCCGCCTAATATCATGATTGGCTCAGCAGCTAATTTAAGCTTCTTTGACTTCTTGATGTACGACGGCCCTGCAGTTCTTGTAATCATGGCAGCCTGTATTCTTGTCTTTTACTTTATGTATGGTCGCAAGATGGCAGTTGGTGATGATAAAAAAGCAGCTGTTATGGAGCTGAATGAGAAAGAAGCCATTCATAATCCCACTCTTTTCAAAAAGAGCGTCGTTATGATTGTTGTTGTTGCTCTTGCATTCGTGCTTCATGGTGTCTTTGACATTTTGCCAAGTGTTATCGCTCTTACTGCTGCAGCATTAATGTTGTTAATTAGCCGTGTTGATATTGAAGACGTCATCAATGACGTTGAATGGACTACCATCGGATTCTTTGCAGGCTTGTTTATCGTTGTTGGCGGCATGGCTGAAACCGGCGTTATCAATATGATGGCTCAAGCATTGATCGATGTAACAGGTGGCAACTTAATGATTACCCTGATCGTTCTGGTCTGGGCAAGTGCAATCATCTCTTCCTTCTTGGATAACATTCCGCTTGTTGCAACATTGATTCCTATCATCATTACGATGGAGAGCACGGGTATGGATGTAATGCCTTACTGGTGGGCAATCTCACTCGGTTCTTGCATCGGTGGTATTGGTACTCTCATTGGTGCATCTGCAAACGTTGTTATGGCTTCTATTTCAAAACGTAATGGCTATGAGATCACGTTTATGGACTACACCAAGATCGGCTTCCCTATCATGTTGATGTGCACGGCAATATCGTGCGTCTACCTAGTCCTGCGCTTCTGCGTTTTCGTCTAAGTGTAAGACAAGTACATACGTATAACAGATTTTAAGAAGGCAGCTTATAAGCTGCCTTCTTTTATGTATCTTCTTCATGCCCCCTAGAGGCACGTAAGGCACGTAAAGAACTATCGAAAGGACTTACCGCAATGCTCAACCCCGAACAGCTCGCTGTGATAGAAGAGATTGATGCCGCCTACTTTAACGGCCTTGTCGGCATTACCTTTCTTGAACAATCACCCGATCGCTCTATTGCAAAATTTGAACTGAGAGAGCAACTCTATCAACCCTTTGGATTTTTGCATGGCGGAGCAACTCTTACGCTCTTAGAGGCTGTAGCGAGCCGCTGTGCCGCTCTCCGTACTGACTTCACCTGCGAGCGCCCCTTTGGCATCCATGTAGATGTCTGGCACAAAAACCCTGGCAAGATAGGCACAATTTATGGAGTCGCGGAATTAGACCACGAAGAAGGCACTAAGCAAATTTGGCATGTTACTGCCTTTGATGATCAAAAAACAGTGATTTCAGAGGGTACCTTCATGACTAAGATCACTCCCCTCTCCCGACTGGAAGAAAAGGGTGTCGCTTATACTGATCCACCTTTTGCTTTATAAGCGTTTCATTCTCTCCCAATTTCATTCTCTCCCACCCGAGAAGGGCGCACATGCGCATGGCTCGGCGCACTCCAAAAAAATCCCCCCTCCCTGAACAAACAGAGAGGGGGGATTTAATACCTATCTTTTACTCTACCGAGCGAACACGCCTCAGTTTAGCCGAACTTAGCCTGCCTGAACCGAGTTTACCGTAACAAGCGTTCCGCCTGGAGTAAAGTTCAGAATCACACGATCGCCCACACTGTAGCGTACGATATCAACAACCGAAGAGATAGGACAATCGTAAATATTAGGATCACCATCAAGGATGACATAATAGTGCGAATTGCCATCAATTACGACCGGTGAAATTTCAGCAATCGTACCATTAGCAACCCCATCGCCTACTGAAGCGTTATTACCTGAACCACTCGTAGAAATGCCATTCTGGCGTAAGAGGTTCTCGTAATTCTTCTCAGTAGCAGCGAGCGTGTCACCAACTGCTACATTTTGATACCGCTCGATATCAATCATAGCGTACATCTTTACCAGACCCGCATCGTCTTTGAGCGCCATAAAGTATGTTGGCACACCATGAACGTTAATGAGCAGCGGGAAGGTTGCATCGTATTTCAAGTGCTGAACTTGACCCTCAGCAGAATGCATTGAGGAGTCCTCGGTTGCACCCGCAACTGAATAGAACTTGGACTCGCCCGTGCGCTGGTTGATCATAACAAAGCCGATGATTGAGTTATCAGCTGTTGCAGACGTTACACCGGAGTAGAGCCAAACGTCGTCGCCCTGAGCGATGAAGTTGTAGCCGTTCTTGCCATCAGTTCCAGGGGTGGTTTGCTTAACGCCATTTTGGCCAAGCCAAGAATTAATCCAACCACCAGAGAGAGCACCGCTCCAGTTATACTGCTTGATCAACAAGTCAGCGGGGTATGCGCGGTCAACCCACTGAGGAACATCCTGAATTGCATAGTCTTGGATTTCGCCCGTGCAAGCATTGCAGATGACAACACGCGAGACCGTTTCACCACTGAATAGGCCAATGGTGTAATCGAGCACAGGATAGATCCAGAAAGGATTTCCTTCTTCGTCAATCTCAAAGGATTTCTCACCATAGATATAGAAAGGACGAGAAAGCTGAACATGACGATCAACGTTCTTAAAGAACGGATCTGAATCTGAATAGCGAATGGGCTCATCAGGACGTACGATCTCGGTATCCTGGGTAGACATGTTAACGACGACATATCCAGGAATGCCGGTCTCCTGATTGGTCCACCACTTAAAGATGTCAGCATAATTAAGCGGGCTTACACGAACAGGTGCTCCTTGATAGTTAATCTGAGAATACAAAGGAGAAATCTCAAACTGGCTTACGTAGTCAGCCATAACACCCATAGTGCGGTTGCCTAAAAGCATGGCAGAATCACGATCAATGAAAGGAATCTGCGAATAATCTACCTCTTCAACACCCTCAGTAAAATCTGTGTCCTCTGTCTGTAAAATGCTCGAGAATTTCTCAGCATTACCCGGAATAAAGGACTGTGACAAGAGCATGCCTAACACGCCAATTAAGATGACGATCAAAGGAATCAGCATCAAGCGTGAATACAATTTAGCCTTTTTAGGGTTACCCCCTGATTTACCCTTAGGCGCTTCATTCATGCGACGCAATAAATACAGCACGATGATTGCGGGAAGCAAAACACCAATCGCCAAGAACTCCCAGAATTCCAAGCTGTGAAGATTAATTGGCGGATGGAACCACCAGTAACAAAATGCCAGAAGCACTAACCAGACGATACCAAAAATGATACCGGCCTTTTTGCCCGCACGGTGCAAACGCTCTGAAATGTCATTAATGTCGATACCGGCATTTGCCGCCATATCGTCAACATTAAAGCTAGCACTTCCGCCATTTGCATTACCGGGGTTGGGCCTACGCGCACTGCCGTGTGAAAATGGGCTCATTCAATTTCCCCTTCTGTCGGTAAAACATCAATTTATCTATTAGACCACAAAACGTACTCATTCGGGGAGTACGTTTTGTAGGTTTTTGTAAAGTCATACGCTTTTTTATAAGATGCCCATAACTTAGTTTATTTTGGCGATGGGGCTCATTGCGCTGCACCTTACTCGAGGCCCTGCTCTCCCCATCGCTTCATAGAAGAAAGCTCAATACCAAACCGCTCAAGCACCTTAGCAACAAGATGTGCCTCCATATCAGCGATAGTCTCAGGCTGAATGTAGTACGTCATCATGGGCGGCATCAGCGTGATAGACGGGATTGCCGCAAGCTGCATCATATTATTCAAATGAATAGGACTTAAGGGCGTCTCACGCGTAACCAGCACCAAAGGACGCTTCTCTTTAATGGTGACATCAGCAGCACGCAACAAGAGATTGTCAGAATATCCCGTCGCAATACCTGCCACCGTCTTCATCGAACACGGAATAACCACCATCCCCAATGTTTTGAAGGTACCACTTGCAATCGAGTCACCCAACGCATCAAGCTCGTGGTAAGCATCAGCAAGACTCATGAGTTCCTCTGCGCCCTGATCTCCCAGTTCATAGCGAGCTGTCAAACGAGCACCCCTCGTCATAATGACATGCGTTTCGATTTGAGACAGATCGGCAAGCGTCTGCAGTAAACGCAGCGCAAGCGGAGAACCGCTTGCTCCACTAATGCCAACAATCAGACGCTCGGGCTGTCTCAATTGCCCCTGAGACTCAACGTATGTCTCGCTCGGATTCGTATGTAATAGACCACTCTGCGCCATACTCACAAACACCTATGAGAACATCTCAGGAAGCCAATGAGCAGGATCAACATCCTTGAACTGACAACGGACGAATTGGTCCTTCAAGTCATACGGCACTGTGCAGTCAAAAATGGTCTTGCAGGCAATACCGTGATCGCGAATCGAAGGATCCATTGCAGGATCATTAGAAGGATCCAGAGGATGACAACGCACCCCTGGAATCGTAATGATGTCAGCATCACCCTGAAAACGCGTGTTCATAGCCCAAAGCACGTCATTCATATCAAACGGATCAACATCTTCATCAACAAGGAAAATATGTTTAAGCTCGCTAAAAGCAGAGAAAGCAAGAAGTGCCATCTGACGCTGACGACCCTCATCGGAAGACATTGATTTCTTAACCTGCAACACTGCCAAATACTTACCGCCGCCAGCAGAAGCGCAATACACGTTCTTTAAACGGCCTGGCATAGCTTTTTCTACCATTTGAATGATAGATGCCTCAGTTGGGATACCAGCCATAGAAACATGCTCTTCAGAGGGGCCAATACAGGTCTGCATAATAGGGTTAGTGCGTGTTGTAACCGCTTTAACTTTAATAATAGGAAGCGATGGGTTTGCAGGACCAGTATAACCAGGGAACTCAGGCATGGCTTTGCCCGTATGGGTATTCTGATCTTCTGCGACGCGCTTGCCCGGCAGAATTTCGCCCTCAATGACATACTCTGCATTGGCAATGCAGCGTTCATCAACAGTTAAGCAGCGCGCCATTTTGACCGGTTCGCCACGCAGCGCGCCTGCAACATTGAGCTCATCGTAACCAAGCGGCGTTGTAGGCGGCTCAAAGCAAGTAGCCAACTCAATAGCAGGATCCACACCTATACTGATTGAAATAGGGAGTGGCTTATCCATCTTTTCTGCCTTTTCATAAAAGGCGCCAATATGACGAGCGCCCGGCACCATATAGATAGAAATCTCGTCTTTATCCTGCAAACAAAGGCGGTGAATCGTAACATCTGATTCGCCCGTCTCAGGATCAGAGGCATAGCACATACCTAACGTAATATAGGGACCTGCATCTTCAGGGGTGTTAGTAGGGGCCGGAACAAGTGTGCGAATATCAAAACCCTCATCGGTCGCATAATGGACTACTTCTTGGCACAAAGCCTCTTCTGCCGGCACCTCAACGGGAGGAATAGGATCGAGCACCGCATCATTGAGCAAGAAACCCAACTTTTCAGGCTCGGCATCCAACAACATTGCCACACGCTTGCGACTAGCAAGTAAACCAATCACAACACGTGCATCAGGAAATCCCTTGATGTTGTTGAAAATCATAGCTGGGCCTTCTTGGGTAGGGCGCATAACCGTACCACCTGCCCCAACATGGCGATACACGCCACATAATTCCGCCTCAGGATCAACCTCAACATCGGTCTCTACCAGCTGCCCTGGTTGCTCAGCTAAAAATGCGAGAGCTGAGCGTAAATCATCAATTTTTTCCATACGCATTCTCGTCCCTTCTCTTGTTGTAAAACTGGCTTGAACTCGGTGTTTGCGCCAAGCCGTTCAACATCCTTTTACTCCTCCTTGCGCTTTAAGGTGCGCAATAACCTTGTCTGCCAACGTGTTCCCCGCTTGCGCAAGCGCATCCCGCGTCGCAGGGTCGATCGCATCAAGATGAACTCCGACACTTGTACTGACAACACCCCCCGTTGCAGCTGCAAGTGCTTTTGCAAGATCGACCGCGATCACATCATCCTTGTGTCCTGTGCGATTCAGTACCGACACCGTAGCACTTTGCCCAACGCCCGTAAGAGAAGGACGCGGAATAGCGAGCGCAACACATCCAATATGAGGCGCATCTCCCCCATATACACTCAGCGCCAGATCATCCCCCATAGGGACAACCGTGACTCTAAGCGTAACTTGCGCAATCGTGTGCGTAAACGCAAACGTCATACTATAGCCCTTGCCCTTGTCCTGGTACTTGCCCTCGTACTTGCCTTATTCAAGCGTAATAACTTGCCCTGTTTCAATAGAGTCAAAGATTGCCGTAATCACTTTTAGAGTTGCAAGCGCATCTTCACCACTGCATTGTGCAACCTTCTCACGCCCCTTACACAAATCAACAAAGTGAGCAAGTTCTGCGCGCATAGGATCCGTAGTCTCGACATCAAAATGCTCGTGTTTGAGTGGCTTGTTCCAGCCGTAGCTATCCTCATCGTAATAGTACAAATCCATATTAGGAAAACCAAACGATCCCTTGGTGCCATATACATGCATGCTATTGGCGCCAATCCAGAAGGAGAACCACGCATTTTCACCAGCAGCTAGATCATAGCTCCAAGGACCAGGAGTGCCATCGCTGATGAAATAGGATGCCGTAACACCTTCCTTATAATCAATCATGACCGTAACAGAATCTTCAACTTCGTTATTGCGGATCGTATTGCGTGCCGTCGCATACACCTTCTCAGGAGTCATGCCCGTTACAAAGTTCAAATCATCAAAGTCATGGATAGCATTAATGAGCAAAGGACCACCACCCTTGGTAACACGCCAAGGAACATCAAAATAATCATGCGGCTTTGCAATGGCATACATAGACTGAATGCCTACAATGTCACCAAGACGGCCTGATTCAATAATCTCTTTCAAAAACTTATGCTTGGCAGACGAGCGACGATGATGTCCAACAAGCAAAATAGCTTCTGCGTTTGCGCATGCCTGAATAATATGCTCAGCTTCTTCTACGGTATTGGCGATGGGTTTCTCAAGCAAAATGTTTTTAATGCCCGCCGCAAGTGAATCGTCCACTGCTTTAACATGCAAAGAATTAGGCAACGCGATAACGACCGCATCAAGCTCTTCATTGGCCAACAATTCAGTATAGTCAGCATAAAGCGGAACCTGTAACTCACGAGCAACCTCTTCAGCTTGCGCACCAAATCCAGCAACCGCCACCAGCTCACACTCTTCGTTTGCAACCGCATCACGTGCGGTGCGTGCCCCTTGGTTCAAACCGAAAACTGCCAACCGTACTTTATCCATAGCAACTCCCCTCTCACGTTGTTCTTGGGATCTTTTCCTCTTGCACTCACTTGTAGCCTTCGTTGTTCCCTCACCAAGCAACAAGCGATTACATCCCCCAACAACGCATGATTAATATGTTGGCCTTATTATAAGCACTTGGGAAGAAAAAAGGTAAGCGTATAATACCTAGCTTATATGCATGCTTTTATTTCTGACATACAACTTGGGTTTCTCACCTTCCCTTTGGTGGCACTCGTTATAACGCTTCCTTATATGGCGTATCAATATCGCCGCTTTGGATCTATTTCAGTTTGGAAAACGCTCGTTGTATACTCTTTTGCATTCTATTGCCTCTGCATGTGCTATCTTATTGCGCTTCCTCTCCCTGCTGATAGAACGGCTTTTGTCCCTAACCGAGAACCCCAGCTTGATCCTTTCAACCTCATCGATCAAATTCAAACCGTTATGGCGAGCACCTCTTTTAGTTTGGGCGATAGGTCAACGTGGGCTCCTACCTTGAAAACCCCGGTGGTCTATGAAGCAATCTTCAATGTCTTATTGACGTTGCCCTTAGGTGTGTATTTGCGCTATCTGTTTTCCTGCAAATGGTGGCAAGCACTCTGTATTGGTCTTGCTACTACGTGTTTGTTTGAATTCTCTCAACTCACAGGCCTTTTTGGACTCTACGCTCATCCTTATCGTCTCTTTGATGTCGATGATATTATTTTGAATACCATCGGATGCATGATTGGATTTTGGCTTGCCATACCCTTTTCTGCAGCCCTGCCTTCCATGGATAGCGTCAATGACGCAGCACGTGCTCGTGGCCTTACGCGCGTATCCGTTACACGACGAATGTTTGCCTGCCTGATTGATCTTATTGTTTCTGGAGCGCTGTTCCTAACACTTTGGCTTGTCGCACGCCCCACCGACTTACAGATTGCCAAAAATCTCGCACTTGATCCGAGCAGAGCACAAGCAAAGGGATTACTTTCTCATTTTTGGCTTGAATTGCAAGCTGATCCCGTAAGCGCCCTCTTAGTGCTCTTTCTCTGTGCCGTGATTGTATTTATGCTTATTCCTATCATTACCGGTGGTAAAACACCCGGACAGGCATTGGTCGGTATCACTATCGTAAATACAGAAACAGGAAAACAGCCCGCATGGTACGCGTATCTCGTACGCTATGGCACCCTCGCGCTCTTTGTAAGCGCGCCCTTATGGATGGGATCATTAGCACCCCTTGATATTGAAGGTATAAGCGGATCAGCCATGATTGAAATGCTCGTAGTAATCTACGGTGTTTGGATCATATCGCTTGTGATTCGTGCAATTGTCAGCATGGCAGGAAAGCCTGTTGTCATGCTTAATGAAGTACTTTCAAATACGCGTCTTGTGCCAACGCGCGCCCTTCCACCAAGCCAAAATCACCCTGAGCAGCTAGATCAGACCGTACGTATGCCTACCCCCAATCAGCATACTCAGCGTACTCAGCATATTCAACGTAACATATGGCGCTAGCGTCTATAAAACCCATCAGACGCTTTATAGACATCAATTTCCCATTGTTTGCGATGTGATTTTGCCACCGTATCCAAGATGATACCCGCAGTAAACGAAAGCGCACCACAAATTACCAGCGCAATTGCCAAAATAGCAGAAGGAACTTTTGATACCCAACCCGTCGTTGCAAACTCAGTGATAACCGGGATACCTGCAAGCAAACCCAAGATAACCAAAACAAGCGACAGCCATCCAAAAAATGCAAGCGGTTTATAGTCTTTAAAGAGTGAGGTGATTGCACGGAGCACCTTAGCCCCATCGCCAAACGTCGAGAGTTTTGAATAACTCCCCTCCGGACGATCACGATAATCAATGGGCACATCTTCAATACGCCACCGCTTATCAACCGCATGGATAGAGATCTCAGTTTCAATCTGGAATCCCTCGGAGAGTACCGGCATAGTTTTTACAAACACGCGGTTAAAAGCACGGTACCCGGTCATAACATCTTCAAAGGCATAGCCATATATTACTTTGATCAACCAGCGAACAAGATCATTACCAAATCCATGAAACGCGCGGTCATTTTCTTCTCCGTAGCTTCCATTTGATAGACGATCACCTACCGTCATGTCTGCTCGATCATCCATAAGCGGTGCAAGAAGCGCAGGAGCAAATTCAGCAGGATAGGTATCGTCGCCGTCAACCATAAGATAATATTCCGCATCAATGTCTCTAAACATCTGACGAACAACATTACCTTTGCCTTGACGACCCTCAAAACGAACGATGGCACCATGCGCTGCAGCAATTTCTGCCGTATCATCAGAAGAGTTGTTGTCGTATACATAAATATCAGCATCAGGCAAAACACGCTTAAAGTCATCAACCACTTTGCCAATAGTAACTGCTTCGTTGTAGCAGGGAATAAGTACGGCAACCTCTGCCATCGAATCCTCCCTTACCCTGTATGATTTTTCCTGTGGTTTTTATCCCTGCTAAGTATGCCACGAATCATTTCTTCCCAGAATACCCAAACAGAAATGTTCGGGAAAAGCAGCGACAAACTGTGGTGTGCGCCCTCATCACGTCGCAATAAACGCTAAAATAATTACCATACTACTAGCAATAACCTGACTCCCGTTCCAAATCTGCTTTATGAAACTCGAACCCAAGACAATTGAAACGTTCAATAAGCCCTTAATTCTGGCGCTTTCGATTATTGCTTTTGTACTAGTAATGATCGTATTTGCTGTTTTTATGCAGCAGAACACAGCGCGCATTGTTTCAAATAATTCAAACTATATTAAAGACGCAACCGAACAAACAGCTATGCGTGTCTCTACTCAGCTCGATAACGCGCTTCACGATATTCAGGCAATTGCCCATCTTGAATCAAATTTGCTCGACAATGCGTTGCTCGACCAAGCAGAAATTGCTGACATTGCAAGCATGTCTTCCTTTGACTACCTCGAGTATGTTGATACCCAAGGTCAATGTCATCGCACCGACGGGTCTTTAGTGGATGTAACCGATCGCCCTTATTTCCAAGAAGGCATACAGGGCAAATCGGGTGTTTTTTATACTCCCAACTCTCTCCTCACCCATGAATCTATGCTGATTTTCTACACCCCGGTTTATATGAACGATGATTCAACCGTAGTGGGTGTATTAATTGCTGAGTACGGCGAAGACCGCCTCACATCTATGCTTAAAGCAAGCTATTTTGGATACGAGAGTTCAGCAGCCATGATCAATGCCTCTGGCACGATTGTCGCCTGTTCCAATCCTGACCTTGCCGGAACAAATCTTCTCGAGCAAGATATTTCTCGTGGGTCTATCAGCTCGGCAAACTTTGCTAAGCTCTCTGACGCAATTACTACTCAAAACCCCTTCCTTTTTAATTACACCGCAGATAATAATGGCATTGGACTTTCCTATCTCACCCCCATCGCTGGCACTGACATGATGTTGATGGGATCCTTCCCTTCCGCTGTCTCCCAGGCAATGGTGAATGAAGCTAATGACGATGGGCGTCAAGCGCTTATTGAAATCTGTCTTATCTTTTTAGTGATCTTTATTCTCATTATTGTTACCAATGAGATCATCAGACGTCGTATGTCTAATGAAGTACGTGATAAAACCTATACCTATGAAGCGCTTGCTAAGCTTTTTGAACGCATGGTTTTACTCGATCTTGAGCACAAGACCTATCGCTATCTTGATGGAGCAGGACCAGAAAACAACACTATTCCCCTTGAAGGACCGCTTCCCCTTTACCTTGACCACCTCATCTCATTGGTCGCTGAAGAAGAGCAGCGCGAGGATGCCAAAAAACGCCTTTCTCTTGATTTTCTTTGCGAACATTTGCCTCTCGGGGTTGATGAATTGCGCCTTGAATATCGCATCCAACGCACAAATCGTTGCGACTGGGAGGACATTAATATTATCTGTATTGGGCGTGATACCAAACATAAACCGACCCTCCTTATTGCAACATCCCAAAATGTTTCTGAACTTAAAGAACGCGAGCAGTCAATTAGGCAAGCTCTACTCAATTCCTATCACGCCGCAGTGGAGGCAAGTCAAGCCAAGACCTCGTTCCTTTCCCAAATGAGCCATGACATTCGCACTCCCATGAATGCCATTATTGGCATGACTGCTCTGGCACGCTTGCATGTCAACGAGCCCAATCGCGTTAATGACTACTTAGATAAGATTGCGGTTTCTTCAGATCATTTGCTTGAACTTGTTAATGAGGTTCTTGATCTCTCAAAAATTGAGTCAGGGAAAATCTCCTTAGATGAAAAGCCCTTCCATTTAAGTTTATTGGTAGAAAATCTCTCTATTATTTTCCAAACACAAGCAGCTGAAATGGGTACCACCTTTATCGTTGACACCACCAAAGTTACCCATGATTTTATTCTGTGCGATTCATTACGTTTGCAGCAAGTATTCATCAACCTCTTAGGCAATGCCTTCAAATTCACCTCAGGAGGCGGCACGGTTCGTTTTAGTATTGCGGAACGTCCTAGCCGCATCCAGACTATCAACCATTATGAATTTGTCATTTCCGATACAGGACGTGGCATGACCGAAGAGTTCATGGACCGCATGTTTGAACCCTTCGCTCGTGAAGAAGACACCTCTGATTTCGATGAGATGCGGGAAGGTACGGGACTGGGGTTACCTATTGCTAAAAACATCATTCAATTGATGAATGGAACAATCGAAGCCCACTCTACCGTTGGTGAAGGCACAACCTTTACCGTCATCTTGAGTTTTAAAGCTCTCGATCAACAAGGAGACACTCAACAAACAGATGATCACCATGAGCTTCCTACAGAGCTTCTTGCAGAGCATTTAGAGCATGAAGACCACCCAGTAAGAGAGGATCAGTTAGCCTCATCGAAAAAGCCAGCTCTAACAAATCAGACGAATTCGTCAAAAACAAGTTCGTCATCAAAACAAGCCATCGAATCTCTTCAAGCTGAAGATTTTACTGGTATTCGCGTTCTTCTTGTTGAAGACAATCTTCTTAATATGGAGATTGCTGCAGGCCTTCTTGAAACTATGAACATCGTTGTTGAACGAGCCGAAGACGGAAGCGTTGCTGTAGAGGCGGTTCGTAATCACGAACCGGGATATTACGATCTTGTTTTCATGGATATCCAAATGCCTGTTATGGACGGTTATGAGGCTATGCGAACAATCCGTTCAACCGAGAACCGTCCTGATCTTGCTGATCTTCCTCTTATTGCCTTGTCAGCAAATGCCTTTATAGAAGATGTTCAGAATGCAAAAAACGCAGGCGCTAATGATCACTTGGCAAAACCAATTGATATCCATTTACTCGCCCGCGTTATTCATACCTTTACTGACGACGTCAAATAACATGACATCTCGTAACGTATCTTCTACAAGAACTCGCATCCTATACGGATGCGAGTCTGTCCTACACTCCCTCAGCTTCAAACCGCTTTTCAAGCGCCTCTTGGTGGATAGCACACTGTAGAGCAACTTCTTTGGCCACCTTGCCTGCTACGACAAGATCAAAAAGACTTTGATCCATAGTGATCATGCCCTCTTGAGCCCCTGCCGCAATAACACTATCAATTTGATGTGTTTTCTCTTCACGAATTAAATTGCGGATTGCAGGATTGGTAACCATGATCTCAAAAGCAGGAACAACCGTACCATCAAGTGCAGGAACAAGCTGTTGACTTACAACTGCCTGCAAAACCATAGAGAGCTGCATGCGAATCTGACGCTGTTGATTTGCAGGGAACGCATCGACAATGCGATCAATCGTGTTAGCAGCCCCCGTTGTGTGGAGGGTAGAGAAGAGTAGCTGCGCCATTTCGGCTGCCGTAACTGCAGTAGCAATCGTCTCTTGATCACGCATCTCGCCCAAGAGAATAACATCGGGACTTTCGCGCATGGCAGAGCGTAGTGCCTCGGCATACGTAGCAACATCAGTAGGGATCTCGCGTTGTGTCACAATGCACCCATCATGACGGTGCACATATTCAATAGGATCTTCCATCGTAATGATATGACCTGAACGCTCCGAATTGATGCGATCAACAATACAGGCAAGCGTTGTTGACTTACCTGCACCTGCAGGACCGGTGACTAAAACGAGTCCTTTCTGTAGTTCAGCGCATTTCATGACCTGATCAGGGATACTGTACTCTTCAGGCGTAGGTAACACAAAGGGAATAACGCGAATTACCGCACCATATGAACCACGTTGACGAAAAACATTAGCACGAAAGCGTCCCACTCCTGGCAACGCAAATGAGAAATCATCATCGTGGTTATGGGCATCAACAAACGGAGCCATATCGCGACGAGCAGCCTCATAAATACTAACGATGAGTTTTTCTGTATCTGCAGGCATTAAAGGCTTATCGCCTAAACGCTGTTGCCGGCCATCAATAGCACACGTCAACGGAAGGCCCGCAATAATAAAAATGTCAGATGCTTTAGAATCAATCATATCCTGCAGCAACGATGTTAATTCCATGAGCTCTCCTCACTTAAGTGATTAGTTTTCTGATCCGCCTGTCCAAAGCGTTTCAGTATCTCCTTCTTCTACAAATAAGGTTGATGATTTCCAGGCAAGAATCTCATACGTCAAATCATTACGAATTCCCAATACGACTTCCAGCCTACGTCCATCTCCTGTTTCAAAAACGGCATAAACGCCGTTAACAATATCTAGCTGCGTACCTACAATACCAGCTGCTGCCATAGCATCTTGCGCAGAATCAAGATGGGCATTTACAGAAAGCTCAGTAGCAATCGTGGTATTTTTTTCGGCACTGTCAGAGGATTGCTCATTGGGATGAGTCCACTGCTCTTTCCCGCGACGTTGCGCATCCAGACTTCTCCAGTGCGCCTCAGCGGCGGTTGCTAGCGCTTCTTTACCTGCGCGTTGCGCATCAGCACAATAGTTGGGTAAAACAGCCTCAAGCATTGATGATACTTGATAACTGCCTTGACCCTGCACACGTGCCTGACTCAATGTTTGATCGATATGGGCAACCAGATTTTGCGCAGCGGTCTCATTAGCATACAACGCTACTGTTGCATTGGCTTGGCGCTGCGCAAGCACATACGTCGCTTGCGAGGTAGTTACCGAAAGCACCGCCATAACTGCTAAACACAACACAATCAAAAGCGTAAAGAGGCTGATCGGACCCATACGCACCGAGCCGTGACTTGCACTCATTTAAGCCACACCTCCCGCCTGCATATCTGATCCTGTCTGCGCATCTACCTGTGTCTCTCCTGTTGCCTCTGCCATCAGCACATTACCTTGCGCATCTACGCGTCCTGCTGCCACCAACTCTTGGAAGAGCATTGAACAGGCACTCTCAGAATCTCCTTGCGCAAGGAGACGCATCGTTGAAGTACCGCTGCGCACGTATCGTGATGTATGAAGAGTATAAAGACTCTCATCACCAGACATCACGCTAATTGTTGCACCATATAAAACGCCGCCTGTATACACCGTTGCATCAGGCGTGATCGAAATCATGCAAGTTTGATCTTGATAGGTCGCCTCATGCTCTGAAAGCACGGCAAAAGGGTTTGCCCCAAACGCTTCTGCTTCATCACTTGCAAGAACTGTCGCCGCTTCAAGACGAACAGTATCTTCTGCACGCAAATGAGCATCAGAAAACAAGGTGAGTAAGACTGCAAGCGAAGCAACTAAGAATGCCAAAAGCAATAATGCTTCAACCACAAAAGCTGTCCCTGACCAGGTATGATGTCCCCCTCTGCGTAACGGCCGATGAGAGGCAAAGCCAACACTAGGGCGCGTAGAACCAAACGCCATTATGCTCCCCCTCTCACACTATGGAGAGCAACCTCTGCGCTGCCCTCTTGGGTATACACGGTCAACAAACCACCTTGGTACGAAACATCAAAGATGTCCGACTCCACGAGCGGAGTAGCACGCGATGGATCATAAGGAGCCTGGTCAAGGGAATACTCTTCCACAATGGTACCCTTGTATAAGTAAATACGCGTTTCATACCGACCTGAATCAAGCGCTTCGATCAGTACCAGTGATACACCCTCAGGCCCTTGCCCAATCGCTATTTCATCAATAGCATCATGGCCTTTGATGCTATTGACAACAAAGGAAGACGACATGCGACTATCCCCTGTTGCCGTACGGACATTTGCAAGCGAGCTATACACCTGCGTTCCTACTACAAGCGCAACCAAAAGCGCTGCAATAAACACGACAAAGAGCACAATAGTAAAACCTCGACCGAAATCACGTGCCTCATAGTCGTGATTAAACGTTGCCAAGGATGATGCCGCATCATGCAGCGTTGAACGCTTTCGTGAAGTATGTGATTGAAGGGGTGATAGATACCGATTTTGACTCATCGTGCAATCACCACCACAGTCGGCGCAACATTACTCGCAAAAGCTTCATAGCTAATCACATAATCATTCCGATTAACTACAAGGCCATAGTTGTCTTCTAAATAGCCGAGTGATGAAGGATAGGCTCCCTCAACGGCATAACATTGCAGTGCTGTCTCAACAATGGCATTGCGCACTGCTGTCGCGCGCTGCTCTTCCATTTGCTCAGCGAGAGCCTGAACGCCAAAAAAGCACGCAACACAAAGTACGCACAAAACAACAAGCGTTACAAGAAGAGTACGCCTGCGTTCTTTGATCTGTCGCTGAGTCCGTACGTGATACATGAGGACACTTCTATCCAATAGATCCCATAATGCCAATCAAAGGCAACATAACCGAAATGAGTGTTGCGCCTACCGCAATCGTCAAAAAGGCTGCTAAAGCTGGCTCAATAGAATCAATTACCCGATCCACTTGTAAAATTGCGTCATCAAAAAAAGTTCCTGCCAGCCGATCTAGTACTTCATCAAGACTGCCAGCACGCGTTCCAACCGTAAGCATGCGTGCATATACCGGCTCAAAAATCTCAAAATCACTAATAGCTTGAGCAAGACTCTTTGCCTGCCCAGGATCAATCATGGCATTATAGGCTTGCTCAACCTGTGCAAACAAACCACGATGCTCAACAGTTGCAAGAGCGTCTTTCATAGCTTGATCAGTAGTGAGCCCTGACGCAATGAAAACTGACACGACTGAAGTAAAGCGGCTTAATGCCAACTGATGCATTGCTTTTTTAGTAAACGGCACGTTTTCCAACAATCGCACCACGCGATCTACGCCACCCTCAGAGTGCATCATGGCCATAACCACTAAAGCAACAACCGCACAAATAAGCGTGACGATGAGCGCAATCCAGCCAATCACTACCGAGATAGCAACAATATCAAATGAACCCGATGTGATACCACCTGACAAGGAGTCATATACTCCTTCAAATACGGGCAGGATAAACAATACCGTAAATGCCAAAATGACACTCATGATACAAAGAAGCGCTGCTGGATAACCAATAGCTGAACGTATTTTTGCCATCATGCGTGCTTCTTCATCGTAGTACACACTTAAGCTACGTAATACATCTTCAAGACGACCAGACCGCTCGCCAACCGCAATCATGTCAACGGCATAACGAGGAAACACTCCTGCCTGCGCCATTGCATGTGCCAAACTCGAACCGGCAATAACCTGTTTATAGACGCACTCGCAGGCACGCTTAAAAGAGGAGTCCTCCATGTTCTCCATCAGCATATGCACTGCCTCATCGGTCTGAATACCAGCCGAATGCATTAGTGCCATACTTTCGCAAAAAGCACTCAGTGCGCTACTATCAAGCGTCGCCTTCTTGCTCATTGGTCATCTCCTTTTATCCTTTACTAGCATGCGCGCATTTTGCTTACATGCCTGTATTCTATCGTGGATTGCTCCTCTAATACACGTAGCGATCCGTATAGTTAGACCCATCGCCAATAAACTCACTATCAGCACCTGTTGCAGCGAAGGTGGTATCAATACGCGTCCACGTATCAGGGTCAACCGTTATTTCAACACTCTCCCACTTACCATCAATATAGATCATATTCCACGCATGATAAATGTCATCAGGTGCAACATAGCCCGTAATAATCTTGCAGGGTATACCTAAACTTCTAAACATAGCCGCTGCGAGAGAGGCATAGTCAAAACAAATACCCGTTTTACTTGAAAGGGTTTCATCCGGATTCGGGATATACCCGCTCGAAGATGAAAGCTTTTTAGCTTTATCCTTATCATAAGTAATGTTTTCTTTCATCCAGGTATAAATAGAACGTGCCACATCACCTTCATTTTCAGCACCCTGCGCAAGTTCGCGGGCTTGCGCAGCTACGGCACTCTGATCGGTATAAGCGCAAAAGACATTAGGGCGGATAAAGGGTTCAAATTCAGTCGTGACATTAACTTGCAAATCCGTTGAAAGAATCTCAACGTAATTTGAGCCCGACGTATTTTGCATCACGCGAAACGTATATAAACCATTGCCCATATTAATAGGGCAGATAACAGGAGTGCCATTGTTTGGCATATCGTAGTTATAGCTCACATCTCCCTTGGTAACTTGAAATTTAAGACGCGATGAGCTTGTTGCCTCAGCAGCAACATAACCATCAGCTACCGATGAGGTGTCAATAGCAGCTCCACGTCCACTCACAACCGCTTTTGAGAATTGAGCTGTTGCAGAAGTAGCAGGAGCCTCAAATGCTGGTCCCGAAGTCGAAGATTCCCCCTGAGAGCCTCCTCCACCACAGCCTGAAAGGAAGCAAGCACATACTAATGACAGCAGGATGATGCTTCCCGCCGCCCCTATCATGCGCAACCATGCTCTTTCTTTCCTTATTATCCTCAGCAATGCGCCTTCTTGAGTTATACGTGATCTTACGTGATAAGTGATCTACATTATATAGCACGTAGCACCCAATCTTTACACATCACAACAAAGATAGACACCCAAAGACAGACAAAAACAGAAAAGTACCTCTAGACATAATCAGGCCTGTTTCTATACAAACATATAGGAACAAGCCTGATTGCAAATACCTGCAAGAGCCTTCATATTCTTTTGCCCGAAAGAATCATGCCCGATAGATAACCTCATATGAAGCATCTCCTGCAAGTATTACTTTAGTAAATTATGCTCTTGGTTTGTTCCCAGAATTGCTGAAAATATTACATTACTCAGCCCGAGGAGGCATCCAAGTGTTAAGCATCTTGATCAAGACGGGAATCTCAAGCGGCTTAGACATATGATCATTCATGCCAGCGTCTTTTGCTTTTTGCATGTCTTCTGTAAAGGCATCTGCCGTAAGCGCGACAATCGGAATCTCCGCAAGGTCAGCTCGCCCATCTTGTGCAGCTGAGCGAATAGCGTGCGCAGCCTCATATCCATTCATGATAGGCATCTGAATATCCATAAAGATCATATCGTAGTATCCTGGATCATGCTCAAGCATCATATCAAGAGCTCGCTTGCCATTTTCAGCATGATCAACCTCGGCTCCTGTCATACCTAAAATATCTTGTGCAATAGCAGCCGCAAGTTCATTGTCTTCAGTGAGCAAAATACGATACCCCTCGTAGGCACATAACTCCAGAGATTTAGAATCACTAATCTGCTCTTCGCTAACATAATCAGACAGCAAGTCTTGCAAGGTAGAAACAAGACGAGAACGGAAAAGCGGTTTTGAAATAAAGGCATCAATTCCTACCTGGCGCGCTTCTTGTTCAATAGCGCTCCAATCGTAGGCAGAAAGAATAATGATAGGCAATCCTTCAGGCACAATACTGCGAATAATACGCGCTGCTTCAAGTCCACTCTTACCCGGCATTTTCCAATCGAGAATGATGACATTGTAGTCGAGACCTTGTTCGTGGGCGGTCTTTACACGCTCGCAAGCCTCATCGCCTGATAAAACATATTCCGCTTTCATGCCAAGGCTATTGAGCATATCAACAGCACTCTCACACGTTGCCAACTCGTCGTCAGCCACTAATACACGCAGATCGACCAGGTCTTCTACATCCTCATGATGGCGATCCTGAAGTTTGAGTTGAACAATAACGGTAAAGGTAGTTCCTTCACCAAGCGTTGATTTAACATCAATAGTACCGTTCATGAGCGATACAACATTTTTTACGATAGACATACCAAGACCCGTTCCTTCGACCTTGGTAACACGAGAATCATTAGCGCGCGAGAATGGTTCAAAAACACGCTTAACAAATTCTTCGCTCATGCCGCATCCCGTATCTTCAAACACGAACTCATAGCAAGCGGTGCCTGGTAAACGACTCGATAGCTCACGAATGTGAAGTGATACTGTTCCCCCTTCAGGGGTAAATTTGATGGAATTGCCCATAATATTGACAAAAACCTGCTGCAAGCGCATAGGGTCACCTACAACATGCTCATGCTCAATATCAGCGATATCAACCTTGAGATTTTGATGTTTGGCATTAACCTGTGGAGTGATAATGCTTAAAAGACTTTCAACAGACTCTGAAAGATCAAAATCCTCTTCAGACAAGCCGATATTACCCGATTCAATCTTTGCCATATCAAGAACTTCATTAATCAGTCCTAATAGATGACGACTTGCAAGGGTAATTTTTCCTAAGCAATCCTTCACGCGCTCAGTGTCTTCAATATGCATTGAAGCAATAGCGGTCAAGCCCATAATAGAATTCATAGGCGTGCGGATATCGTGGCTCATACTATTGAGGAAGTCACTCTTGGCGCGTGACGCTTGATCAGCTGCTTGATAAGCTTCTTCGAGCGCTTCTCTAATAGTCTGTTCGCGTTGCTTAATCTCTGTTACATCTTGTGCCGCAAAAAGCACTGCGGTAGGCCGTCCCAGACCATCACGCTCAAGACACAAAACGGAAGACTGGATCCACTCTTGTCCGCCTTCGTCATTCTTAACACGATACTCAGCCTGCACAAACGGAACATCAGTCGTCAATTCGCGTTCAAGATTTTCTTTCGAATATATTTCTGCGATTGCCGCCATGCTCGACTCATCGCATGCACGCTCGGTCCAATACGCTTTCAAGTCACTGAAAGCACCTTTAGGCGACAACCCCTTGCTTACCGTTTCATTCTTCACATACAGATACGTATTGTCTGTCAGGTCAATCACAACAAATCGTTTAAACAAATTAAGCGATGCATCCACAATGCGATCTGATTGATGCTTTTCTAACAACAATTGCTCACGCTGACGACGCGACTGCAAAATCAGCGAAACAATAAAGATCAAGAATGCAACCACAATACCTGCAAGTAAAAGCACTCCTGCTTGATTGGCGTTTCCTACCATGCGATCAGTAATAGAAGCGGGGAAGGTACGCAAAATAACCCAATCAAATGAAGGCAACTTCATAACATATGCCGTACCCGCACCCGAAGATGAGTTATAGGCAAAACTTACTGACTGACCTTCCTCAAAAGCCTGTTTTAGCTCATCTTTAGTGATGTCGTTGGAAGCTTCTGCATAAAGCTCAAAGATGTCTTCAACTTTAACCGGGAATACACTTGCGCGAGCCAAAATATTGCCATCGCGATCACACAAATATGTTGTGGTCTGCTCGCCAAAAAAGTACGTAGCCATGACATCAGTAATGGTGTTTTCTGTATACGCTCCTACCAGCAAGCCAATCTGCTCGCCATCATAATAGAGCGGTGAATAAAATGCGAGCGCATTGCTACTTTCGCCATTTTCGCTATTGGGAAAAACAGTTCCAAAAACAGAACAAATACCCGTTTTCCCTCTCATCCCCTCAAGATAGTATTCTTGAGAGCTCGCGTTACCTTCACGACCTAAGCTGTCATAACACGTTCCATCAGGTGCAACAAAAAGCAAATAATCAAAAGGAGTTCGACCGACAAGACTGCTCAAATCTTCGGGATTAAAATGAGGCGCAGTAAGTGAATCCTGATAGACGCCCGCAACAGTAGCAATATTAGTAGACGCATTGGTGAGAAGATCATCAATACGACGTGCGGTTTGCTGAGTAGATCCTGCTAAATAATCAGCATTCTGATCTTCAATTCGGTGCTGATTTGCTTGTAAGAATAACGCGAAGGCAACGATGATAATAAAAAGAGCAACCAATGCCATTATGATGCGGTTGCGTGTTATTTTTGTCGATGAATCACCCATGATTACCCTTACTTTTTCCGTCTTATGCTGAAGACAGATTGCAACCTGAAGACAGCCCTCTTGGTACGTAATGCTACTGTAGTTTAACTTGTTTGCAAAGCACCTATAGCATCAACTGTGATCTGGTAGGCACCACTAATCTGTGCGACTAAATCATCAACACACTCCAAAGGACCCGCAGGGTTTCCTTCTTCATCAGGACGCAGTACGTCAGCCAACTGTGCCGAATAGGTAAAAAGCGGCGTTAGCCCAAGATCACGACTAATGCCTTTCATAGTGTGTGCCGCACGAAATGCTTCTTTTAAATCACCCGATTCGAGACTGCTCAATAATTGCGTGTAACTCGTATCGTGCAAAAAGATACCTAAAAACTTTAGAATACGCTCATCGGTCAAAAGACGACCACGAACCCCTTCAAGATCGCCACCAATAACGGCATAGCATGTTTCTATAGCTGCCATGATTATTCCTTTTCTACAAGTTCTATATTCTCTTGCTGAGCCGATTCGATTACCGACAAAACAGAATGTACTTCATCTTTATTCACGTCATCACTCAATGCTGAGGTACTAAAGATATATCCGCCACGACCCGCTTTCTTCATGTCGTAGAGCGCCTCATCAGCACACCTGAAAAGAGCATTATAACTGCACTCATTGCCGCGAGCGCATGCAATACCCATGCTTACCGAAATAGGAAATCCCTCGTATTCAGAAGGAATCGATGAGAAAATGCGCTCAATTAATGGTTCCGGATCAATAGTGACTTCCATACCAATAACAAACTCATCGCCACCAACACGCGCAACGATATCGTCTCCACGCACACACTGCGTCAATATTTCAGCCAAGAACTGCAGCACCTGGTCACCAAAAAGATGCCCTTTGGTGTCATTGGCGTTTTTAAAATGATCCATATCCATAACAATCAAAACAAAGCGACCATCAGGATGGGACTTCATACGGTCAGCAAACACTTGTCGTGCATAAGAATGATTCATTAAGCCCGTCAGTGAATCATGAGTAGCTTTAAAGGTAAGATCATTTAATTGTTCATGTCTTTCGTGAACATCGACCATCTTGCCCAATGAACCCTGATATTCAGGATGGTCATCGCCTACCCAAATAGCTTGTGCCGTTAAATGGAACCAGCGATATCCGCCATCAATCTCAACCTCAAAGTCTGTATGGACAACAGGATTTTCTGGCGTTGTGTTACGCAGCGCTCTCCCGAGCGCCTTGAGTCGATCGCTACCAAAAAGCGTCTTTAACTCTTCGTTGTTATACGGATCACGAATTGTCTCAGGAAGATTGAGTTTTCGAATACCCCAGTCTGAAATAAGCATTACATCAGTATCTTGCGTATATTCATACTGAATTTCATTAGACATTGAAGCAAAGAAATGATATTTCATGCGCTCATAATCAAGAAGCGACAATGTCCTGTTAGAAACGGCATTGGAGCCAGGAAGAAGGGTCTCCTCAATAACCTTTTGAATATCACGTTCACTACGAGTGCTTAATGAAGTGACCTTGAGCTGCTCTTGAATTTCATCTTCAATATCGACCAAACACTGCAACAAGAAGGGATTAAAGGTTCCGCATTCTCCCCCCAGAATCATCTTCATAGCTTTCTCATGCGAAAAAGCCTTTTTGTATACACGCTCTGAGGTAAGTGCATCATAGACATCTGCAAGAGAAACTACTTGAGCTGAAATAGGTATCTCTTCTCCTACGAGACCATCAGGATATCCTCGTCCATCATAACGCTCATGATGCCAACGAGTAATTTCATAAGCAACGCGAACAAGCGGCTCCTCTTGCTGAACGGGGACATCCGTAAGCATTTCAGAGCCAACTGCAGCATGCGTCTTCATGATTTCGAATTCTTCATCAGTAAGTTTACCAGGCTTATTAAGCACACTATCAGGAATGGAAATCTTACCAATATCATGCAAACTTGATGCCATAGAGATTAATGAAACATCATTAGCACTTAAATTATACTGATCAGTTTTTTTCACTACTTGATTCAAGAGCAGCTCTGTCATAGTAGAGACGTGCAAAACATGAAGACAACTCTCACCATTTCTAAACTCAACAATATGGCTCAAGATAGAAACCATCAGAGAGTTATCTTTTTCACGCTGATAGACCTCATCGGTAATCATACCCATTAACGTTTTTTGCTTTGCAAACAGCATCAACGTATTGGTAACACGACGACGAACAATATTAGCGTCAAAAGGACGTGAGATAAAATCTGTCACTCCCAGATCATACGCCCGCTCAATATAGGACGAAGCGCTCTCGGAAGAAACCATAATCACGGGGATCTCATCAATCCACTTATTCTTATTCATAACCGCAAGCACTTCAAAGCCATCCATCTCAGGCATCACAATGTCTAAAAGCATGAGCGAAATAGCGGTACCTTGATTTTGAATAGCAGCAATGGCCTCGATACCATTTTCTGCTTCAATAATGTCGTAGTCGTCACCAATCATATCTGCCAGCAACGCACGATTCATCATTGAATCATCAACGATCAAGATAGTTTGTTTATGAGAAAGTGATGGGGTAGTGCCGTCAAGATTATCAGACATGGCATGACTCCTCACCAATGAGATTCGAATACAAATACAACCTAAGAATTAGAGTTTAGCGCCAAAAGTAACGGTTTGGCTACCAATAACGACTGTTTTATTAGAAAAAAGCACGACGAAATCAAAACTACGTCACCCACAGCGCTTTATCTTTTATCTATCGCCCTTATGCACGCACATCCACACCAAGCTCGCGCTCAACAAGATCAAAAGCCGCATCAATTGCTTTGTCCATGTCGTAATACTTATAACCACCTAAACGACCTGCAAAAACAACTGTTCCTTCTGACTGCGCACGTTTTTCATACTGCTCATAAAGAGCGGTGTTGCGCTCATCATTAATAGGATAATAGGGCTCATCGCCTGGCTGCCAATTAGTAGGATATTCACGGGTAATCACCGTAGCAGGAATCGTATTACCCTTCTCATCTTTACCAAACTCAAAGTGTTTATGCTCGATAATGCGCGTATAAGGAATGGCACGCTCAGTGTAATTCACGACCGCATTGCCCTGATGATTTTCTTCTTCAAGAAGCTCAGTTTCAAAACGAAGAGAACGATACTCAAGCGTACCCAGATCAAAATCGTAATACTCATCAATCGGGCCACAATAAATGATGCGCTTAGCAAGGGTGGGATACTGCGCAATGAAATCACGATACTCTGTATTGAGTAAGATTTCCGTATCGCCAAACATCCGCTCAACCATAGCAGTATAACCGCCCATAGGAATTCCCTGGTAGCGATCATTAAAATAATTGTTGTCATAAATAAAACGCACCGGCAGGCGCTTGATGATAGAAGCTGGCAGATCTTTGCAATCACGTCCCCATTGCTTTTCTGTGTAGCCCTTTACCAATTTCTCGTACACATCACGACCTACGAGCGAAAGAGCCTGTTCCTCAAGGTTTGCAGGTGTCTCAATACCTTCACGCGCAATTTGTTCATCAATAATCTGACGCGCTTCATCAGGCGTTTGGATACCCCACATTTTAGAAAAGGTATTCATATTAAAGGGCATATTGTAAAGCTCGTCGCGATACACCGCTACAGGCGCGTTGATGTAGTTGTTGAATTCCGCAAAACAGTTGACGTAATCCCACACTGGTTTAAGTGACGTATGAAAAATGTGTGCCCCATAAACATGCACATTAATGTCATGATCTTTGCGCGTATAAATATTACCTGCGATGTGATCACGCCGATCAATCACGAGCACTCGTTTGCCCACCTTTGCTGCCTCGTGAGCAAATACTGCGGCAGTAATGCCTGCGCCAACAACCAAATAATCATAAGAGTCATAGCAAGGAACACATGCTTGAGTTTGAGTAGGCGATGGGGTGGTCATAATGCGAGACACTCCTTTAAACAGAAGACCGTAACAGTGCGTACCGGTGGCAAGACTATCAATGTTCTTGCCACCCAACCTAATGCGTAATTAACGCTCAGCGATATCTTTATAGTCTTTTCTCTTAACAGCCGTTTTGTACGCAGGACGAATAATACGTTTACCACTGACAAGCTCCTCGAAGCGATGAGCCGCCCAACCCGCCATACGCGAACAGGCGAACAAAGGAGTCAGCAGATCAACAGGAATACCCATCATGGAATACACGAAACCAGAATACATATCAACGTTGGCACACATATCTTTGTTGGTGCCCTTCTCACGCAAAATGACTTCAGGGCTTAAACGCTCGATTGACTTAAGCAGATTAAGTTCAGCTTCAAACTCAGTACCCGCGGCAAGCTTGGTTGCAAACTCTTTGCAGATAATGGCGCGTGGGTCAGATTTGGTGTACACCGCATGACCCATGCCGTAAATAAGACCAGTATGATCAAACGCTTCTTTGTTGACGATTTTTGCAATATAGCTTGCAACCTCATCGTCATCTTCCCAATGAGCAACGTTTTCTTTGATCTCTGCTTGCATGGCTAAAACTTGATGGTTAGCACCACCATGTTTTGCACCCTTTAAAGAACCAATAGCACCCGCATAAGCAGAGTAAGGATCAGTGTCGGAAGAAGAAAGGACACGACAGGTAAACGTAGAATTATTGCCACCACCATGCTCAGCATGCAAGCACATCATAATGTCGAGCATACGAGCCTCTTCAGGCGTAAATTGACGATCCGGACGCAGCATAGAAAGGATAGTCTCAGCAGTGGATTGCCCCGGTACAAAACGGTGCATGATCATTGATTCGTTATAGTATGCTGCACGCTTGGCGTAATAAGCCAAAACCATAATACGAGGTAAACGGGAAATAAGACTGATTGCCGTTGAAATCTCATGATCATATGAACGATCCTCAGCACGCTCATCATCTGCATAAAGCATCAACACAGAACGAGCCAGCGTATTCATCAAGTCAGGAGAAGTAGTAGACATGATCTTTGTTGCCGTAAAACCATCAGGAAGCTCACGCTGCGCATCAAGTGCAGCCACAAACAAATCAAGCTGATCTTGCGTAGGAAGTTCCCCCATTAAAAGAAGATAAGCGACTTCTTCATATCCAAAACGCTTGGTTGTATCTCCTCCACCGAGCAAGTCATAGATAGAATATCCACGAAAGGTAAGTTCTCCTTCATCGGGAACTTTCTCTCCCTCATTCATTAGATAACCATGTACATTAGAGATATTGGTGATACCCGCAATAACACCAGAGCCATCATTATTGCGAAGACCGCGTTTTACGGGATACTTCTCATATAAAGAAGGGTCAACAGAATTAACGTTTACAAAATTATCGTAGAGATTTAAACGCTCTTGAGATTGCAGTGTGTCAGCCATGTTTATCCTTTCTTTGATAAACACTTATTGTAGCAAACACAACCGTGAGCGCTTATATCACGTCGCCGCGCGGCTTGACATCCCATTGATCGTCCACGTAAAAACGCCGCTTATTCTTATTGATAGTCATGGTGATACGCCCCTCATTAACCAGATAGACCAGATGAGCAAACGTTTCCCCTAACGAATAAAACTTCTGATCAAGCGTCCATGAATCCCAATCCTGATGTTTCCACGTTGCACTGCGCGCAATATCAATGATGCTGGCATGCCCATCGGCAACAAGAGCATAGAGCTCTTCAAGTCGCTTTCCATGAAAAGCTTTCAGGAAATCTACACGCTCTGCCACGCCAGCAAAAAGATTGCCGTGCCCCGGAAGGATCAGGTCAACCTCTAAGTCGCGCACTTTATCAAGCGAGCACATAAACTCATTGAGTGCATCATACGAAGTCACCCAGCTCATGATAGTAGGCGTAATGCGTTCTAAAATATGATCACCTGAAATCAAGAGTTTTTTATTTGGCTCATACAAGCAAATATGCCAATCATCGTGCCCCGGAGTCGTGATGACTTCAAAGCGATAATCTCCATTGTGATACACATCACCATCAGTAAGATAAAACATATCAGGCTGATTGCGCAGCGGTAGTAATTCCGCCGAAACACTAAACGCACGCGCATCGCGATTTTGCTGTGATTCATCAATAACATGAGGATCTACCAGATGTCGCAACAACGGGTTGTATACCGTAGATTGCATATCCATCAAGCTATTTACCTCTTGAAAAGAATGCATATGCGCATAAATGCGCATCCAACGGCGCCAAATACGATCAAGATTACCCGTATGATCAGGGTGAGAATGAGTGAGCACAATCTCGACTGATTCCCAATCACGTCCAATACGAGCAAGAGCCGCATCAAGAGCCGCCTCACATGCAGGGTGATTAAAGCCCACATCAATAATCGTTGTTTTATCAGGACCGGCAATAATATATGAATTGAGCGCACGCAACGGGTTGTCAGCTAAAGGGACTTCAACATGGTAGAGACTGGGTGCTACCTCTTCCATCGACACCGTAGTATCAAGAATAGCAGTCATGAGCCCTCCTTCTCCCTCCTGCTTACGTATCTTATGGGTAGGCAAAACCCACCGATTCGAATGCGTTGTTTAGCGCTCACGTACCGGCTTTGATCCAATACAAAAATGCATAAAGGGACGCGGTAGTTTTTTAACAGTCCCCACTCTAAAAAGCGTCTCAAGGGCAACTTGCTTTGCCGCATCAGGACGTCGCATGGTTTCCCCGTTTTCACGCATTAGTTCAACAATATTATGATTGCGATCAATTTTTTGCAGCTCGAGAATCAAATCATAAGGCGTTACCACATGTTGAGCCGCACCAGCACGGGTCACTGTTTCAGTATTAGCGCGTTCCTGTCCATATGAGGTGCCCAACAACAATAACGGCAAATGTGCGCAGATACACTCTGTTACCGTAAGACCTCCTGATTTCGCGATAGCTAGATCTGCTGCCGCCATCAACTCAGGCATGCGATCAACATAATTGAGCACCGTCATGTTTGGAATATCATAGAGCTCTGCTTGTAGTTTAAGCTCATCGGCATATTCAGTATCAGAACCAGTGATAAACGCAAAATGCAACGTAGAAAATTCGGGAAGTCGAGGTACTACTTTTTCCATGGCCTCACGAAACAGAACATAGGGCTGGCGCCATTTTGCTCCGGCCATAACTAAAACAATCATCTTGTCTTTGGGTAGACCATAAGACTCGAGCACCGCATCACGATCATAATCCCTACCAAAACCCTCAACAACAGGGATACCCGTAACGCAGATTTTATCTCGTCCTACCCGACGCTGTAAAATCTCCGTAACCATCCAATCATCAGCAGCGCAGATAAGATCTGCATAACGACTCGGCCAAAACCCTTCATAGCCATAGTCTGTAGGAACAATGGTAACTGGGAATTCCTGTTTAGTAATCATACGCGCAGCTACAGCAGCATTAGCTGCCACAATATGCGTTGCCACAATAGCGAGCGGATGGCGCTTCTCAACAAGCTTAGTAAACGGAGCGAACATCAAATAACTCCATGCCGTTCCGCCTCCCCACATGAGACGCCCCGTAAAGGTATAGTGCCAAGCAATGTCATAGAGCGGACGTGTTGGTCCTACAAACAGATTGGTTGTTTCTTCTCCATTGAATGTGACATAACCATACTCAAGAATATCAACCAATTTGATCTCGACATCTTGCGGCATCAAATTGCTATATTCGTCACCGTAATCATTGTTGCGGATATGCTCAAACGCTGCTGCAATTGCACGGGCAGCACTACGATGCCCCGAACCGACTGAAGCATACGTCACAATAATAAGCGGGCGCGTATCATCAGAATCAGGCGCAACCACATCAACATTATCAAGCGTAACCGTTGTCTTAGCTTCTGCTTTATCATCGGTTCGCGCAGTGCCTAAAGAACGCACGAATTCTGCTGGTTTTTGTAATGCCTGCGGAAGTGGCATATCAATCTCTCCTAATCTAGGTTTGCTATACATCCTAGCACCGCAATAATTCCCAATTGATAACAATTATCAAAACTCACGAAACCCGTAGTTTATCCCTGTCATGATGACGTCATACCTAAAAATATCGTATAAAAAGACCTTATCACCGACCGATTATGGCAAAGTATGGCAAAGGTATCCCATGACAACCTCAGTACAGACGCATCCTTCCCACACAACGCAGCCTTCCAATCCTGCGCACTTCCCTCTCCTGTCCGAAAAGGTCTATGGAGTTTTATGTATTATTGCAGGCATTGCCGTTCTGCCCCTTGTTGTTCTTATTCCTTTGCGCCAGAATAGCAGTATTATTGCAAGTGCTGATTCGCTCGCCTCTATCTCGACGGTGCTTCTTATTCTTCTTTCCACCTTCCTTCTTGTAGGAGCAGTTCTTCTCTTCACCCTTGCCTATCGCATGCTTCACGCAAACCGCCTGCGTGCAAATTGGTATTGCGATGCTCTTCTTGCCCTTTTTGTTTCAGCGGTTCTCTGCGAGCTTATGCTCTACGGCGTCAATAACCCTGACCTTTACGTTATAACAAGTGTGCTAATCTATCTCATCGCCTTTGACACCTACATTGATCCAGCCTTATCAAAAGAGCGTCTGCGCGCACGTGAACTCAAACAAGCGCACAAACAAACACAGAGGCAAACCGCCTCAAAAGCTACCCGCACATTTTCCGCCTTCACCCATGGTTACATCACGCTTAATTTCTTTAACTTGTTCTGGATTTTTACTATTGCCTCTATTTTGGGTCTTATTATTGAAACCATCTTCCATCTCATCTTCTTTCACGCCTACCAAGATCGAGCAGGCCTTTTGTGGGGACCTTTTTCGCCTATCTATGGCTTTGGTGCCGTACTCATGACCATTGCCCTTAACAAACTTCATGACAAAAATATTGTGCTTATCTTTTTTGTCTCTGCTCTCATTGGCGGCGCTTTTGAATACTTCGTCAGCTGGTTTTTGCAATTTGCCTTCGGCATTGTTGCATGGAACTACACCGGTATGTGGCTTTCTATTGGTGGAAGAACCTGCGGCCTGTTTATGGGATTCTGGGGATTGCTCGGTGTTGTTTGGATTAAAGCAATCCTGCCTTGGATGGAATACTTCATCAAAAAAATCCCTTGGAGCTGGCGCTATGTTGTCACCGGTGTGTGTTTTTGTCTCCTTCTTGCCGATGGAGCTATGACGCTTCTTGCCCTTGATTGCTGGTATTTACGCGAAGCACATGTGGCTGTGCAAGGCCCCATCGAACAATTCTTTGCTCTACATTATGACGACCAGTTTATGGCCAATCGTTTCCAAACTATGAGCCTCAATCCAGCCGACGCGACCCGTGTCAGCCAATAAAAATTCCCCCTTCCTATCCCAAGCGTTCTTGCTACTATGAAAACATCTATACCGTGTGCGCACGATGGGGTGTTTTACGTGTGCACATCGCTTGTACCTGTAAGAGTAATAACAAGGGGGATCATATGGGAGGATTACAAGGACTTAAAGTAGTTGACTTAACCATTTTCGCGGCAGCACCTGGATGCGCACGTCTCTTAGGAGAGCTTGGCGCAACCGTTTACAAAGTTGAGCGCGAAGTGGGCGACGATCAACGCACGCAGGGTGTGTCTTGGGGCATGAAATTTAAAACCGACATTGACGATGCGGCTTATGATTGCGGTGGGTTCAATCGCAAATGGGTATCGCTTAATCTCAAAACGGAAAAAGGAATGGAAGCCATGATGCGTCTCTTGGCTGATGCTGATGTTTTCATTACTTCCAATCGCACACCTGCTCTAAAACGCTTAGGTCTTGATTACGAAACGCTTCATGCAAAGTTTCCTAAACTTGTTTGGGCGCAACTGCGCGGCTATGGCGAACGCGGAGAAATGGCAGATGAACAAGGTTATGATGCGATCACCTACTCTGCGCGTGGCGGTGTTACCATGAGTTTTCCTAATGCGGGTGAGCATTTTGAAGTTGGCAACTCTCCTGTTGCTTTTGGCGATTGGAACTCCTCCAATGCTCTTGCCGTTGGTGTTTTGGCAGCACTCTGGAATGCAGAACGCACCGGAGTGGGCGACAAAGTTGTCACAAGCCTCTACCACGTTTCTAACTGGGGCATGATGAGTGCAATCTGTGCTCAGCAGCAAGGTCAACAACATCCTAAGGATCGCGCACAAGCACCGTGTCCTACTAATAACAGTTATGTCACCTCAGATGGCGTTTGGTTTGTGATGTGTTTTGGCAATTACAATAAGTTCAGTCGCAAGGTCTTTGAAACTATCGGTATGGATTCTAAATACTGGGAAGACCCTGCTTATAACACGCTTGAGGCGCTTGCGCAAAATGGCAACAATGTTGAAGTCATTGCCGCAATGGAAGAAATATTTAAGTCCAAACCTTGGAGTTATTGGGAGCCCATCTTAGTTGAAGAAGAGCTTGCTTGCGAGAAATGTCGCACCGTAGAAGATGTCTTACAAGACAAAGAAGCCTTTGACAACGATCAGCTGAGACGAGTCTACTATGAAGATCAAGGCTATGGCGATGATCATTCTTACACAATCACCACAGCTCCTGTGCGCCTCGCAAGTTTAGGAGATCCTGTACTCTATCGCTCACGTCCCATCGGCTACGACACTAAAGAGGTTCTAGCTGAGCTTGGCTACACTGAAGATGAGATTGCAGCAGCTCAAGAAGCAGGTGAGGTAACCTGCTATACAGGAGAGCCTATGCCCGCTTCTGTCCTAGAGCCCAGCTACGGAATTTATCCCGCAAATGCCGCAGAAGCGCAAGAACTCGCAGAGGCACGCGCGCGTGAAGAAGCGGCCGCGCAAACAGCTCAGTAAGCAGTAGTATACTGGGTAAAAATAAGTGAGTATGAACTACTCATCGTCCCTTATGAAAAATATCACCATATCGATAGTCAAGGAGGCATCTTTTCATGGTTGATGTTGAATCTTTAAGAAACGCTCCCGTAGCAGTTCTCGGTGGCGGCGCTGTCGGAAAAACATGCGGAGCTGATTGTGCTCTCGCCGGTCAAGAAGTACGCATTTGCGACCTTGATCCCTTCTTCGAGAAAAGCTTAGGCAGTGTAGCGCGCACGGGAATTCGCTTGCAAGACAAGGCTCCCGGTACACAAACCAAATATGGATTCCGCCGTATGGGTAGAGCATTTTATAGCCTTGCAACCAACTCTGTTGCTGAGGCTGTTAAAGGAGCAAAGCTTATCGTAGTAGGCATTCCTTCTATTGCTCATGAAGTCTTTTTCAAAGAACTTATCCCCTGCCTAGAAGACGGCCAAATTATCCACATTATTCCTGATAACTATGGTTCTCTCAAACTCCGCAAAATGATGCGTGAAATGAACTGCGACAAAGACGTTATTATTGGCGGATGGTCTTCTGCTCCTTACGGCACCCGCGTTGATACCGAGGGTGGCGTCATGAAACCAACCTGCTCACTGGTGTATCGCGCAATCACCTTGCGTGGAGCTGCGCTTCCTGCAAAAGATACTGAAGATTTTGTAGAGAGTTCAAAAGCACTCGGTTGTTTTGATGCCGTTACTGAAGGCGATGGGGCTGTTTGCGGTGACACCGTATTAGACATTGGATTCTCTAATGTTAACCCCGTCATTCACGTTCCAGGTACTGTGTTGGGTGTCTCTACCATGGAGAACTTTAATACGGTACTTAACAACAACATCCATGACTACTCCATCTACTCACATTCCTTCTGCCCTTCAATCTCAGAAGTCCAATATCAGTTCTATAACGAAGAAATCGCGCTTGCTGAGGCTATTGGCGTTGGCATTCAGCCCTTCAAGAAAGAAGTTTTCTATCAGCGCACGAGCGTTCTTGGCGAAGAATATATGGGTGAAGGTTGCGATGTTCCTTTTGATCAGCAATGGGAAGTCGGTTTTGGCACAGGGCCTTTCAGCATCAACAACCGCTATGTAACTGAAGACGTTCCTGTTGGCTGTCATGTTTATCATGAGCTTGGTAAGAAGTTTGGCGTGCCTACTCCTATCATCGACTCCATGATTGTCTTAGGTGGCGTTATGAATAAAGCCAACTACTTCGAAACTGGCTTGAAGCTCTCTGAACTTGGTATCGACCACATGGACAAAGAACAGCTTTTAGCTTATCTGCGTGAAGGAACCTATGTAGAAGCTTAAAAGGAATCACAACGAGAGATCATGTAAAAAAAGCGGCGCAGCACCAAGCTGTGCCGCTTTTAGTTTGCACTCAATCGTGGCTTTCAAAAATCATCAAACGAGCATCACTAGCTCTTTACCTCGCAAAGATCAGCCAAGGTATAGTGTGACAAGTAGCGAGAAACAACCTCATCAAGACCTTGCCACAAAGAAAGGGTCCGACACTCATCACGACGCGGACAAATTGCTTGTTCTGGCCCCAAACAAGCAACAGGGGCTAAGGGGCCTTCCATAAGCTCGATAATGTCTTTAACGCAACACTCCTCAGGAGACATACTTAAGCGATAGCCCCCTTTTTTGCCGCGCACACCAAGTAAAAACCCTCCTCTAACAAGTTCTTTTACAATTATTTCGAGATACTTTTCAGAAATTTCTTGGCGCGCAGCCACTTCTTTCAAAGGCACATAGCCTTCTCCTTGATGTTCAGCGACATCAATAAGAAAACGCAGAGCATATCTGCCCTTAGTAGAAATCATCATCCGTTTTCCTCTATTCACCTTTACTTTTTTAACCCATTATACCGATGGGGTTACTAGGTATTCAAGGCATTCATGCAGCTCCAAATCTTATCCATCCACTCACATGCTTCTTTGCACTTTTTTATACTCTCCTCTTCATAAACCTATTTACTTAGTAGGTTTATAGGTATAAGATGACGTCACCAAAACATCGTCAGCAATGCAAAACAAATAGCACGAAAGAAAAGCAAGCAAAGGAGTACCTATTATGTCCGTTGTCTACACTTCAGCAGATCAACTCATTGGAAACACCCCTCTTCTTGAGTTGACCCACATCGAGAAAAAAGAAAACCTTCAAGCACGCATCTTAGCCAAACTGGAATACCTCAATCCAGCAGGATCAGTTAAAGATCGTATTGCCAAAGCTATGTTTGATGATGCTGAAGCCAAAGGTGAACTAAAACCTGGTTTCACCATCATCGAACCCACTTCAGGAAATACTGGAATTGGCCTTGCATCTGTTGCTGCAGCGCGTGGATATCGAATTATCCTTACTATGCCCGAAACCATGAGCGTAGAGCGTCGTCAACTTATGAAAGCATACGGAGCAGAACTTGTTTTGACTGACGGCAGCAAAGGTATGAAGGGTGCCATTGCAAAAGCAAAAGAGCTTGCGCAAGAAATTCCCCATAGCTTTATCCCTGGTCAATTTACTAATCCTGCAAACCCTCTAGCTCATCAAACAACAACTGGCCCAGAAATCTGGAATGATACTGATGGCAAAGTTGACATCTTCGTGGCGGGCGTTGGCACGGGCGGTACTATTACAGGTGTTGGCCGCTATCTCAAAGAACAAAATCCTTTTGTAACACTTGTAGCTGTTGAACCGCAAGACTCACCAGTGCTCAGCGAGGGACGCTCCGGATCTCATAAAATCCAAGGTATTGGTGCTGGCTTTGTCCCACAGGTACTCGACACCACTCTCTATGATGAAGTAATTCCTGTCTCAAATGACGATGCTTTTGCTGCAGGAAAATTTATTGGTCACACTGAAGGCATCCTTGTTGGTATCTCTTCTGGCGCAGCCCTTCATGCCGCAATTGAACTTGCTAAACACCCTGAGAACGCTGGAGCGACCATCGTGGTTCTCTTCCCTGATACCGGTGATCGATATCTTTCTACGCCACTTTTTTCGGATTAATCATACAGACCGACAACACTGCCAGCCAATTGATCTACCCACGCTAAATCTTTACAAACTAACACTATGGGAGGTTTTTATGATTTATGCAGACAACGCAGCAACTACCCCTTTAAGCGATGCGGCCTTACAAGCCCTTACCAATTGTGCACGCAATACCTGGGGCAATCCCTCAAGCTTATATGAGTTAGGACAACATGCCAAAGAGGTACTTGAAGATGCCCGCAAACGTATTGCTGCCTGCATTGGAGCCAATCCTCAAGAAATCATTTTCACCTCAGGAGGAAGCGAAGCTGACAATCAAGCTATTCGATCAGCCGCACTATTGGGCGCCCGTAAAGGCAAACGCCATATTATTTCTACTGCTTTTGAGCATCACGCGGTACTTCATACGCTTAAAAAACTTGAGCGAGAAGGATTTGAGATTGAGTTACTACCGGTAGGAGACACTGGTGCGGTTACCGCTCAACAAGTAGCACACCGTATTCGTAATGACACCGCTCTTGTTACTATCATGTACGCCAATAATGAAATTGGCTCCGTTTTGCCTATCGCAGAGATTGGTGCAGTTTGTAATGAGCGAGGTGTTCTTTTTCATACCGATGCCGTACAAGCAGTCGGTCACATCCCTATTGATGTAAAAAAAGAACATATTGACCTACTTTCCCTTTCTGCCCATAAATTTCATGGCCCTAAAGGAGTGGGTGCGCTCTACGCTCGTAAAGGCATCGCTCTTTCAAGCCTTATTGAGGGCGGCGCACAAGAACGCGGCAAACGTGCTGGAACAGAAAATCTACCTGCAATTGCTGGAATGGCGGCAGCTCTTGAGGAGGCATGCCAACACCAGCAAGAAAACGCTACTAAAACCGCCGCTTTAAGAGATCGGCTTATTGCGGGTCTTTCTCGCATCCCTCATTCCGTTCTCAATGGAGACCCGATTCATCGACTTCCCGGCAATGTTCACTTCTGTTTCGAAGGGATTGAAGGAGAAAGCCTTCTTTTATTACTTGACGATCGGGGAATTTGCGCTTCATCAGGGTCTGCTTGTACCTCAGGTTCGCTTGACCCGAGCCATGTACTGCTCGCTTTGGGTAAGCCTCACGAGATTGCCCATGGATCATTGCGCCTGACACTTTCCGAAGAAAACACTAATGAGGATGTTGAGGCTATTTTGGAAGCAGTTCCTGAAATAGTGGCCTATTTGCGTTCTATATCACCTCTTTGGAAGGATAAGGCTGCCGGGAAAACAAACTTCATCCTATAAGACTCACATCGAACTCACACCTAGTCCACACCTAGTCCACGCCCACACACCTAGACAAGGAAAGGAAATTCTCATGGCACTCTATAGCGAAACAGTAATGGATCATTTCCGTAATCCGCGTAATATCGGCCCTCTTGAAGATGCCAACGGAATTGGTGAAGTAGGCAACGCCGTATGCGGCGATATTATGAAAATATATCTCAAGATTGAAAATGACATCATTGAAGATGTCGCATTTGAAACCTTTGGCTGCGGCTCTGCCATTGCTTCGAGCTCTATGGCAACTGAACTCATTAAAGGAAAGCCTTTATCAGAGGCATTAGAACTCACCAATCAAGCGGTTACTGAAGCACTTGATGGCCTCCCCGCCCACAAACTACATTGTTCGGTTCTGGCAGAAGAGGCCATCCAAGCAGCCATTCAAGACTATTACAACAACCAATAATGGTTAGCAGCCTCTCCAGACAGGATCACGTTTCTCAGCAAAGGCACGTGGTCCTTCTTCTGCATCTTCAGTGGCGTTTACCAACGCTTGATAGTGATCCATGATCTCCCAGCCCTTACCGGGGAACAAATCATTTTCTGCAGCACACTCTTTCATGGCTGCCTTGGAATACTCAATAGCAAGGGGTGCGCTCTTGACAATTCCCGCTGCTAAACCAAGCGCAATCTCAAGCACTTGTTCCTCAGGAACGACATAATTCAGCAACCCCCATTGAGCTGCTTTTTCAGCAGAAATATTATCGCCAACTAAAATTAATTCAGCAGCAAATCGCTGCGGAATCTGTTGCATCAAACGAACGATGGCCCCATCGCCCGTTGAAGCACGCCCACGACGGGCCTCAGGTAAACCAAAAACAGAATGATCGCTCGCAACTGCCATATCGCAAGCAAGCATAAGTCCCATTCCGCCACCAACACATACGCCATTAACAGCCGCAATCAAAGGCTTTTTAAACTGATGTTTTGACATGCCTAACAAGCCCCAGTCTTCTTTCCCCTCAGGCAAATGATGAGTGCCAGCGGCCAGTTCCTTCAAATCTGCTCCTGCGCAAAAGCATGTCCCCGTATTGGTAATAATGCACACTCGCTCGTCAGGTTCGTTATCCCAACGTTCAAGCTCATCGGATAAGTCTTTCATCATTTGCGAACTCATCGCATTACGCGCTTCAGGCCTATTAAGCGTGATGATCAATACGTGATCGCGCACCTCAGTCAAAATGGTTTCATATGCCATACTACAGACCCCCTTTTTATCCCCTATTACATGCATCCTATGCATCCGATAAAAATGCATTGCAACACAATGATTGCGCATCTTTACGCCTGCACAATACGATGCACCATGAGAGTAATTGTAGAACAAATATGGGACTCACCGAACAGTTTTGAAAGGCTTTATAATGAACACATCGCAACAGGTAACACTACAGTCATTACAACGTTTGACACTACGGTCATCACGGTAACCACCTCAGCCCCATCGCTATAATCACCGTATCAAGGATTGAATCATGAGAATTGTCACCTTGCTTGAAAATAATATCTCACCCCGTGCTGCCATAACCGCCGATACAAATGAGCTTAAAAATGCACATGGATTGAGTCTCTATCTTGAAACCGCAGACCATCGCATTCTTTTTGATATGGGTCCTGGCGATGAGATTGCCCACAATGCGCGTAATCTTGGCATTGATCTTGCCGCTGTTGATCTCGCTGCAATCTCACATGGACACTATGATCATGGAGGTGGCCTTGCAACATTTTTGTCACTCAATACTACAGCGCCCTTTTACACCACTGTACGCGCCTTTGAAAACCATTATTCTGAAGCGGGTTGGATTGGCCTCGACCCTCAACTAGAGCATCATCCTCAACACCGCATCGCCCAACTTGTTGATGAAATTGCGCCCGGCATCACGTTCTTCTCAAACATTGAAAACCATAACCTTCCCTCTCCTGCCAACGACTGCTTGCGTGATGATGCGGGTCTCGACCATTTTGAACACGAACAAAATCTTCTTGTTGCAGAGGACAACACGCTGGTACTGATTGGTGGTTGCGCACATCGCGGCATTGTTAACATCATTGAAGCTGCCAAGCAAATCGCTGGCCGATACCCTGATGTTGTGATCTCGGGCTTCCATCTAGCCATTGGAGGCAACGGTGCTTGCGCCGTTGATGATGCCTATCTTGATGAATTTGCCACACGCCTCATACAAACAGGTGCAACGTTTTACACCGGTCATTGCACGGGATCTGAAGCATACGAGCGCCTTGCTATCCGTATGGGTGGAATACTTCATCCTTGTAATACAGGCGACAATATCATTGTGTGATACGAAGAGTTGTCTCGCTAGTCTAACTCGGCTGTTGCTGCATTATTCATCCACTGATCACTACGGATGCGCAGGCCATTTGCAACCGCGCGACCACCCATGAGTACCACATCAAAGGCTGCCCATAAAATCAGCGCACTCATAAAACTCGTTGTCAGGTGCGGAACAACAACAAGTTCGATCACCAGCAATGTGACGATATAGACTGCAGCAACCGCAAGTAACGTAGCTGCAAGATAGCGAAAATCGCCTGCCCCAATAAGAATTCCATCAAGCGCCCACATCCAACCTTGAAGTGGCATTGTGATGCCTGAAACAAGCATGCCTGCTGTCACCACCTGTTGAATCTCTTCGTTGGGAGAGAAAAGTTGACCCGCAAAAAATCCTAGACCAATAAAGAGAACGCCCACACAAACACCCATAACCATGCCCGATCGCGCCGTTATGCGTGTAAGATTTCGCGCATCGACAAATTCTTTCGCTCCTAGTTTTGCACCCACGAGTGCCTGACCTGCAATCGCCACTGAATCAAGAATGTTGACTGCAAAGTTCCAAACCGCATTAACAATTTGATAACCGGCAAGCACAGACGTCCCCATAGAAGCTGCCACCACCACGGTAGCAACAATAGCGATGCGAAGAGCAAGCGTGCGCACAAAGAGCGGAAAGCCATCCTGTCCCGCTGCCGCAATACCCACGAAATGCGGACGCAAGCTAACCCCATCGCCATGAGCCCATATAAGAGCAGGAAGTGCTAAAAATAGCCCCATAAACCACTGAGCAATAAGTGTCGCAAAGCCAGAACCAGCAATTCCCCAACCCAAAACAATAACGAAAATAACATCGAGTACCGTATTGAGTACGGCACCACTCACTGCCGCCACAAGCGTAATATTCACTTTTTGCAATCCGCGATAAATGCCATTTGAAGCATAGACCAAGAGCATCCCAGGAACACCGATGACAACTGCTTGCGTGTAAATAACTGCTTGTGTCAGATCGGCACCGCGCCCGCCTAGCAAAAAGCAAAGCGGATCCGCAAACGCAAAGAGCGTCACTGCTAACACGATACCAATTAAAAGCGACAGCCACATGCTATCAATTCCCACTTGGAGGCCTTCACGTTTACGGCCAGCTCCGAATAACCGCGCCACTTGCGAGGTCGTTGAATAAGCGAGAAAAATACATAAACCCACAGCAGTAAGCACAATGGTTGAACCAAGCGATAAACCAGCAAGCGCTGAATCGCTCACATGGCCAATGATGGCAGTATCAACCAAGATAAAAGCAGGCTCTGCTATCAGCTGACCAAAAGTAGGGAGCGCAAGAAGAGCAAGCTGTTTGGTGATAGATGGGACTGTTGTGTCAGATGCAATACTCATGTCGAGTAGATTTTATTATGCCATTTTTATTATGACAAATGGCATAATAAAAATGAAATCAATCGTGCTCAAAAATATCCGTTCTACTTTCAAGCTGCCCCAGAATGTACATTCAAAAGACCTAAAGCAAAACAGGCCAGGGCGTGTTATATACCCTGACCTGAATGTTTTGCTGGAGCCAACGGCCGGACTCGAACCGGCGACCTACGCATTACGAGTGCGTTGCTCTACCAACTGAGCCACGTTGGCTTTTGTGTTGCTCTATTCTACCGCATAACACTCTTTTTTCAACAAGAACCTAGGCAAACACCGAGGCAAACACGCAAGAGGCAAAAAATCTTATCGGATCCTATCGGATCAATGACTCTTTAATTTCCTCGTCTCCCGCCGATACCACTACCGCTACAATAGTGAGCAGGAGTTATGCACGCGTCGGCCTGAGGGGGAAACATGGGTTGGCAAAGGGAATACAATAATAAACAAATTACGCTTGATGAGATTTTCGAACGTCACATCACCGGCAATCAAAAAATATACACGGGCGGTCTCCACGTTCCAACCACTATTATTATGGGCATACTTGACCGCGTTCAAACAGGTGAACTATCTGGTATCAACATCTATGGCAACTGGATGAATGGTGATTTTCCCTTTGGGGATATGCATGTCACCCCTGATCAGTTTCGCTATCATACCTATTTTGCAGGGCCCAATGAACGCGCTGGTTTTAAGTCAGGATGCGTAACGCATATTCCTGTGCACTTCTCAGACACCAATCGGATGCTTGAAGAGATAGGGCTCGATTACGCGGTGGTTCAAATGACACCCCCCAACGAGGATGGCATTTGCAATATTGGACCTCTTGGTTTTGAGCAAGGTGCACTGCGCGGCGCCAAACATATCATCGCCCAAATTAATAGCAACTTACCGCGCGTCTATGGCGATTCACATGGCTACCATGTTGATCAAATTGAAGCATTCTTCCTGCAAGACATTGAACTTGAAGATGTAGAAACGCCCGCTCCTACCAAAGAAGAGCTCGAAGTAGCAGCGCATATCGTGGATCGTATTGACGATGGGTCGTGTATCCAGCTAGGCATCGGTGGCATTTCAAATGCTATTGCCAAAGGGCTGGAATGCAAAAAACATCTGGGCACCTATACGGAAATGTATTCGGATGCGCTTGCTGATCTGCAGATTAAGGGCGTCATTGATAACTCAATGAAGAACTACATGCCCGGCGTATCAGTTGGCGGTTACTCAACAGGTACAAAACGCCTTTACGACTACATCAACGAGAATCCCGATATGTATTATTGCAGCTACGAAGAAGTATGTAACCCAGCTCACATTGCGCGCAACGATAAAATGATCTCAATCAACACCGCCATCTCCATTGATCTCACAGGTCAAATTTGCGCGGAGAGTATCGGTCCGCGTCAATACTCTGCAAGTGGCGGACAGTTTGACTTCGTGCGTGGTGTCAAACACTCCAAAGGCGGTCAAGGGTATATTGCGGTGACAAGTGTTGCCCACACCAAGCAAGGCCCAGTCTCCAAGATTGTCCCTATGCTAAGCCAAGGAAGCGCCATCACGAGTTTGCGCAATGACCTGCAATTTGTCGCAACTGAATATGGTGTGGCAGATCTACGTTGGGTAGATATCCCCACACGTGCCGCACGCTTGATTGCTATCGCACATCCTGATTTTCGCGATGAGCTCACTATGCAAGCCAAGAAGCTCGGCATTTTGTACTAATAAAAGAGCAACGCCAAGAACGAACAAGACAACGAATAAAACAACGAACGTAACAACACATACGACCGTAAGCACGTCACCCAATAGATAAGGAGAAAGCCCGATGATGCCCTATAAAACTATTCTGGTTCCCTTTGATGGATCAGATCACGCAGAATATGCCATCAAATGTGCCCGCGAGTTTGTCGACAACAACCCCAACTCCATGCTGCACATCATAACTGTTATCTATCCCGATGCAATTCCAACCGCTACCAATCTTGACCCTCTGACAGGTACCGACACTGGTTTTGTCTACTTTGAAGCCTACTCAGAGATGGTCAACGACGAAATTCAGCAAGCCCATGATGAGATGGTTAAAGCCGCCACGCCTTATGTTCAAGGTCTGCACCCTGGTCGCGTGCTCTATCGCGTTGTTTCCCACCCCTCTCCTGTCGAGGGCATTTGTCATTATGCCGACAAACATGACTGCGATCTTATTGTCATGGGTCGTCGCGGCTTAGGCGCTATTCGCTCTATTTTAGGTAGTGTCAGCGATGGGGTTTTGCGTCGCGTTGACATTCCGGTTATGACCGTCAAGAAATAACCTATTTTGTTCCTTGAACACGCTCTTGAGCACGTCCTTGAGCACGCATGAGTTCACGCGCTGACCACGTAACCCACAACGTTCTTAGCGCGCTATCAAGCGTGCTCGTACATACTGCCCCAGGAGCACCACGTAACACATCGACAATATCTTGAACCTGACCCATGCCAGGATACGCATCTGTTTGTGTAGTAATCTCGATCGTTTCAAGCTCTGCCTCTTCACGTACGCCGCCCATGACACCTTCATGAGCAATAGCTTGCTCAGGATCTCCTGCAATGCGTTCAAGGACAAGAGGTGCTGCGTTGTCGTAATACGGAAACGCAAGCGAGCCTTGATCGCCAAAAATCAAGAACCTATCAAGCGCTTTGTACGTTGCATAACACCATATGCCTGACACAAGAACGCCCGATTCAGTGCGCGCTGAGAGCGACACCGCATCCTCAGCCTCGTAAAAGCCCGTCTCATTGGTAACTTCGAGCTTAAAATCCACAAAAGGCGAAACAAGAAAATCTACTAGATCAAGCATGTGCGCATCGCCTTCATAAAAATGACTACCACCAGATACTTCAGGGCGCACACGCCACGGCTTTTCTGCTTCCGGCAACATCTCTTCAGCAGTTTGGCGCTGCGTGCGAATAATTTGGACACCGCGCACGTGCCCAATCGCTCCTGATTCAAGCAGACGCTTAGCTTCTTTATAACGCGGCATCCCGCGACGATAATGCGCGACAAAGCACTGTGTTCCACTTTCCTCAAACGCGCGTTTAATATCTTGTGCATCATCCCAGGATAAGGCGATAGGCTTTTCTAAATAGCAATGTTTATGCGCAGCAGCCACTTTACAGGCATACTCTTTATGCACATTAGGCGTGGTCGCAACATAAATGATGTCGACCGTGGGATCTTCCAGAAGTTCATCGAGACTATCGTAAGCGCGACCATGTTCATGGCGCTCGCACCACGCAATCGCCTTTTCTTTAGTACGATTCCAAATCCCCGCAAGTTCCGAGTGATCAGCTAAATACATGGGTACACCATTTTTGGTCTCAACGACATCTCCGCAACCAATAATACCCCATCGGATCACGCGATCTTCTGCCTCTACCATGGCTATCCCCTTTTCACCCCGAGCCAATAGATTCTGTATCGCTACTCACTATAGATGCTTCCAGCCACAAAATGCCTATCAATTTGATTTCTTTATGCACCTGAAAAAAGCTCTCCCGAAATGAATCGGGAGAGCTTTAAAAATCACATCTATTTAGGCGACTTGCAGGGTAGGTATATGGTAAGTACCCTGCACCAGTTGAGACGATTAGTCTCATGATTGGTTAGTCATTGATTCGTGATCGACTAGTGATTAGTGAAGGTGTACTTCTCTGGATTTGCCTTAACATCCTCACGAAGTTTAGGATTCATCTTCTGAACGCCACGACGAGCGTCATCAGTCTGAGAAGCCAAAACCTGGTTGAGGTTCTCCATCTTGATCTGAGCATCAAAGGAGTTGTCGAGTGAAGACTGGAGAGAGTTCTTGGTGAGACGAAGACCCAATGGTGAAGAGTTCTTGCACATAGCCTCAGCCATCTTTACTGCCTCTTCAACAACGTCATCATCAGCAACGACCTTAGCGGCAAAGCCCCAGGTAAGAAGCTCAGCAGCACCAATACGGCGAGCAGTGTAGAGAGCCTCAGCAGCGCGAGCATAACCAACAATGCGAGGGAGATAGTAAGAACCAGACATATCGGTACCGGTCAAACCAATATTTAAGTAACCTGCCTGCATCTTGTAAGACTCACCCAAAACGCGGATGTCGCAAGCGCAAGAAAGTGAAAGACCGCCACCTACTGCGTGACCCTTAAGAGCACCGATGATAGGCTGAGGGCATGCGCGCATGTTGACAGCCTGATCAGAGCAGATAGTCTGCATGATGTTGTAGTCACGCTGGCAACGACCAAGTTCTGCAGGTGGCTCATAGTTGAGTTCGTTCAAATTGAAGCCTGCGCAGAAAGATTTGCCCTCACCCGTGAGAACGATAACGCGGCAATCCTGATCCATGCGGACAAGTTTGAGATAATCGTTGAAATCACGCATCTGCTGATAAGACATAGCGTTGAGGTTGTCAGCATCATTAAAAGATACAACGTGGATAGGACCACGGACGTCTACAATTAAGCGCTCATAATTGTAGGTGAATTCGGGCATTTTATATGCCTCCTGGTATACGCTCATGCGCATCCCCTTCCCAGTTGGAAACTTAACATAGTTCTTAAATTGTAAAAGTGCACCAGCGCCTTGTCAAAGATACTCTCTATTTTTTATCTCTCTCTTTTACTTTCTTTTTTTACTTTCTTTTTACGATATAGCATTACGATGTGGCATTTGATGATGGGGTTCATTAAAATAATCGCAACAAATAAGATAAACATGAGAAAAACCAGGAGGATCCATGGCAGAATTCAGCCCAACGCGCACTCATGCAACGTGGAAGCCTCGCGTTACCGCGGCTCATATTCCTTTTTATCGCTGCAATACTTGTGGCACTATTTTTGCTGGTATCGATAGTCCCGTTGAGACTCATACCGTAGATGATGGAGAGCGTTCCTTGCGTGTTGAGTTACCCTACTCTAGCATTGAAATAAATCCCAGCTGCTGCGGAGAGCCCATGGAAAAGCTTGAGCCTATTCCATGGGAGGACGTTCAAGATCAGTTCAAGTTTGACTACCGCATTTTAGGCGGTTTCAATAACAACTGCGTTGAAATCAAATGGGATGGCGGCTTGTCTGGCTTAAAGCCTAAATGGATTGCCCTTAAAACATTTACCGGCTTACAACTTAAATATGTCACTCCTAAGAAATGGCCACCTTTGGTATTTGCCTTTGCCGATGAGGATGCCTTTGCATATTGTGACAAAAATCCTTGCCAAGAATGCACCTTCCGCTGCAAATCAGGCATGGAAATCTATTGCTACGTTGAAGGCCTTGGTCTTTTGGTACGCAGCATGGATCGCATGGTTAACGCAGGTAATCGCTAATACGCTCAAACACTAACGTGCTCGGCACTCAAGAGCTAAAAACTAGAAAGCACACCGCTTCATCTTGTTCATAGGAGAAGCGGTGTGCTTCTTTTGAAGGCTTTTTGACGAGATCGGCCTTTGAGTGAGGGGGGGTCACCTTGTTGAATAGCCCTATCGCCGACATGATAAGAAGCTAAAATCCTCACTCAAAGCACCTGTTTTGTCACGTTATTGGACAGATGATGAATAAAAGATTTACCTCGTATACGGAAGCGCTATTTCATGGTCGCTTCGTATCCAGCTTCAACAATGGCATTGATCAAGCTTTGATCATCAACATCACTAGCGAGGGTGACTATGGCTGTCTTTCCGTCCAAATCAACACTCGCCTGCGCGACTCCATCGACACCTTCAAGCGCCTTCTTAACGTGGCTAACGCAGTGTTGACACATCATTCCTTCAATCGAGATTTCCTTAGTAGTCATTCTGTTGTCCTCCTTTGGCATTAAAGCTTCTACTGTAGCTGGTGACGCAATATGGGAAATCACAGAGAGCGATGGGATTTGATGCCAACGGCGCAAGCGCAAGGCATTAGTTACCACGCACACACTTGAAAAACTCATGGCGGCTGCTGCAATCATAGGATTGAGCGACCACCCAAGCCATGCAGCAAAACAACCCGCCGCAAGTGGAATGCAGAGCGCGTTATAAATCAATGCCCAAAACAAGTTTTGCTTAATTGTGCGCATAGTGGCACGTGAAAGCAATAAAGCTGAAGGAACATCGGCAGGATTTGAGTGCATCAATACCACTGATGCACTCTCTATTGCGATATCAGTTCCTGCTCCAATAGCAATGCCAATATCAGCACGCGCAAGAGCAGGGGCATCATTAATCCCATCGCCAACCATAGCAACACTTCCCTTTTGAGAAAGTTCACGGATTACCTGCTCTTTACCATCAGGAAGCACCCCTGCAATCACCCGATCAACGCCAAGATGCGCTTGAATTGCATGAGCGGTCTGCTCGTTGTCACCCGTGAGCATGACCGTTTTGATTCCAAGATTTTTGAGCTGCGCAATAGCAGTCGCAGATTCAGGCTTGGGCTGATCTGCAAGAGCAATCATTCCTGCAAAAACACCATTTTGAGCAAAGTAGAGCACTGTCTTTCCCTGGCGAGCAAGTTCATCAGCTAAGTCTTGATAAGCACTGCAGTCAATATGATGAGTGTGCATTAAACGCACATTGCCCGCAAGCCCTGATACACCATTGTAATCCGCACGAATGCCTTGACCAGCAAGTTGCTCGAACTGCGTGATTGTCGGGAGGCTACATTGGTCGCTCAGTTGTGATGCAACATAAGCAACGATCGCCTGCGCGAGCGGATGCTCCGAGCGCATCTCAAGTGTATAAGCAAGCGCAAGAAGCTCATCGGCAGTCATGTCTTGCACAGGAATTACATCAGTCACCGTCGGTTTGCCTTCAGTCAGCGTTCCCGTCTTATCAAACACCACTGTTTTAACAGTGTGAGCAGTTTCAAGCGCATCAGCAGATTTAAAGAGAATGCCGTGCGCCGCTCCTCGTCCTGTCCCGACCATGATAGCGGTCGGTGTTGCAAGACCGAGCGCACACGGACACGAAATAACCAATACCGAAACCGCATATGAAAGCGCTTGCGCAAAGGATGCGCCAACAGCAAGCCATACACACAAAGTAACGAGCGCAATACCAATAACAACAGGTACAAATATGCCTGAAATTTTATCGGCAATTTTTTCAATAGGCGCCTTAGACGAGGTTGCTTCATCAACTAAGCGGATAATGCCTGCAAGTGTTGTTTGATCTCCAACACGCTCGGCACGCATGATAAACCAACCTGCAGTATTGATAGTTGCACCAGTAACTCCATCGCCTGCTTCTTTATCCACCGGAACGGATTCCCCCGTGATAACAGATTCATCAAGTGATCCGGCGCCGTCAACAATCACGCCATCGACAGGCACTGCCTCACCCGCTTTCACAACAAGGAGGGCACCTGGTCGCACCGTTTCCACCGGCACCTGCTGTTCGACTCCTTCAATGATTTGGGTAGCTGTTTTAGGCGATAGGTCTATCAGATGTGAAAGCGAATCAGTCGTTTTGGCTTTCGCGCGACTCTCAAAATACTTACCAAGTGTAATAAGTGTCAAAATCATAGCAGCGGACTCAAAATAGAGGTCCATCGCAGCACTATGTGCGCCATGATAATCACCGACACCCAATGCATAAGCAATCACATAGAGCGCATAAACACCATACGCTGTTGATGCCGATGCGCCAAGAGCAATGAGCGAATCCATGTTAGGCGCACCCTGGAAAAGCACTTTAAAACCATGTGAGAAGAACGAAAAGTTAACAAATATTACGGGCGCAAGCAAAAGAAGCTGCGTGAGACCGAAAATCATCGTTTGGGAATCACCCAAAAAAATTGCAGGTAGAGGCCAACCAAACATATGCCCCATAGAAAGATAAAACAAAGGCACGGTAAAAAGGGTTGAGACAATAAGACGCATTTTGACCGTGTGCGCTGCATTCTGAGCCGCTTGTTGCGCTGCATTGCCTGCTGCATTGCCAAGGGTATCCCCGAAAGAAAGCATACGCGGAATTGCTTGATACCCCGCATTGGCAACCGCTCTGCTTATCTCAGATACAACTGATGCGTCACCTTCATAGGTAACTTCCATCGAGTTTTTCAGCAGATTAACAGCAACCGATTCAACGCCAGAAACAGCATGTGTTGCCTTATCAACCCGTGCCGAGCAGGCCGAACAGGTCATCCCCAGTATGTCAAAGGTTTGTTTCATTTGCTTTATCCACCTTATTGCGCAAGACGTTATCGCAAGAATTTCTTCATGAGCTGAACAGTCTCTTCAACCACTTCAGGATCATCACGCTTGATTTTTTCCACGACACATGTCTGCATATGGTTTTCCATAATGAGTGCAGAAACCGTACGAAGTGCCGATGAGGCCGCCGAGAGCTGTATTAATACATCTCCGCAATAACGATTATCATCAATCATGTTCTTCACGCCATGTAACTGACCAATCACCTTATTAAGGCGTTTTTGAATATCATCCTGAAATTCTTGAGGTCGTTCCGTTTCTTTCTTTTGTATTTCTGTGTGTAGTTCTTCAGACTGTAGTTCTTCAGACATGTCGATAACCTTTGCTCAAGGGTAATTAGATACCCCTATAGGGTATAAGATTGAATCAAGAATATACCCCTCCCCGGTATTGTCAAGCCCGAACTTCATAACGTTTCCCAAAGGTAAGTAACTTACTAGGAAAAAATTAAGGTTTTAGCCGTAATTACCACACATACTTTCACAAGAGACGAGTACAATTTGTTCACACATATACCGTATATTTTTCGTACAAAAATTGGCACATATCGCAAACACGCAATTGAAAAGGAACCAGCGCTCATGCCTCTTTTTTCAGATAATGACACACCCCATCGTGATAGTGATGCACAAACTCCCAAGCCTCATCGCAGACCACGCTCAAAAGGTCCGCGCGTAAGTATGGGAAGCGCCCGCGAAGAGCTTCAAAATGAAGCGCGTCGCATTGGCATGCTCTCCCCTGACGGAACACACCCAACGCCAGCACAGCAATATGCTGACCATCACGCTGATGAGTTTGATATTTTGGCTCCACTCCGTGGATCAATGGGCGTTGCTGAGCATCCAACCCGTGGAGCAACAGGATCGTTTTCCTCAATCGGAACAGGGTCATTCCAATCCCTAGACCCAACATCATCCGATAGCACTACTCATACCACGACTAATGCCATGGGTACGGACACAACGGATAGTCTTGGTGGCTACACCATCCGTTCCTACTCAACTGACTCTTACTCAGTTGGTTCCTATGCTGCTCAATCAGCGCCTGATAGTACACATAGCTACGAGGGACTCGCTGGTCAATCAACCCGCAGACCCGCATATGAAGAGCTCAATTATCCTACGCCCTCGTCCTTACCTGCTACGCCTACTAAAACGCAACGTCTTTTTGAACCATCACCAGGTATCCTTGATGATGAAGACGAAAAAACTTCAGATGGCTACACCCCGCGTGATGGCTCGTTTGCCACTCCGGCTCCTGACTATTTTGACCATATGACAGGCGAAATCCCTATCCATTTAGTCGGTACTGAGGACGACCCCAGAAACGAAGCGCCAGCAAAATCTATAGCGGACACAACATCCGCGAACGCAAATCATGCAAACTCTGAACACGACCCTTTTGCTACCAAACAATTTAGTGCAGTCGGTGCTCATGCAAGTGAGTCTAGTGCGTTCGAACCAGTTTCTGTTGCAGCCCAGTTTGACCGCTCACGCTATGGACAATCAAGTCGTCCTGATGCATCCACACCAATGCGGCCTGTTGACACACAGGGCTATCCTAATCCTGCAGACCCTCAGGCTCCCTTGCGCACTGCGGGAGCCTACTCAGCCCATCGTAACCAGCAAGCATATAGCCATAGCAACACAACCGATCATACTGACGCAGGCACAACGGGCGCCCATCACGCTGTTAGTACTACCAATAAAAACAGCAATAACGGTGGCGGCAACCATAATCAGGGAAAGTTTATCCCTATGAACGTGGGAGCACCACGCCCTAAGAAAAAGAAGTCGCCCGCTCGGGCTTTTATTGTTGCTGGCGTTTGCTTAGTCGCGCTTGTGGTAGTGGGCGTAATCGGCTGGATCAATTACGACAACAACCATGCTATTGACATTACTTTAAACGGAGAAACGGTCACCGTTTCAGGTGACGAACGTACTCTCGAAGGCATTCTTGACAACAACTTGGTAAGTGTCAATCCTGGCAACTACGTAGCTGTTGACGCATCAGTAATGCGAGCCGGCGAAGGCAATCGTGCCACCATCACCGTCAACGATGAATCAGTAACTGATTTTACACAGCGTTTGCGCGGCGGAGAGAAGGTGGCCATTACTGACGGCACTGACATTACTGAACCTTATACGGACTCCAACGAACAAACCATCCCCTACACCACGGAAGCAAAGGGTGTCGGAGCGCTTCATGTATACACCGTCAAGGGAGAAGACGGCACCAAAGTCACACGCACCGGCAATGAGTCTGGTATCACCGTTGATATGACCTCCAAAGAACCCGTGACAGAGATCATTCAATATTACAATGCTGACACCCATGGCGATAAAGTAGCGGCTATCACCATTGATGATGGCCCTTGGGATTCTAATACCGAAACCATTCTCAATATTCTCAAAGATAACGATGCGCATGCTACGTTCTATACTATTGGTGATCAGATTGCGAGCCACGCAGACATTGTTAAGCGTGCGCACGATGAAGGCAACGAGATTGCAACGCATACTTGGGATCACGCAGCTGGTTCAGGGCAGGGTGTAAGCTTGAATCTGATGGCAACCCAAGAACGTCTCGATGAGGTAAACAAGGGCAATCAAGCAATCCAAGATGCAACAGGCGCTCCAGGAAGCAAGTATTTCCGTGCACCAGGCGGCAATTTCAATGTAGAGGTCGCCCATGACCTATCGCCTCTTATTTCAGGAGAAATTGGCTGGAACATTGATACGCTCGACTGGAAACGCCCCGGCACTGAAACGATTGCAAGCCGTATTAAGAGCGCAAAACCTGGCGAGGTTATCTTGATGCATGATGGTGGTGGAGATCGCTCCCAAACAGTTGCTGCTCTTCAAGAGGCTATTCCCTATTTGAAGTCACAAGGATATGAGCTCATCACTATCACCGAATTGATTGAACGTTATCCCTATCAAGGGTAAACTAGCCTTTCGTTAAATCCCCTCTTATCAAAGGCTAGCCACATATAGTGACTCATCAAGCAAAAATAATCTTTATTCGTGGCGTCATCATGAGCCTTGCTGGTGGCATTTGCTGGGGCTTTTCGGGAGCCTGCGGAGAGTATCTTTTGCAACACACTTCGGTGTCATTAATGTATCTCTCTTGGTTTAGATTCATGCTTGCAGCTCCATGCTTTGCGCTTCTTATTGTTTTCAAAGATCGCAAACGTTTTGTGCAAATGATCACCGATGTGCGCTCAATAAGAAAACTTATCATTTACACTATCTGTGGTCTGGTAGCTTGCCAGCTTGTCTACATGGCTTCCATTCAGGTAACTAACGCCGGCACAGCAACTGTCCTGCAATGCTTAGAAATTGTCATGATTATTGCCTGGACGTCTTTTGTGTATCACAAGGCTCCTTCAAAACGCGATGTTGCAGGATTTATCCTCGCATTCCTCTCTGTTTTTATCATTGCAACCCACGGTGATCCTACCCAGCTCGTCTTGCCTATAGCTGGTATTATCTTGGGTCTTTTGAACGCCGTCTTTGCCTCCGTGCTTACCATCTATCCAAAAGAACTTTTGGCGCGATGGGGTAACATCTGCACCGTCGGTACCGCTTCAATTATGGGCGCAATTCTTTTGACCATGATTGCACAGCCCTGGAACGCAGTAGTAGAACTTGACGCACAAGGATGGCTTTGCATGGTGTACATGGCCATTATTGGCACGTTTTTAGCGTTCGTATTTTACTTCCAAGGGGTAAAAGATCTAGGACCGGTAAAAAGCGCACTGCTTGCTACTATCGAGCCAATTTCAGCAACGTTGTTTAGTTGGGCATGGCTCGGCACCTCATTTCCTCCTATTGATCTGGTGGGCTTTGGACTTATGATTGCCATGATTGTACTGGTGACTAAAGTACCCAAGAAAAAAGACACTCAAGAAAAAAACTCCCCAGTGGAAGCATAAACACTGGGGAGCCGAGTTAGCGATAGAGCTGGTTCCGAGAGCAATATGCCCCATCGCTCATAAGTCCACTTGCAAAAAGAAAGGATAAGAAACAAGTGGCTCTTCTAAGATCTTTCAGCGGCAAATTCCTGGATTGCCTCAATTGCTTGCATAACATTGCTGAGGGTCTCCGAATTGAATCCAAGGGACTCAAACCCCTCAACAAAGTAAACATCTGAATGAGCAACCTCTGTTGGTGGAAGACCAGCTAAAAGATCGTAGACGCAGTATAGTATCCCCTCAACCGTTTGTTTAGTACTTTTGGCAGTGAATTCAATTCCTCCATCTTTCATCCATAACTTGAGATCAATTTCAGGATCCAATTCATCCAAAATCACCACATGGTCGCTAGGCGCACTATCATAATCAGGCAGCATAGTTGCGAGCTCATTTAAATGCTGATATGCCTCAATGCTGCTCTCAAATTCTGAGAACTCTTCAAAAATATCTTCTTGTGTTTGTTCTAAATCTACCATGGGTTTTGCCCCTTCCTTTTATTTATTTCTGGGCACATAATACTTGGTTATGAAGGAAAACAGCAACATATCTCACTCATCGTCACCAAATACTCACGGGTTTGACCAGCCCAAAGAGCCCCAAGAGCCTAAAGATCCCAAAGAGTCTGAATCTATGGAACATAGCTCTCTGGGACACAAAGAACGCAAGCTCCTTGCAATTACCTTGCTACAATCTGCAGGAATTCTCGCACTTGTTACCGTCTTGCTTGCCTATCTTATAGTCGCACTCAAGACCGGCAACCCTATCGCCTGCTTATTAGACGGAAGTTGGCTTACCTTCTTGCTCGATCAGTGCACGCTTCCCCCACAATGGTGGTGCGCCCCGCTTGTCATGATTGGCATCTATATGGCAGTAAACCTCATTGCACGCCTTGTTTATCCAAACTACAAACGTGATGAACTCGATCTACGTCAAGGTCTCAACGGCGAACTCATTTTGCTGCCTGTTTCTTTCTTGGCGACTCTCATTCCACTCACCAATATCTTTGAAGAAACCGTGTTTCGCGGCTGTCTAATTCCTCTTTTGACGATGGGCGCTATGGCACTCGGACTTAACTCAATAACAAGCGCACTTGTTGCTGTGGCGGGATCAACGCTTGCTTTTTGGCTGGTGCACTGGCAGTATCGCAACAAACTCTCTGTTGCTATGACGCTCGTAGGAGGAGCGACCTTAGGCATCATCTACGTGATAAGCCAAAGCGTACTTGTCTGTATCATTGCGCATGTGGCTTATAACTGGTTTGTGCTGTATTTTGAGCGCATGATCGCGCGCGATGATCCAAACTACTTTGGTGGCAAGCAACCAACACACTACGTGAGTGATTTACTTGAGTGATTTGTTTACGTGATTTGTTTAAGTGATTTGTTTA
>PPYF01544418.1_pt1 | contig 60852 bp, 51 predicted proteins | sample 1559871 | NCBI WGS metagenome assembly PPYF01 (sample SAMN08240021, study PRJNA423297) | Human gut metagenome, whole genome shotgun sequencing project. | reverse complement strand
TCGTAAATGTCTTGGCTATCTTTCCCCTCTCGAATTTTTGTCTAAAAAGTGTTGCACTTGACTTGACAATCTACCCTTCGCCCCTGCGACCCCCATTTTTAAATAAGCAAGAGGTTTTTCAACAGTCTGAAATACGGCTGTCGGAAAAACAGCCGTATTTAATAAAACTCCTTATTAAAAAATCAACGTCTTTTTGCAACTCTCTTAGCCTTCGAAATGCAATTTACGGGGCAGACGGTAGCACAGAGATGACAGCCTACGCACTTTGAGCCGAGGAAAACAGGCTTTCTTGTTTCAGCGTCAAAGCCGAGAGCCTGATGTCCGGCGTCATAGCAGGCAATGTAGCATCTGCCGCAGCCGATACACTTGTTTTTGTCGAAAATAGGATATGTAACGGTGTCACGGTCAAGACTGCCGGCATCGGTCATATTCTTATTTGCAAGACCGACTACCTCCGACACACTGCTGTAGCCTGCGGCGGTGAGCCAGCGTGATAATCCGTCAAGCATATCGTCTATTATTCTGTAGCCGTACTGCATTACAGAAGTTGTCACCTGCAGGTTTGTACAGCCCATAAGGATAAACTCCAGACCGTCACGCCACGTTTCTATACCGCCCATACCGCTGATCTCGACATTTTCAAGCGTTTCGTTTCTTTTCATATCCGAGATGAAACGCAGAGCGATGGGCTTTACCGCCTTGCCTGAATATCCGCCGACAGCGGACTTGCCGTTAATGTCGGGGGTAGGAACGAAGCTGTCAAGATCGACGTTTGTGATGCTCTTGACGGTGTTTATCGCCGCAATACCGTCCGCACCTGCGTTTACAGCCGCAATAGCCGGTATTTCCATATTGGTTATATTGGGCGTCATTTTTGCAAGCACGGGGAGCTTTGTGCCGCGTCTTACTGCGGCGGTATACTTTGCGACAAGCTCAGGATTTGTACCCACGTCACTGCCCATACTGTGACTTGTCATCTGCGGGCAGGAGAAGTTGCACTCTATCATATCAACGCCGGCTTCCTCGGACAGCCTTGCAAGCTCTGTCCATTCGTCCTCGCTTTCGCCCATTATGGAAGAAACGATTATCTTTGTGGGATAGTTTTCTTTCAGCTTTTTGAGTATAGCAAGGTTTTCTTCAAGAGGGTGGTCGGAGATCTGTTCAAGGTTCTTGAAGCCTATATAGGGTGTCGTTTCCTTGTTCAGAATATCGAAACGGGGAGATACCTCGTTCATCTTTGCAAAGCCTATCGTCTTGTATACGATACCTGCCCAGCCCATATCGAGCGCCTTTGCGCACATATCATAGCCGCTTGCTACTACAGATGAGGATAAGAAGAACGGGTTTTCGCACTTAAGACCGCAGAAGGTCATTGATAAATCGGCTTTCGGCTCTGCGTCCTTTGCGGCAGAAGCGATATACTCCGCTGTCTGTCTTATTTCAACGGGTCTGTCTATTTTCGCTCTTGTGCAGGCGGTCATACAGGGAGCGGAGCAATCGGCGCAGTTTTTCACAAAGGCTTTTGCGCCGTTTAAATTATCAAAACGCAGTGAGCGGATAAATCTGTCGGGCTGTGCGCCGCACGGACAGGCTTTTGTACAGGGAGCGTCGTGGCATAAAAGGCAGCGGGCGCTTTCTTCTATAGCTGTATTTTTAACGAATGGCATAAGTATCTCTCCTTTTCCTTTGTGCTGTTACAGATACAGGGGAGATATTGCTCTCCCCTGTTGTATATCAGCTTTTGTTTATTATAAGTTACCGCTTGAGCTTCTCTTTATGAACTTGCCCCAGCCACGCTCGCCCAAGAACTCGCCGTCCTTGAATACGAGCTTGCCTCTTGAGTAGGTAGCCTCGGGATAGCCCTTGACCTTGATACCTTCCCAGATCGTGTGGTCGCAGTCGCTGTGCATCTTGTCGTTTGTAATAGTGAAGTCCTTCGTGGGATCGTAGATAACAATATCTGCGTCCTTGCCGACTTCGATAGCGCCCTTTGCGTCACAGCCGAAAATCTTGGCGGGGTTATATGAGCAAAGCTCAACTGCCTTGTTGAATGTTATCTTGCCCTCGTTAGCGGCTGACAGCATATAGGGATACATATTCTCGATACCTGCACAGCCGTTGGGGATCTTTGTGAAATCGTCCTTGCCCCAGTCTTTTTCGTATGACTGGAACGGGCAGTGGTCGGTAGCTATCGTTGTGATAAGACCTTTCTTGATAGCTTCCCACAGAGCAAGTCTGCTTTCCTCGCCCTTCATCGGAGGTGAGCATACAAAGTTTCTGCCGTCTGCTCTCTTGTATACCTCGGAGGTAAATTCAAGGTACTGCGGACAGGTTTCGGCATATATCTGATAGCCCTCGTTTCTTGCTCTTTCAACCGCCTGCACGCCTTCCTTGTTTGCAAGGTGTACGATGTACAGCTTGGAGTCAAGGCTCTTTGCAAGCTGGATAGCTCTTATATCAGCCTCGCCCTCGACAAATTCGGGACGGCTCATATAGTGATACCAAGCGCTTGTCTTGCCCTCTGACAGATAGCGCTCTGTCAGAACGTCTATGAGCTGCTTGTTCTCAGCGTGTACCGAGATCATAGCGCCGCAGGATTTTGCCTTTTCAAGTACCTTGTAGAATACGCCGTCTGTTACGCCGAAGTCGTAAACCATAAATACCTTGAACGAAGATACACCGTAGTTTACAGCGTCCTCTATAGTGTCGATAAGTCCGTTTGATACGTCCTTTACGGCAACGTGGAATGCGTAATCGACAGCCGCATCGGGAGCGCACAATGCATCACGGCGCTTGATGGCATCGACCATCGTTTCACCGAAATCCTGTAAAATGAAGTCGAATACCGTTGTCGTACCGCCGCAGGCAGCTGCTCTTGTGCCTGCGTAGTAGTCATCGGATGAAATTGTGCCGCCGAAGGGCATTGCAAGGTGGGTATGTGCGTCGATAGCGCCGGGGAGCACCATCTTGCCGCTTGCGTCTACCACCTTGTCGGCATCTGTGCCGGCATCTGCCGTTATTGCAACTATCTTGCCGTTATCCACGCACACATCGGCTTTGAATGTAGCCGTTGGCGAAACTATCGTACCGTTTTTGATTATGAGATCCATAACTTACCGTCCTTTCCCGTAATAACTGTTGCTTATCAGACCATCTTGTCTACTTCTGTCAGAACTTCGTCCAGTATTGCCATATTCTCTGCAAGCTCTTCTTCTGTGATAATGAGAGGCGGGCAGACGAATATGCAAGCCTCGTGTGAATATGTGTTGAAGCCCTTTGCCTTTAACATTCCGACTATCTTGCCCATAATGCCCTCAGGGTCCTTACCGAAAGGAACGAGAGGTTCGTGCGTTGCCTTATCCTTTGTAAGCTCTACGCAGGAGAACAGACCTATATAACGTACATCGCCGACGCTCTTGTGCTTTGCCTTTATATCCTCAAGGAGTGCGCCTAACTGCTTGCCACGTTCCTTTACCTTATCCATAATGTGTTCTTTTTCATAGAAGTTAAGGCACGCAACACCTGCGGCACAGCCCAGAGGATGTGCTGAATATGTAAGACCGCAGTCGAGCTTGTGCGTATCGAAGAACTCTGCGATCTTCTTGCTTACGATTACGCCGCCGAGAGGAGCGTATCCGCAGGTAACGCCCTTTGCGAAGGTTATCATATCAGGCTCGATGCCCCAGTTTTCACAAGCGAAGTATTCGCCTGTTCTGCCCCAGCCTGCCATTACCTCGTCGCAGACCATCATAATGCCGAACTCGTCGCATATCTTGCGTACACCCTGTAAGTAGCCTTTGGGCGGAATGATGATACCGTTGGAGCCTGTTACCGATTCCATTACGATAGCGGCAACCGCATCGGGATTTTCGTATATGATCTGGTCACGGAGCTGTCCGAGATAATACTCTGTAGCCTGTTCTTCGCTCTCAAAGGGGAACGGAGCGTGATACAGATAAGGATCTGTAAACTTTACGAAGCCGGGGATACCGGGTTCAAGAGTATATCTTCTTGGCTCGCCTGTCAGGTTGCCTGCACCGAATGAACTTCCGTGATATGCACGGTATCTTGAGAATATCTTGTATCTGCCTGTAACCAGCTTTGCGATCTTTATTGCATTCTCGTTAGCGTCTGCGCCGCCTAAGGTGAAGAATACCTTGCCCATATTCTTCGGAGCAACCTTTACGACCATCTCTGCAAGCTTTGAACGGCAGTCGATAGCGTAAGCCGGGCTGATGTAAGCAAGCTTTTCTGCCTGTTCTTTGATAGCGTCGATAATATCCTTGTTGCCGTAGCCGACATTCAGGTTTACAAGCTGGCTTGACATATCAGCCATCTTCTTGCCGTCAGCGGTGTAGTAATAAATACCCTCTGCCTTTTCTACTACTGCGGGGTTCAGCTTGCCCTGAACGCTCCACGAATGAAGGTTGTACTTAAGTGAGGTTTCCTTTACCTCTTCTGCGTTTTTGAATCCGTATCTCATACTGTTTCTTCCTTTCTTTTATCAGAAAATATTTTTATATATCGTTTCGATTTCTTCTACTGTGGGAACTCTGGGGTTGTTTGCCGTGCTTCCTGCGGCGAATGCGTCCTTTGCAAGAGTCGGTATCTTGTCCTCTGTTACTCCCTGCGATGAAAGCAGCTTCGGAAGTCCTGTTTCGTCCGCTATTGCGGCGATAGCTTCAACAGCGACTATGCTTGCCTCTCTTACCGATAAGCCCTCGACATTCTCGCCCATCGCTATTGCAATGTCACGGAATTTTTCGGGGCAGGACGGGCGGTTATATTCCATAACCGTGCTTAGAAGCATTGCGTTTGCGAGGCCATGCGGAATATGAAACCACGCTCCGAGCGGTCTTGACATTGAGTGAACAAGCGCTGTCGGCGCACTGCATATTGCGATTCCGGCATATAATGCGGCAAGAAGCATATCCTCTCTTGCCTGCTCGTTCCTGCCGTCAAGGACAGCCGGTATAAGACTCTTTGATATTAGCCTTATCGCTTCAAGCGAATACATCTTTGTCATAGGCGATGCGTTGACATTTATGTAGCTCTCTATTGCGTGGGTCAGAGCGTCCATTCCGGTTGCCGCTGTCATAAATGACGGTAATGATTTTGTTATCGCAAAGTCAAGAATCGCTACCTTCGGAATTATTCCGTCTGTCGATAACAGCATCTTTATATTTCTGTCGGTATCTGTGATTACCGAGTATCTTGTCGCTTCACTGCCTGTGCCGGCTGTGGTCGGTATTGCGATAATGGGGAGCGACTCCTTTTCGGGAGCGGTCTTTTCGTAATCGGTCACCTTGCCGCCGTTTGTGAGCAGCATTCCGATTCCCTTTGCCGCATCAAGAGGACTTCCTCCGCCTGCCGCTACTATCACATCACAGCCGTTTTCCTTTGCAAAAGCCGCACCCTCGTCAACGTCCGTTGTTGTCGGGTCTGAGCCTACACGGTCGTATACCGCACAGGAAACGCCTGCTTTTTCGAGGCTTGATACTATAATATCAAGCACTCCGCTTTTTCTCAGCGAACCTTTTCCGCAGACAAGCATCGCCTTTTTTCCGAAGCGAGCCGCCTGCTCTCCGACTGAGGTAACTGTACCCTTGCCGTAAATAATCGTTGGTGGTGATCTGAATACCACTGTTATACCCTCTTTCCTTCTGTTCTTGATAAAGTTTGTATTTTTATCGGGAAAAACGTCGGAGCGAAACGACCGCTATGTCGTGATACGTCCGCCCTGACGTCTTTCCCGATCGCACGAACGGTATTTAACCGCTCATGCGATACTGAACTTACTGTATAAGTCGCTGTAGTGTTTACTTTGCGAGTTCCTTTATGACTTCTTCGATCATATTCTCGCTGAATACCTTGTAGCCTGCGTTTCTGAGATATTCGACCGCAAGTCCCTGTCCCTCGATGATCGTATCCGTGAAAGTGCCGTCATATATGTGGGTGCTTCCGCAGGAGGGGCTGTCTTCTTTCATTATGCAAAGTGCAACATCGTTTTCCTCTGCAAGTCTTAACGCCTCGTTTGCGCCTTTTGTGTACTGCTCGGTGCAGTCGCCGCCTACGCAGCTCATCACCTTATCGCCTGTACGCTGACAATCGGGACGTGGGGTCGGAAGACCGCCGAACACTTCGGGACATACCGGTATCAGTCTGCCCTCCTCCTTCCACTTAAGGAACTGAGGGTGCAGACACGGCGTATCGCCGTCATCATAGCGGCAATGCCAGCCGAAAAGGCAACCGCTTACAAGTATTTTCTTTTCGCTCATATATACCGCCTTTCAGCTTCCGGAGTGATCCGAAACCGTGAATTACTTAGTGAACTGGCTCTTCTTGTAGCAAAGTACAAGACCTGATCTCTGATATACCTGAGCTACTTCGAGAAGCTCCATACCGCCTGCGTTTGCGTTGATAAGGTTAGAAACCCACGTTACACCGAAGTCAACTGTACCGTTGCTTACTGCAACTGTTTCAGAAACGTCACCGCCGCCGCTTACGATCTCTACGTTAAGGCCGTTATCCTTGTAGTAGCCCTTGTCAAGTGCTACATAGTAGCCCATGAACTGAGCCTGCGGTAACCATTTGAGCTGAATCTTGAGGTCAGACTTCTCAACTGCTCCGCCGTCGTATGTCAGATAGTCGGAAGAACGGATATCGTCAAGTGTCAGCTTAGTGAGCTTGTCTGCTGCTGTAGCATCATCAAGCTTGATGTACTGCTTAGCAAGGTCAAGTGTCTGCTGCATTGCCTCTTCGTCCATCTTACCTACATCCGAAGCGGAAACCGTATTGCCCTTTGTATCGGTTGTTACGAGCTTTGCAACCTCTGAAGCCATATACTTCTGGTGGTCAGCCGATACCGATGAGCCGTACTTGAATACGATTTCTGCGGCTTCATCGGGATGCTCGCACGCATATGTCCAGCCCTTCATTGATGCGGCAACGAATGCCTTTACTGTGTTGGGGTTGTTCTTTGCAAATTCCTTTGTGCAGAACAGGTTATCCTCGAGCATCGCAACGCCCTGATCGTTCATATCGATGACACCGATCTCATCGCCGTAGTTATAACCGCCGTCATAGTTGTTCTTGATAAGACCAAGCTCATTGAATGTCATTGCTGATGCCAGCGTAATAGTATCCTTATCTATCTGATCCATTGTGAAGTCCATTGTGATATAATCTGTGGGCAGACCGTACTTTGAAAGCAGAGCCTGAATTTCGTACTCGTTGCCGAGACCCCAGTTGCCGACCTTGTTTTCGCTTGAAGCCTTCTTGATGATCTCTTCATCGCTCATAAGACCTGTGCTTTCCGAAGAACCCTCTGCGGCGCTTGAAGAAGCGTCTGCCGATGCGGCTGAGCTTTCTGCTGTGCTGCTCGATGAGCTGTCACCGGAACAAGCGGTGAACGATGCTGCAAGACAGCTTGCTGCGAGTAATGCTGCTAACACTCTTTTGTTTTTCATAATGTTTCATCCTTTCTCGTCTTTAAAATAGGTTTTAGTTTATCTGAAACCGCCTTATCTTGCGCGGCGGTTTTTCAGCACGATTGCCTCAACTGTGAGGAGTATGATGTACATCAGTATGCCCATTACGCAGGCTATCGTGATATATGCCCACGCTGTCGGGAACTGACCCTTGACTATGTTCTCTCTTATCTGTCTGCCGACGCCGATTACCTGCTCTGCGAAGTATTCGCTTACTACCGCACCGATTATACAGGACGGAACGCTTACTCTTAAAGCCGTGAATACATAGGGCAGTGAGTTAGGGAGCCTCAGCTTGAAGAACATTTTCAGCTTGCTTGAACCGTATGATGCGAACAGATCCTCCGAGAACGGTTTTACCTCCGTCAGACCTCTGTATGCGTTTACGCTCATTGAAGCTGTGCAGAATATTGTAACGGTGATTATCTTAGCTACCGTACTTCTTATATCTACCACGCTCGACAGATCCCTTGTCCAGTTGTTGATAACCGGAGCGAGCGCTACGAGCGGAATTGCATTGAATGCGGATACTATGGTCAGACCGCCCATGCCCCACTTCTTGAATACCGCACCGGCAACGCCGATGAAGTAACCGAGTATCGAGCCGAGTACAAGTCCTCCGAGCGCCACTATAAGAGTTGACGCTATCTGCGGCAACATATTTGTGAAGTTATCGCCTATTATCGAGCCTATTCTTGTCGGGAGCGGAAGGATTATCTCATCCGTTTTGAACAGTGCGTGCAGAACCTTTGTCTGCCACAGTGTGAATATCAATGCTCCGAACAGTACGGGAAGACCGACTGTTGTTATGATGTTTTTGATTGCCTTGCCTTTCAAGTACGATCAGTCCTTTCCTTACTGTGCTTTTTTCTTTGCCTTTCTTTTCGCCGGTGTTATCGCTCTTTCGATAACGCCCATAAGATAGAAGCTTAGCACGCCTACAACGGCGCTGAATATTACTATATCCCAGAATACGAATCTTGTCATCGAGCCTTTCAGCGACTGGGAGAGCATACAGCCAAGACCGTTGCCGCCCTGAAGCGTATCTACAAGGATAGATGCCGTTATCGCCATAGGCGCCGAGATCTTAAGACCGGTGAAGAAGTAGGACATTGCCGACGGGATAAGCATCTTTGTGTAAAGCTGGAACTTGCTTGCGCCGTAGGATCTCATCAGCTCGTGTCTTTCACGGCCGACCGACTTGAAGCCAGCCAGCGTATTTGTCGAAACGGGGTAGAATGTGAGAATTGCGGCGATTATGATTCGTGCGCTTGATATATCGCCCGTTATCGAAAGTACGATAGGCGCCATACCGAGAATAGGTATCATCTGGATTATCATAAGATACGGGAACGCTATCTTTTCGACTATGTGCGACAGGTGCATCAGCAAAGCCAGTATGTAGCCCAGCACCATACCGATTATAAAACCGATAAGCGCTCTTGAAAGCGTTTCTGCGGCACTGGAGAAAACCAGTGTTGCTATCGTATCGCCCGAACCGGTTATCGACTTTGTATCAAAGAATGAACCGATTATCTGGTACAGATGCGGAAGAACATTTACGGGCGTACGCTGTGTCGCTCCTACTATGAATGCGCATATCTCCCATATCACTACAAGACCCAGCACCCATACGGCAGTTACTATGCCTTTGGAGGAAGTTATCCTTTTTATCATCTCTTAACGCTCCTTTCGGTTTTATATACCCTCGAAGCTGTTTCTTACCTTCTCAACAAGAGCGGCAAATTCGGGAGTACCTCTCATGTCTGCGTTTCTCGGTCTGGGAAGATTAACATCCACTATTGCGGATAATCTGCCCGGGTGAGGAGATAAAACGCAGATCCTGTCGGACATATATACCGACTCGGCTATGTTGTGAGTTACGAAAAGCACCGTCTTGTTTGTCTTTCTCCATATTGAAAGCACATCGTCGTTGAGCTTTTCTCTTGTGAACTCGTCAAGTGCCGAGAACGGTTCGTCCATCAGCAGTATGTCGGGCTGTATTGCAAGTGCTCTTGCTATGCCTACTCTCTGCTGCATACCGCCTGAAAGCTGTCCGGGGTAGCTGTTTCCGAATTCCTTGAGTCCGACAAGTTCCAGTACCTGTTCGATACGGCTCGCCTGCTCCTCTTTCGGAACTTTCATCATCTCAAGCGGAAGTCTTATGTTCTTCCTTACCGTTCTCCAGTCGAGAAGCACGGGGTTCTGGAACACGATACCGAACTTCTGCTCAAGTCTTGTTTCTCTCGGTGTCTTGCCGCAGACCGTAACCTCGCCTGAGGTGGGGGTCAGAAGATCCGATACTATACGAAGAAGTGTGGACTTACCGCAGCCGGAAGGACCGAGGAGCGATATGAATTCACCTTTCTGAATGTCAATGCTTACGTTCTTAAGTGCCTGTACCGGGTTGCCTTTACTGTCGGAGAACACCATGCTGACGTTCTTTACCGAGATCTCCGGTGCGTTTACCTTTTCACTCATTTCTAAGCACTCCTTTCTTTCCTGTTTTGCAAGTCTTATCTTTTTATTCCTGCAAAACAAAACGGCGCAGAAATCATTTTCTGCGCCGTTGCAAGTTTCTTTTTGTTTTATTTCACTGTTTCCTTTCGGTGTAACTGCATTATATCACGCTTAAAATCGCATTGCAATAGCATTTGTGCTGAATTGTGCAGAGCGCCTAAAGAAAGCCTGTTTGTTTGTGCTGCAGTTGAATTTTGCAATATTCTCTTGACAATTATGCAAAACCGTGTTATACTCTATATCAATAAAGGCGAAAAACACCGCCAAGGCTGTCGGGAAACAAGGGAGCTTTGGCGGTTTTTGCTATCTTAAAAGAAAAAGGGGTGAGAATATGTCAATTACAGTATCAAAGCTATGTGCAAATGCACAGGCAAATTACGTTATGAAGCTTGTGGCAGGAAAAGAGGGACTGGGTAACTATGTCCGCTGGGTGCATCTTGTCGAATATGCAGATGTATCGCTGTTTCTGCACGGAAATGAAATGGTATTTATAACGGGGGTGGGAATAAGCGATGAAAGCCACCTGCTCAGCTTTGTTGAAGAGCTTATCGAAAAACGTTGCAGTGCGCTTGTTATCAACACCGGTAAATATATAAAGAGTATACCGCAGAGCGTAAAGGACTGCTGTGACCTCAATTCACTCCCGCTGTTTAGTGTACCGTGGGAGGTAAAGCTTATAGATATCACCTATGACTTCTGTCACAGGATAGTAACGGGCGAAGAAATAGAAACAGCGCTCGCCACCGCTTTACGCAATCTGATATTTTCCCCCGAAAATGAGGCGGGATATAAATCCACGCTTGAACGGCGCAGTTATTTTCCGACATCGGAATACTGTGTCGGCGTATGTGCTTTTTCCGATACAGACCTTGGCGATGATGAGCTTAAGAAAGCGGTCACGGGCGATATGCAGAAGGTGCTGAATACAAGCGGAAAACAGTTCAGCTTTTTCTTCCAGGATAAAAATCTTGTTGTTGTCTGTCCGGACTGTAAGGAAGAAGACGTGCGGAAGATTTTTTCCACATTCGATTCTATCTTCAATTCCGGCAGAGAAAACGCAGCGCTCACCTGCGGCATAAGCCCGTCAAAGCAGGGGTACACCGCAATATCCGACGGTTACCGCAAGGCGGTAATGGCGCTCAAGGTGGCTACCCTGCACGGCGAAAACTGCGTAGGCTACAGCGATATGGGCATATACAAGCTGCTTGTACATATAAAAGATACATCGGTACTGCACGAGATATATGACGAAACGCTGGGTACGCTTGAAGAATTCGACAGCGCCAACGGCACGGATTATATGGAAACGCTTAAGTGCTATCTTGAAAACGACAGCAGTGTACAGGAGGTCGCAAGGATTACATTTGTTCACCGCAATACAGTAAACTACAAGCTGAGAAGGATAAAGGAAATTCTCGGCTGTGAGCTGAATTATGAGGACAAGCTGAGGCTTATGCTTTCATTCTTTATAAAGGAATTCCTTTAAGCCGGTTTGCTGTGCTATGGTTTAAGTATATTGTGCGTCCGCTCGTTGAACTGACAAAACGGCGCATATATAATAAAGACATCGATAGTTTTATATGAAGACGAAAGGAAGGATATATTATGACAGCACCCTATGAAAATGCAGAATTCATCGAGCTTGGCACGATAATGCCGCCCGAAAAGTTCAGGACAGTGCTCCCTGAGGACAGGGATGCGCCCGGAGGGCTCACCGAGCAGAAAGTAGTTATTGAGTTCCGCCGTGATTCACCGATCTACTCACAGCTTCTGCCGTGCTTTCGAGGAGCTATGTTCGTTTATGGCTTTTTACGCAGAGGAAAGGGATTGAGAGCTTTGTTCGGTGACAAGTACGACGAAATAAAGGAAAAGCTCAAAGTGTCGCTTCATGAATGGGAGGATAAATTCCTGCTTGATTTCTATGTCGATGATACATATTCGCAGTCGTATTTTGTAAAGAGGGAAGAAGTGCTCTATCTTCTTCAGCATTGCAGAAATCCGCAGATAACGAAGTTTGATTGATATAAGCGGTTATGCAAAACGGGTATCGGAAGTCCGATACCCGTTAGCTTTATCTGTTTGTTTTTGCTGTAAGCTCTTTACTCCATGAGCCGTACTGTTTTGTGTTTCCGTAAGTCTTATATGCTCTGATTCTGAATTTATAGCTTGTGTTAGCCTTCAGGCTCTTGACCGTATAGCTTGTAGAATTAGCCTTTGACGGAGTGAATATATCCGTCCACTTGCCGTTTTTATACTGCTGTAGCTGATAACCGCTTGCGGTAGTACCCTTGTTCCACTGTAAAGTAATGCTTGTTTTTGATTTCGACTTTACCTTGAAGCCGCCCACGCCGTAGGGGTTTGTATTGACCTTAAGCTCACTGCTCCACGAGCCGTACTGCTTTGAACTGCCGTGAAGATATCCGTCCACTTGCCGTTCTTATACTGCTGTAGCTGATAACCGCTTGCGGTAGTACCCTTGTTCCACTGTAAAGTAACGCTTGTGCTTGATTTTGATTTTACCTTGAAGCCGCCCACGCCGTAGGGATTAGTATTGACTGAAAGCTCAGATGAGAACGCGCCGTTTACTGTGCCTGAGTAACCTCTCACCCTGAATTTATATCCTGCCGTACCGGCTTTGAGCCCCTTTACGGTGTAGCTTGTATTGTTTGCGCCGGTTACGACGGCTGTCTTTACCCATTTTCCGTCCTTGTACTGTTGGATCTCATATCCGTCAACGGTAAGATTTAAATTCCAGCCGAGAGTTATGTATGTGCTTGAAACCGTTCTTGCTTTCAATCCTGTAACTGCGGCAGGCATGTCAGCCATAACTTCAAATTTTATATCGTTGTTTTCGGCATAAATCTGAGCGGCGGATCTTTTGTATCCGCGTATCTTAAAGCCGTCGACCCTCTGATCGGCGGTCACATTTATCTTGTGATAAAAGCCGAATGCTTTTTCGCCGATTAATAAAACTGATTTTGGGATAGTGACTGTTTTGATACCGGTACATCCGTAAAATGCACACTCGTTTATTGAATAAAGCTTTGCGGGCAGTGTTACGCTTGTCAGGTTTTCGGCTTTATAGAAAGCATACGGTTTGATAAAATATGTCTTATCCGATACTTTGAATGATGTTCCGGCTCTTTTTGCGGGGTAAATGATAAGCTTCTCCATATCTTTGGTGTATAAAGCACCGTTTTCGTTGCAGAAAGCGGTGTTACCCGATGCGACCGTTATAGATGCAAGTTTTCCGCAGCGGATGAAAGCGTTATCTTCTATATATACAGTGCTTGCCGGAATGTTCATCTTACTGAGCGATGCGCAGTCCGCAAAAGCATAACCGCCGATAGATTTTACCTTTGAAGGAATTGTGATATTGTTAAGAACATCACAGAAATAGAAAGCATATGATGATATTTCGGTGAGGTCTGCAGGCAGATTTACACTGCTGAGTGAAAGACACATTTGAAATGCGCCCTGATCGATAGTTGTTACAGTAGATGGCAGAGTGACCTTCTGAAGGAGCATACAGCTTGCAAAGGTTTGCATATCGATCGTTTTGACCCCTGTCGGTATGCTTATGCTTTTGAGCGACTTGCAGGCATAGAAGGCTTGCTTTCCGATATAGTCAAGCTTCGTCGGCATATTTACCGTACTCAGTGCATCGCACCAGTAGAATGCCTTTTCGCCTATACCTGTTATTCCGGTGGGAATTGTAATTGATGTAAGCTTAGGGCAGTAGGCAAATGCGCCGTTCGGCACAGTTTTCAGTGTCGACGGAAGCTTTACCGATGTCAGAGAACTGCACGAACTGAATATATTATCTGCCAGTTCAGGTATGCCGTCTGCAATTGTGACAGTTATGATTTTTTCATTGCCGTTGAAAATGTTTTCTACCCTGCCTACATTTCTGCCTCCGATTTTTGCAGGGACGTCGGCTCTGATATCATTACCGACATATCTTACGATAGTTGCGGTTCCGTCATCTTCGAGCTTATACTCATAGTAACCGTCCGATGCGATGATGCCGTCTGACGCTGCGGCGCATACTGCGCATATAACGCTGAGCGCAAGTACAGTTAACGCTACAGTGAGGCATTTTACAAATTTCATCTGTAATTCCTTCTTTCCCGTTTAGTTTTATGGTTTATATACAAAAAGGCATAGTTCTCCGCAGAACTATGCCAATGTGACAAAAATATACAATTTTAAGCTTAATGCGAAAATATCTGTCGTTTTCATACTGTTCCCCTGACAAAAGCTTTCGTTATTAAACTTTTCTTTCCGCAGACAGTATAGCATATATGCAGATATTTGTCAATATGACTGAAATCCTACTGGTCAAGCCTGAAATGTACGGGTATGCCGTTGAGATAATCTATTTTCGGTTCGCCCTGTATAAGAGGCAGAAAGTAGTTGAGTGCGTCTATCGTAACGTTGTTTCCCTCGGGCGTTATCCACTCTTTCGGGAAATATTTCGCTTTGTTTGCACATTCTCTTACGTCAAGCGGAGCGATGCCGACACGGTAAGGGTTGTTGCTGATACGTTTAAAACCCATCATTACGCCGCTGCCGCCGTATTTGAGCGCCTCGTTTACTGCCGATGCACCTATTCTCCACGCTTCGTCAAGGTCGGTCAGAGAGGCTATATGCGAGCCGCACCTCTGCATTACGTTAAGCTCTATCGAGCGTACCTTGCAGCCTAAGTGGTCGCGGGTAAGCTCTTCAAGATATTTTCCCACGCCCGACAGATATTTATGACCGAAAGCGTCGGTGGCTTCCGAACGGCTTGCAAGACAGTCTATACCCTCGGATACTGCAACTATAACAGCCTTGTATCTTTTTGATGCGTTTTTCACATCTTCAAGATAGCGTTCTTCCGAAAAGTCGCTTTCGGGAAGATATATAAGGTGGGGAGCGGGTTCGCCGTTAGCACGCAGTACGCAGGACGACGCAGTGAGCCAGCCTGCGTCACGACCCATTATTTCTACTATCGTAACGGACGGAATGGAGTATACACGGCTGTCACGGATAATTTCCTGTAATGTTGTCGCAACATATTTTGCCGCCGAGCCGAAACCGGGCGTGTGGTCGGTAAGAGGTAAGTCGTTGTCTATTGTTTTCGGTACGCCGACTACCTTTATATCAATGTGGTTTTCCTTGAAATAAGCGTCAAGCTTCATTACGGTATCCATAGAATCGTTACCGCCGATATAGAAAAACGCCTTTATGCCGTGCTTTGTGAATGTTTCGGTGATACGTTTGTAGTCGCTGTCATCATCGCTGCTGTTTTTCAGCTTGAAACGGCATGAGCCAAGCACCGTCGAGGGTGTACGCTTCAGTAACTGCTTGTCGTTTTCTGTGATAAGCACTTCCTTGAGGTCGATAAGTTTATCGTTCAGTATGCCCACGATACCGTTTATCGAGCCGTATATTCTGTCGATCTCATTATACTTTTCAGCCTCGTCAAATACTCCGCAGAGTGAAGAGTTTATCGCCGCTGTAGGTCCGCCCGACTGTGCAATAGCTATATTCATGGTTTTTCTCCGTTCCGTCATTATTCGCTTTACTGCGTGATTATTGTACCATTATAAAGATGATTTTACAACCTGAAATTCATAAACGGATTTATTTTTGTAGCAATAGCTAAAGCAAGCGGCAATTATAACCTTTACATAGTCTGAAACATAAGACGGAGTGTAACTTTGTTACATATAGTTAAGTTAACGCATGGATATATTTACTCAGTTGCTTCCGGAAAGCCCGAAGCTGACCGACAGTGCATTATCGACCTTGTTCATAGCGCCCTCGTCAAGCTCGCCCATCCGCTCCTTGAGCCGTTGTTTGTCGAGCGTTCTTACCTGCTCAAGCAGTACGATAGAATCCTTTGCAAGACCGCAACGGTCGGCGTTTATCGAAATGTGGGTAGGAAGCCGTGATTTGTCTTTCTGACTTGTTATGGCGGCGGCAATGACAGTCGGGCTGTGACGGTTGCCCACGTCGTTCTGGACGATAAGTACGGGGCGCATACCGCCTTGTTCGCTTCCGACCACGGGGCTCAGATCTGCGTAATATATTTCTCCTCTTTTTACAAGCATGGTTTTCTTCCTTTCTGTTGAAATGCGATGTTTTGAACTTGATGCACATAGTTATTTTTAACCGCCCGTACAGATTTATACAACGATTGCCCTCTTGTGTTACAGTCGGTTTATATAGTATATTACTGCAGTCGGATTTTAGTGAAATTGATCGTTTTCGGGTAAATAACGGTTGATTATCGGTCGGCGTTAATGTATAATAGTATAGACATATTTTTTCTGACGGAGGTAAATATGAATAAAAAAATCAAGATAACACTGTGTGCGGTGCTGTGTGCGTCAATGCTTGCAGGCTGTGCGGATAACAGCGCAAGCGGCGGTTCTGCCGTATCGGCTGACAGCTCGTCCGAAACATCGGCGGCATCATCGGCGTCGGAATCTGCGGACAGCGGTTCGGATTCATTATCTGAAACCGGTGAAACAAGCAGTATAGATGAAAGCAAGCTCACCGAGGAGCAGATATATGACAATATGGTCGAAAGGTCGCTTATGGATCTCGGCAACCTTGAAAGAATGTCAAAGTTTATCGAAAAGCTTGAGAATAAGCAGGAGGTCACTATAGCGTTCATCGGCGGAAGCATAACCGAGGGCCTTACGGCAGGACCCGAAAAGTGCTGGGCAAAGCTGACGTATGACCGCCTTTGCGAAAAGTATCCCGATACAAAGATAAACTATGTCAATGCCGGACTCAGCGGCACTCCGAGCGTACTCGGAAATATCCGCCTTCAGCGTGATGTTCTGGATCATGACCCCGATATGGTATTTGTTGAGTTTGCGGTAAATGACGGAAACGATCAGATATACAAGGACAGCTATGACGCTATGGTGAGAAAAATTCTCTCTCAGGAAAAACAGCCCGCCGTTGCGCTGTACTTCACCGTTATAAAGAGCGGCCACACCTGCGAGGAATATATGTCGCAGGTCGGCAAGGCTTACGGTCTGCCTATGGTGTCGCTGAACAACGTACTTTCACACGAGTTTGAAACAGGCAGAATGAAGTGGGAGGACTATTCCGACGACGAATCCCACCCGAACGAGTGGGGTCACAAGATGACCGCCGACCTTATCATGAATATGTTTGATAAGGCAACCGAGAAGATAAAGACAATGGGCGAAGTAACTATCACTCCTCTGCCCGATACATGGGTATATTCCGACAGATTTGCGGATATGACATTCATCGACAGAACTCATTCGTCCGACAAGCTGAAAATATCTTCGACAGGTACGTTTGATACGGAAAAGGAAACTCTCACAAGCTTCCCCGACGGCTGGAGCTACAAGGGTAAGCCTTCCGGCTGTGAGCCTATGGAGTTTGAATTTACGGGTAAGAATCTTATGCTCGTCTATAAATGCAACAACAGCGCCGTATTCGGCTCATTGCAGTTTACGGTTGACGGAGAGGTCTACACAACTATTGCGACAAGTGCAACCGACGGCTGGAGCAATCCCGTTGCAACTCTTGCATATTCCGGTGCGGAGGGAACGCACAAGGTCAGCATAAAGCCTGTTACGCAGAGCGGCGACGACAAGACGACATATGTCGAAATTCTCGGCTTCGGCGTTGCGTAAGGGTACAGCAAGGTGGAATGGTTTAATCTCACAGGGCTGACATTTGTCGTTGTCCTGCTGATACCGAATATAATCTATGCGGCAACAAACAAGGACGGCTTTGCGGATAGCTATCACAACAAGCTTATCGAAACAGGTGAGCAGATAGGCCGCTTCGGCTGTTTCATACTTATGTTCATTCAGCTTCCCTTTGTAACGTTCGGTTATATATATGACGGTGCGCAGACACTGTACCTTATACTCGGTATAGTTCTGCTTGCGCTCTACTGTGGCGGCTGGATAGTGTTCCGCAAGAAAAACAGCGTGGCAAAGGCGCTGACGTTATCAATTCTGCCGTCTGTGCTTTTCTTTGAAAGCGGTATACTGACGCTGAACATTCCGCTTATTGTACTGTCGGTCGTGTTCGCAATATGTCATATCACAATAAGCTATAAGAATACTGTTGAATAATTAATGAAGAAGCTGTGATGAAGTGCAAAAATTCAATCACAGCTTCTTAATTTATCAAAATTCCGTTAAAATTACAATGCAACATCTTATAAAATGCCAAAACAATAAATATATCACCAACAACGCCGGAAACAGTTTTCTCATAGTCAAGGTGTTAATAATTTCGTGAGAGTATCGGTGCAACTGCACAAACATTAACCTTTCAAAATAACGCTACTAACCTGAGATATATGTACTAAAACTGCGGACGTGTAGCGTTAAGCGTTCCGGAACCTACAGGATATACGATGTTCGGGTGGTTATCCGAGTTTAGCCAACACCCTAGCGGGGTGTGGGTGTGGGTAAGGAAAGAGGGAGCGTGAGGGGGAAAACCTAAGGGACAGGGAGAGGGGCTGCTAAGTCCCTGGTCCTGTTCCCTTTGGTTCTTCCCCTCACATATAGTAGCAACGTTATCGAACAGAATAGCGAACCCGAGAAGTGCTATCCCGCAAAAAAGCATTATCGGTAGCCTGCTATCTTGGCTTTTCTTTTTTCGGCTTGTATCACAGCTCCTTTTTGTCCCATAAACCGTACATCATACCTCGAAAACGTTGACCGCCCGAAAAAACTAAATTATAATAGTAGTATAACTGATTCAAAAGGAGTAAGAAATATGGAAATACTGCTTATAATAACGCTTGCCGTCAGCCTGATATCGGCAATAATATCGGTCATAACGCTTTTGTCGCAGAAAAGGCTTGCCGAAAATATCGGCGTGAACAAGATAACGGACGAGCAGACCGCAAAACAGCTTGAAATGCTTGCCGAGCGTACCGCACAGCTTTCGGTAAAATTCGATACGGCGCAGGCAAACCGTGTAAGCGGCGAATCGGTGCTGAGAACCGAGCTTGTGAACCTTGTGACAAATCTCGGAAACACGCTTACCGACACGCAGAAGCAGAATGCAGAGGGTACGGCCAGACTGCTTTCCCAGTTTGAACAACGGCTTCAGAGCATTGAGCAGAGGAACGCCGCCGATATGCAGAATATGCGTAACGAAATGGCAGTTCAGCTCGGAAACATAAATGCGAATACCAAAAATCAGCTTGAAGAAATGCGTGGAATGGTAGGAGAAAAGTTGCAGACTACGCTTGACGACAAGATAAGCCGTTCATTTGCGACCGTCAGCGAACAGCTTAACAAGGTATACAGCGGACTGGGCGAAATGCAGAGCCTTGCCGCAGGTGTAGGCGACCTTAAAAAAGTTCTGTCCAATGTCAAGAACAGAGGTATACTCGGCGAAATGCAGCTCGGTGCTATCCTTTCCGATATTCTCGCTCCCGAACAGTATGACACCGAGGTCACTGTAGTCCCGGACAGCCGTAATCACGTTGAGTTTGCGGTAAAGCTGCCCGGCAAGAATGATGACACGGTGTACCTGCCGATCGACTCGAAATTCCCCGGTGATACTTACACCGCCCTTTGCAACGCTTATGACAGCGGCGATAAGGTAATGATCGAAGAAGCGTCAAAGGCGCTTACTGTAGCGATAAAGAAATTCGCAAAGGATATTCACGATAAGTATATCTGCCCGCCGTACACGACCAACTTTGCGGTTATGTTCCTGCCGTTTGAGGGGCTGTATGCCGAGGTTGTAAAGCTCGGGTTGGTGGAGGAACTACAGCGTAGCTATGGGGTGAGCATAGCAGGACCTACCACAATGTCTGCACTGCTGAACTCCTTGTATATGGGCTTCCGTACTCTTGCCGTGCAGAAACGAAGCAGTGAGGTGTGGAAGATACTGAGCAGTGTAAAGAAAGAGTTCGAGAACTTTGAAGACGTGCTGACCAAGACTAAAAAACATTTACAGCAGATTGACACCGACCTTGAAACGCTTGTCGGAGTAAGAACCAGAGCGATAAATAAACAGCTTATGAGCGTGGGCGATGATACGGATAAAATACAGTCAGCAGAATAAACTGTTTTACAGCATTTGTATATAATCAACGAAAATCAGCCGGTATTTTCGTTGATTATTTTTATGCACAGTACCTTGCAATACATTGTACATTGTGTTAAAATGAAGTTGTTGAAAATCCATGAGATCACAGGAGGGACGAAAATATGAAAAAGTTTTTAGCAATAATTCTGGCAAGTCTGTTGCTCTGCTCATTTGCAGGGTGCAGCGGAGAAAACAACAGTATCAATAACGACAGCGGTTCCGTCAATACGGACGACAAGTCAGACGGTGTTCCCGAAGCATTGAAACGCAAAAACGAAATAAGCTACTATACGAATGACGAAGTAAAGAAGATAATCAAAGAAAACACAAAGTTCGATATATCCGAGGATTTCGAGAGTTTTGTTCCGAAGAGCGTTTCATATCTCAGCTATTTTGACTATGCACCTGTCAACAGACCGAATATCTCCGATTTTTATACCGACTTCAAGGAAATGTTCGCATATCTTTTCCCGGACGAAAAATTTAACGATGACTACTTTTTCTATTACTACATCAGAACAGATGAGGAAACAGAAAATGCGAAAGAGGACGAATACCCTATAAAAAACGTCAAAAAGTATTTTGACGAAGCGGCTGACGGCAAGAGGAAAATATCATTTTATTTCTATTCTCCTTATTCTCATTTTGCTGAAAAGGAAGGCTCGGATTATGCTCATCGGGTCGAAAAGGATAGTTCGGATATTACTGATCGCAATATTTTCCTTGAATTCGGTCCGCCTATAGGCAACTACCTGTCAAATGTCAATAAGGGCGTACTTGCGGAATATTACAGCAAGGAGAAAGGTGAAAAGAACGATTATTGGCTTGAGGTCACAGGAACTGTTATCTGTGAAGAATACGAAACCGTCAGATCATGCACTCCCGATTGCACAGATAAGTACAGATTGCTTGACGGTAAGGAGATAAGTGTTGCTGATGCGGTGACATTCTTTGAAAAATATATGAATGATCTGCCGTGCCCGAAAGATCCGGTATACGATACCAAGGTAACAGGTGTTAATGTGAAGAAGCTCGGCGAGGATAAATATTTCTTCATGTTTCAGATAACGCCTACCTATGCGGGAGTTCCGCTTGACTGGGGACGTTTCCGTCTTACTTCCGAAAGCGAACTGCGCACGACAACGGGTTTTTACGGCACAATGGCTGTGACCGATGATATTGACAGCTTTGTAGGCTATGTCAGAGCGGCGTCGATCACCGATGAAAAGGTAACGGAAAAGCTCCTGCCATTTGATAAGGCTATAAGCAAAATAGAACAGTCGCTGACAGAGCAGGTATCGTTTGAGGTACTGAGCGCCGACCTTGTGTATGAACAGATGACATATTACGGAGCGTATGACATTCCGCTTGAGGAGCAGAAACGGGAAACCTCGCCTGCGTGGAAGGTTGTTATTCAGAACAAGAACAATGATCTCGTGTACACTTGCTATATAGACGCCGACACGGGAGATAATTTCAGTTATAACAAGGCGGCATTCTATACAGCAGATGAAGAGGCAGATGAAGAGGCAGAGGGCTGATATGTTCAGAGCAACACTTTCTTACCTTAAACGCATACTCGGAGATAAGTCGTTTTATATATGCCTGCTGCTGATATTTGCAATATGCTTTACGGCTTCTGCCGACTATGATTTCGACAAAAATCAGTCCTTGTCGGTCTGGGATCTGATTATCGACACACAGCGGATATATACGGGCGATATCAGCTTCAGCGCCTGTGTAGTGTCCGGGCTTAAAGGCGGCAGCTGGCTGAATATGTTTCTTCCGTTGCTTCTGCCCTTGTGCTTTGTAAATGCTCTGTGCGATGACAAAAGCTCGGGCTTTATCCGCTATGAAGTTATACGCACAGGCTATCGCAGACTTAAAAGTGCAAAGTATGTTTCGGCTGTGCTCGGCGGCGGGCTCTGCTGTCTTATCGGGTACTTTCTTTATGTGCTTGTTGTGCTGATAAGGTTTCCGCATATAGAAGCCTATGACGCCGAAAGCCTTTCTTATATGCTGACCGGTATTCAGATGAGCCTTTTTGACAGCGTGGGGATAGCAGGAGTATATCTTGTCAATATGCTCGATATGCTTATCTACGGAATTGCAATGTCACTATTCTCGTTGATAGTGACGGCGTACACCGAAAACAAATATCTTATATGCTGTATCCCGTTTATGGTCGCTTATTGCCTGACACAGCTCGGCTCATGGCTTGTCGGGCTTGGCACACGCAACCCGGATAATATTGATAAAGTCCTTTTGACGATAGGCAATACAGCTTCTCCGCTTGCGGCGAACAGTATAGTTTCGGGAGCGACTGCCGCTCTTGCGTGTTATTACGGCGTGCTTATACTGATTTCGTTTGCGGTGTATGTATTTCTCGGAAAGGGCGGTGCGGATAAAGGTGCATAAAAAGATCAGCCTTTCAAAGATGTGGTCGGTCGCAAGGTGCGAATACATAAAGTGGATAACCAATCCCAGAAATATAGTTGTAATAGTACTGCTTATATTTATAAAGACGCTTTTCATCGATACGCTTGCACAGCGCGCAGACAGATACGGCAGTCCGATGAATGTGCTTGAGCCGTTTATAGCGGTCGGCAACTCGTGGGTAGCGGTGCTTTTACTGCCGTCGGTGTTCCTTGTGCTTATGAGCGATTTCCCGAAGTTTGACGGCAACTCGCTTTTCGTTATCTGCAGGAGCGGAAAGCTGAACTGGCTGTACGGTCAGATGTTATTTGCCGTTATGGCGGTAATAAGCTATATAGCTGTTGTATTTCTTGCAGTCGTGGGAATGTCTGTCGGGAACACGGTGCTCGGTTCATCGTGGAGTGAAGCTGCAAGATTTTATGCGGCAAAGTTTCCCGATGAAATGAATACTTTCGCTACTCTGCTGTTGCCTGAAAATCTGTATAATCAGCTTGACCCCATATGTACTATTGTACACACGTTGGTACTCATCATATTATACCTTTTTCTTTTGTCGCTTGTGCTCCTTATTTGCAGGATATCATCAGGTAAAATGACAGGTATGTTCATATGTACCGCGGTCATAGCCCTCGGAGTTGCGACCTGCGCACTGCGCAGTGATCTGATGTGGCTGTTTCCTATGGGTAATTCCATAATATGGATGCACTACACGGAGATAATCCGTGAACCGATAAAGCCGATATGGTATTCCTACGTTTATTTCGCCGTTATGGCTCTGTTGCTTATATTTATGAGCACATTGAGAGCACGACGATTGAGCGTATCACTTCTTCCGGAGGAAAGCTGATGATCAATACAGAAAATCTTTCACTGACGATAAACAAAACGGAGATACTCCGTGATATAACGATATCTTTTGATAAAGGGAAAATACACGGACTTATAGGGCGCAACGGAAGCGGCAAGACTATGCTGATGAAATGCATCTGCGGATTTGTCCGTGCGACCTCGGGCAAGGTAACGGTAGCGGGCAAGGAGATAGGCAAGGACTGCGATTTTCCCGAAAGTACGGGAGTTATAATAGAAACGCCCGGCTTTATCCCGTATTATTCAGGGTATAAGAATCTGAAGATTCTTGCCGACCTCGGCGCAAAAGCAGGCAAAGAGGATATATGCAATGCTATGCGCACGGTGGGTCTTTCCCCCGAGCTTAAACGCCATGTGAAGAAATATTCGCTCGGTATGCGTCAGCGGCTCGGTCTTGCACAGGCTATAATGGAAGACCCCGACCTGCTTATCCTTGACGAGCCGATGAACGGGCTTGACAAGGACGGCGTTGCGGATATGCGCCGCTATCTGCTTGATCTCAAGGCAAGGGGCAAGACTATAATCATTGCCTCGCACAGTGCGGAAGATATTGAGGTGTTGTGCGACACCGTATGTGAAATGGATAAGGGCAGGTTGAGCGTGATAAGATAATAACCGTCCGAACAGGATAAAACCGCCGCAGAGTTTATAAAACCTGCGGCGGTTTTTTGCGTTGTATTTAAAATTTAGGGCAAAAGTTGCAAAAAAATTCAATGAGATATTGACTAATTATCGCCAAAGAGGTTATAATATAATCAACACATTGAAAATTTACTGCAAAAGTTGCAAAAATATTCAATAGAAAAGACAGGAGGACAATTTGTATGGAAATAAAACGGGATTATTATCTGAACAAACTGATAACCAAAAAACATAACGGTCTTATAAAAGTAATCACAGGAATCCGCAGATGCGGAAAATCCTATCTTCTGTTTACGCTTTTCAAGAATCATCTGACGGAAAGCGGCGTTGCTGATGATCATATTATTGAAATACCGTTTGACAGTTTTGAGAACAAGAAATACCGCGATCCTGAAATACTGTATCCGTATGTCAAGGAGCAGATTGCCGATGACGGTATGTATTATATACTGCTCGATGAGGTACAGCTTTTAGGCGAATTTGAATCTGTGCTTAATGGATTTATGCGTATGAAGAACGTTGATGTTTATGTAACGGGTAGCAATGCACGCTTTTTATCGAAGGATATTATAACTGAGTTCCGTGGTCGTGGTGACGAGCTTCATATACAGCCGCTTTCGTTTGCCGAATTTATGTCAGTGTATGACGGCAATAAGTATGACGGTTGGAACGAGTATGTATTATATGGTGGTTTGCCGCCTGTAGTATTACTGCGGACTGCCGAACAGAAAATTGAATTGCTCAAATCGCTTTTTCAGGAAACGTATATAAATGATATTATCAGCAGACACAGTGTAAAGCATAGAGATGAATTTGAAGAACTTATAAATATCCTTGCTTCAGCTATAGGGTCGCTGACAAACCCCAAAAAACTCACCGATACGTTTAAAAGCAAAAAGAATAAGGTTATCAGTTCAAACACAATAAAAAGCTATCTTGACTATCTCTGCGATGCTTATGTTGTCAGCCGTGCCACTCGATACGATATAAAAGGAAAAAAGTATATAGATACTCCTCAGAAATATTATTTCAGTGATGTGGGAATTCGCAACGCCTGTATCAATTTCCGCCAGTTAGAAGAAAATCATACGATGGAGAACGTAATATACAATGAGCTTATCGCAAGAAATTTCAATGTAGATGTCGGAATAATCACAGCAACCGGGAAAGACAATGACGGAAAATCTGTCAGAAAGCAGCTTGAGGTTGATTTTGTCTGCAATAAAGGCTCAAAGCGTTATTATATTCAATCGGCTTTTTCGATACCCGACAGAGAAAAGATGGAACAGGAATCGAACTCGCTTTTGAGAATTGACGACTCTTTCAAGAAGATAATTGTTGTCAAGGATTTACCCGCTCCGACCTATACCGAGGACGGCATACTTGTTATAAGTGTGTATGATTTTTTACTGAACAGCAACAGCCTCGATATGTGAGCGTTTGACTTATATAAACAGCACCGCCGCAGAGCAATAACTCTGCGGCGGTATCTTTATTTGATCATATCTATAACGGAACTGAGTGTATCTTTTACAGCCTGCTTTTCGTTATCGGAAAGCCGTGTTATTTTATCCGAAAGTATCCCGATAGGCGAAAGGGGGCTGTCAGATGTCAGAGGGTGGCGGCTCGAGGAGATTCCTGCGATATAATCAAGGCTGACATTATAATATTTAGCAAGCAGGACTGCACGCTCAAGCGGTATTTCCGCTTTACCCGATTCGTATTTTCCGTAGTGTTGCGCAGATGTGCCGAGATAGTCGGCTATCTCCTGCTGTGTCTTGTCCGCATCTTCACGCAGATCCCGTAATCTTTGATAATGTGCCATACTCACCCCTCCTGTACAGATTTTATCATATCAGATTGAAAATTGTTGACAAAAGTGTCTGAAAAGACTATAATATAGTTATAATCAGTCTGATTAGACACGTTTATGTGTCGGAATGAGTTAAATAGGAGGTTTTTATGAAAATCAAAACTATGTATAAAGCGATATTGTCGCTTGCGGTCTGCCTTACTACGATGTTGGTTATTTCTGTTACGGTAAGTGCCGCTGAATATGAAGAAATAAAAATGGATGTAGAATACCGGATCGAAAATGCTGCTACGTATTCATCCGACAAGATCACTTATAAATTTAACTCCCCATATAAAGGTTTAGTGCAAATACATTTTGAATTAGAAGATGAACCCGAATATGTTATTTATCAATGGTGGAATGCTAATATTTATCTGTACGATTCTAAAGGTGATTGCATTGTATGGAACGATGTAGATTCAGTGCAGGGCGAAGCTTATGGCGATTCTACTGTTTCAGGTGATGTATCGTATTTAAATCTGTATGTGAACGAAATTACGCATAAATACTCCGGTTCAATTTACTATAATGCTGATGAAGGCTATAATTATATATCGATTGAATATTATGACGGTGTCGGTAGCATTAAAATATCTCATGAGCATTCGTATTCCGGTACAGTAACAAGCGAATCTACCTGTACCAAGAAAGGCTCAATAAAATACACCTGCGATTGCGGTGATTCTTATACGGAAGAAATACCGCTTAAATCTCATAATGAAGTAACAGATTACGGAAAAGCGGCGACCTGTACCGAAACAGGTCTTACGGATGGCTTGCATTGTTCCGTATGCAAAAAGGTGCTTGTAGCACAGTCGGAAATACCGAAAACAAATCATGAATATAATGCGTCATATAAAGTTATAAAAGACGCTACTTGTACAGAAAAAGGAACAATAAGATATTACTGTGTCTGCGGAAAAACAAAGGATGAAGAATTACCGCTTGCTGAACATGAGGAGGTTATAGACAAGGCGGTTGCCGCAACCTGTACAAAAGAGGGAAAAACGCAAGGCTCACATTGCGATATCTGTAATAAAGTGATTATACCGCAGGAAACCGTACCTAAGACGGACCATATCGCAGTTACAGATAAAGCCGTTGCACCGACTTGTGTCAACTCAGGTAAAACTGAAGGCAGTCATTGTTCCGTTTGCAAGAAAGTTCTTAAGGAGCAGGAAACGATAGCCGCAACCGGTAAGCATAAGCTCAAACATATAGCTGAGAAAAAAGCAACAGAAAGTTCTTCTGCTGTGCAGGAACATTGGAAATGTTCTGTTTGTGATCAGTTGTTCGCAGATGAAAAAGGTACGATACCTTATAAGCAGTTACTCGTTAAAGATGAAACTCCGCTTATGCTGATAATAGGAATATCTGTAGGCGCATTGTTGCTGATAGGCGGAGCTGTTACAGTAATTATACTTATATTGAAAAAGAAGTCCGGTAAAAATACAGATATAACAGGCAGAGAATAATACGAAGCAACCGCCGGAACATCACACCCCCGGCGGTATTTTCTTATCATCTCCACTCCGCCAGAATGCAGTCGCCCATATCGTGACACACTGATATAAAAGTCAGCCTTTATCGCAAAAACAAAATCTCTCGTAATGAAAACACGAAATCTCACGGGTTGGAAAGTCGAAATCTCACGGGTTGGAAATTCAAAATCTCTCGTAATGATATTGCAAAATCTCTCGTAATGTGTTATATTATTTATACAGCTTACCGAAAGGAGCGGAATATGCGTAACGATAAATACAGACCCAGACTGATAGATAAGAAAATAGACGAATACCTTAAGGCGTTCGGAGCGGTGTGCGTTGAGGGCGCTAAGTGGTGCGGCAAGACGTGGACATCGGCGTTTCACGCAGAAAGTCAGATATTGATAGGCAACCCCGAAAATAACTTTCAGAACAGAAAGCTTGCCGAAATGTCGCCCGAACTCATACTCGGCGGTGAAACTCCCCGACTTATAGACGAATGGCAGGAAGTGCCGCCGATATGGGACGCAGTGCGTTATGAGGTTGACAAACGTGCCGAAAAGGGACAGTTTATATTAACAGGCTCGGCAACGCCTAACCACAAGGGCATTATGCACAGCGGCGCAGGCAGAATAGCCAAGATAAGAATGCGTCCGATGTCGCTGTATGAATCGGGTGATTCGTCGGGTAAAATATCTCTTAAAAGTATAGCAGACGGCACAATGCAGGCTGAAATGACCGGAGAAGTGGAGCTTATGGAGCTTTTCCACCTTATAGTCAGAGGCGGCTGGCCGGGTAATATAGGCATTCCGCTGAAACAAGCAATGCTGATTCCCGATGAATATCTGAATGCGGTTATAGATGACGATGCGTTCCGCATAGACGGCGTGAAGCGGAATACTCAGAAAATGCGACTTTTGCTTAAATCGCTTGCGAGAAATGAAAGCACGACCGCAACAAATAAAAAGCTGAAAAACGATATATCTCAGACGGATAACGAGGACATCAGCGTTGACACGGTAGCCGAATATCTTGATATATTCGAGCGGCTTTTCATTACCGATAATCAGTTGCCGTTTTCATCAAATATACGCTCATCGGTTCGGGTGAAACAGGCGGTAAAGCGGCATTTTGTCGACCCATCGCTTGCGTGTGCCTTGCTTGGCGCTACTCCCGAAAGACTGCTTGGAGATCTTGAATGCGCAGGCTTTATGTTTGAGGCGCTGTGTGAGCGTGACCTGAGGATATATGCCGATGTAAACGATGGTGTGCTGTATCACTATCAGGACTATTCGGGCAAGGAAATTGATGCCGTTATAGAATATCCGGACGGAGAGTGGCTCGCAATAGAAATCAAACTCGGCGCAAATCAGATAGATGCCGCCGCCGAAAATCTTATATCAATAAGCAATGCTATAAAAAGCGAAAACGGCAGAGCGCCGAAAGCGTTATGCGTCGTATGCGGCCTGTCTAACGCCGCCTACAAGCGCCCCGACGGCGTATACATCGTCCCGATCACCGCCCTGAAAGACTAAAATACCGACCAAATAAAAAACACCGCCGGAACATCACATCCCGGCGGTATTTTCATATATCAAGTTTTATGAAGGACAATAGTATTATATGCTCAGTCAACCTTAGGCATACGATCCATGCTGACTTTAAGTTCCTCGTCTGTGGGAATGTAGTCGCTCATTTCGTGATCGTTGAACTTCTGGTATGCAACCATATCAAAATAGCCTGTGCCTGTAAGACCAAAGAGGATAGTCTTTTCTTCGCCTGTTTCCTTGCACTTCATAGCCTCGTCTATCGCAACTCTGATTGCGTGGCTGCTCTCGGGAGCGGGGAGGATACCCTCTGTTCTTGCGAACTGTTCGGCGGCGGCGAATACGCTTGTCTGCTCAACCGAGCGTGCTGTGATATATCCGTCGTGGTAGAGCTGTGAAAGAACACTGCTCATGCCGTGGTAGCGCAGACCGCCTGCGTGGTTTGCGGAGGGAATGAACGTACTGCCGAGAGTGTACATCTTAGCGAGCGGGCAAACTGCGCCTGTGTCGCAGAAGTCGTAAGCATAAACGCCTCTTGTAAGCGAGGGGCAGGATGCAGGCTCAACGGCGATGAACTCATAGTCGGCTTCGCCGCGGAGTTTTTCGCCCATAAAGGGAGAGATAAGACCGCCGAGGTTAGATCCGCCGCCTGCACAGCCGATGATCATATCGGGCTTTATGCCGTACTTTTCGCAGGCTGTCTTTGTTTCAAGACCGATAACCGTCTGGTGCAGAAGTACCTGCGACAGCACCGAGCCGAGAACATATCTGTAGCCCTCGTGCGTTGTTGCACATTCAACAGCTTCGGAAATCGCACAGCCGAGCGAGCCTGTTGTGCCGGGGAATTCTGCGTTTATCTTCTTGCCTACCTCTGTTTCCATTGAGGGAGAGGGAGTAACGTTTGCGCCGTAGGTTCTCATGACCTCACGTCTGAAGGGCTTCTGCTCGTATGAGCATTTAACCATAAATACCTTGCAGTCAAGTCCGAGATATGCACAAGCCATTGAAAGTGCTGTGCCCCACTGACCTGCACCTGTTTCTGTTGTAACGCCCTTCAAGCCCTGCTTCTTGGCATAATAAGCCTGAGCGATCGCACTGTTCAGCTTGTGCGAACCGCTTGTGTTGTTGCCCTCGAATTTGTAGTATATCTTTGCAGGCGTACCGAGTGCCTTTTCAAGACAATATGCTCTTACTAAGGGAGCAGGTCTGTACATCTTGTAGAAGTCGATTATCTCTTGGGGAATGTCGATGTAGGGAGTTGTATCGTCAAGTTCCTGCTTTGCAAGTTCTGTACAGAATACATGGCTCAGTTCCTCGAGCGTACAGGGCTGATGTGTTGCAGGGTTTAACAGCGGAGCAGGCTTGTTCTTCATATCCGCTCTTACGTTGTACCACTGACGGGGAAGCTCGTTTTCTTCAAGATAAATTTTGTACGGGATCTCTCTGTTTGCCATAATAATTTTCCTTTCTACGCGGGCGGCTGTGAGCCGGCGGCAATGTGCCGCTTCATATTCCGCCTTTTATCGACTTTGTGTTAAGGGAATCGTTTGCGTGACGGCGGGGATAAAACATGGTGTGTTTTGAACGTTATGTTTTACCGTGTCGCCTCGTTTTTCCAAAAGCCTTTTGGCGGAGTGCTTAAGTTCTTCGTGGAACATTCCACTGTCCGACAGCCTGTATCTTATTCAGCAACGCATTATGTCGGCTATGCCCTGCTGTCATGCCATATGCCATGATGATAGTTTCAACGTAGAGATTGAATGTCCGGGAAAACAAAAAACTCCCGTCCCAGTTGGGACAGGAGTATAATTTACCTGCGGTACCACCCAAATTACCGTATAATAAAACACGGTCACTCGCTACACATACTATCATATGTGCGACCTGTAACGGAGGTGTCCGTCGCCCCTAAAATATCATAGATACTCTCGGTTTGCCCTCGTGAGTCCATTCACAAGCGTATGTATCATTGCCTTTACACCGACCGGCAACTCTCTGTCATACAGTGACGGGTGCTACTACTCTCACTCATAGGTTTAACATATTCTGTGTTCATTATATCCGCTGTAAAACCGTTTGTCAAGTGTTTTTCTGAGATTTCCGTAAATTTTTTCAAATCTTCCGATATTACTATGTTGAATAGCCCGATATGAAATATAGCAATACAGCATTGCATAATAGACTAAACCGCCTTGATAACTTTAAATACGTTGTGCATTTTACCGATTGAAACAGGAGGGGCAATATAGTATAATTGCTTAGCAATAAATTAATAAGAAGTCGCATTCAGAGATGCGGCGGTATCGCATAAAATTATAGCTATAACATACAAGGCACACTATTTTTTATTCCCGCCGTTACGCAAACGATTCACACAGCAGAAAGTTGATTAAAGGCGGAATATGAAGCGGCACATTGCCGCCCGCCGTTACGCAAACGATCTTGCTAATACAAAGTCGGTAAAAGGAGGAAAATGTTTATATGTCAGCAGTAAAAGACCTTACAAAAGGCTCACCTATGAAGCTCATACTCGGATTTATGCTCCCTATGCTGTTAGGACTTCTCTTTCAGCAGTTCTACAATATGGTCGATACGATAGTCGTCGGACAGTTCCTCGGCGTAAACGCACTCGCAGGAGTAGGCTCGACAGGCTCGGTGAACTTCCTTGTTCTCGGCTTCTGCATGGGCGTGTGCGCGGGCTTTGCGATACCCGTTGCGCAGAAATTCGGAGAGAAGGATTTTGACGGTCTGCGTAAGTTTGTCGGCAATACGATATGGCTCGGCGTAGGCTTCGCCGCAGTAATGACAACGGCGACCTGCCTGCTTTGCGGAAATATCCTCCACTGGATGAATACGCCCGACACGGTTTTTAAAGAGGCGTATGACTATATCTTCGTGATCTTCTTAGGTATCCCCGTAACGTTCCTCTACAATATCCTTTCGGGATTTATCCGCTCGCTCGGTGATTCAAAGTCGCCCGTTGTCATTCTGATAATTTCAAGTGTTCTGAATGTCGGACTTGATTTGCTGTTCATTCTGGTGTTTGATATGGGTGTAGCCGGTGCAGGCTGGGCTACCGTCCTTGCGCAGCTTATATCCGGCATCGCCTGCCTTGTATATATGATAAAGCGCTTTGATATTCTGCACTTATCGAGGAAAGATTTAAAACCCGACGCTTATTCAATGAGCAGGCTTTGCGCTATGGGAGTGCCTATGGGACTTCAGTATTCCATTACCGCTATCGGAAGTATTCTTTTACAGTCGGCGGTAAATTCGCTCGGTGAAACCTATATGGCGGCGGTAACTGCGGGAAGCAAGGTGACGCAGTTCCTGTGCTGTCCGTTTGACGCAATGGGTTCTACAATGGCTACCTACTGCGGTCAGAACGTCGGCGCAGGCAGGGTCGACCGTATCGAAAGCGGCGTTAAGAAATGCTCGATGCTCGGCATAGCCTATGCGATAATCGCCCTTATCGTGATAATACCGTTCGGCGGAGAATTTTCAAAGCTGTTTATAGACGGCACACAGACCGAGATACTTGACCTTGCAAAGCAGTTTCTGTGGCTCAATGTGGCATTCTACATTCCGCTTGCATTCGTAAACATTATCCGCTTTTCGATACAGGGACTGGGCAACAGCCAGCTTGCCGTTTTTGCGGGAGTATTCGAGATGATAGCAAGAGGCGGTGTGGCACTGGGACTTGTACCCACTTTCGGATATGTAGCCGTATGTCTTGCCAGCCCTGCGGCATGGGTGCTTGCCGATCTGTTCCTCTTCCCTGCGTTCTTCCATTCTGTGAAGATACTGAAAAGAAGATTTCCGGTAAGCCGCAATACGCAAACAGAGGAATAACCGGAGAATTTATGTCGTGACCGGCTTGCATAATTCACGCTTTATGGTATACTTTACAGTGTAGCAAGAAAAACCAGCTTACAAGAAATCGACATAAAGGAGTACCGGATGAGCGAAACACATTCATATGATATAGCAATAATCGGCACAGGACCTGCCGGAATTTCTGCGGCGATAAATGCAAAGATACGAAATAAGAAGTTTATCCTTTTCGGCAGTGATAAGCTCAGCGCAAAGGTTGAGTGTTCACATCTTATTTCAAATTACCCTGCCCTGCCTGAAATCAGCGGCAAGGAGCTTAACGAAAAACTTGCTTCTCACCTGAAGCAGATGGATATTGCTGTAACAAACGAGCGCATAACGGGAGTATACAATCTCGGAAGCTATTTTATGCTGCTTGCCGATCAGAAGGAATATAAGGCAGATACTGTGATTTTAGCAACGGGTGCACAAACCGTAAAAGAGATAAACGGAGAACGTGAGCTTCTCGGTAAAGGCGTAAGCTATTGCGCAACCTGTGACGGCAACTTTTACATGGGTAAAACAATAGCGGTTATCAGTGATAACAAGGAAAGCGAAGAGGAAGTAGATTTTCTTGCAGACCTTGCAGATAAGGTGTACTTCTACCCGTCCTACAAGACCGATTATTCAAAGGAAAACGTTCAACGGCTGACCTCTCCCGTAAAAAGCGTTGACGGAGAACGCCACGCAGACGGCATAACCCTTGCGGACGGCACACAGTTTGCCGTTGACGGCGTATTTTTCTTAAAACAGGCGGTTTCTGCTGATGTATTGCTAGGCGGTCTTGAAATGAACGACGGCAGCATTGCGGTAAATCACGATATGTCGACCAATATCAAAGGTTGCTTTGCCTGCGGCGATTGCACAGGAAAGCCGTATCAGATAACAAAGGCTGTAGGCGAGGGTAACACTGCCCTGCACAGCGCAATAACCTATCTTTCTGTGCTTAAAAATAAAACCGAATAAAAATCAAGCCCTACAGACTGAATTTTCTGCAGGGCTTGTATTATACCTATCATAAAACGAGGCATTACACCAACCGCACTGTTCCATCAAACCTCGCCGATTCCGCTCTGTTCTTCACATCGTACCATCACAATTTAAATCCGTCGCCAACGGCGACACAACAATTCTTCATTCTTCATTCTTCATTCTTCATTATTCATTATACTGTTTCGGGTTCTTTTTCGGCAATAGATATATTATCCTGCTTTGCCGCATCGGCTTTATCGTAAGCCTTTACCGAATATTCCGTAACATTCTTTATCGTTTCGCCATCGATCTGCAATGCTGTCGGTGCGTCAAAACGTACTGTAATGTCCTTGCCCGTTAAAACTTCCACCATTTCGGTATGACTTATGTGTTCGCCTTTGAAAATCGACGGGAATACCATAAGGGTCTTGAGCTTTCCGCTTCCGTGCATTATAACTACCGATAAAGTGCCGTCGGGATTGTTTCTTATCTGATTCGGTGCAGTCATCATACCGCCGCCGTAAAATCTGCCGTGCATTGTCGGCGCAAGCCATACTTTCTTAAAGCTGTATTCCTTGCCGTCAACGGTGATTACCGCATTCGCCGGTCTGAAGTGAAACAGCAGACCTTTAATTGCTATAGAGGTATAATTTATCGGTTTGTCGGATTTAGTGCGAAGCTCGTCCCCGACCTCGCAACAATAGCCGTCAATACCGTATCCGACAGCATTGATAAACCGTGAACTTTTGCCGTTTACCGTAACGATCGGCAGTTCTCTGACATATTCGTTTATCCTTATCGGTTTACATCCCGGCTCTTTGCCGAGGTCGCGCATAAAGTCATTTCCACTGCCTGTGGCGTAAAAATACAGCGGATTTTCATACGGATAACCATCACTGTCGTTTATAAAACGGTTGAGCGTGCCGTCACCGCCGCAGATTATAATATCGCTTTTGGGAGATATGCTGTCAAAGAATTTGGCGTAGCTTGTTATCTGCGTCATATTGCAGTATTTCAATTCATCATCTTTATATATATCAGTAAGCTTTTTTGAAAGCTCTTCGCCTTTTCCGTTGCCGGACAGCGGATTGTATAGTATGTATTTTATGCTCATATACGCCCTCCCCTTAAAAGCGACAGCCTGTTTGCTTATGATTATTATAGATTCTTCGGCTCTTTTGGTCTTTTGGTATAGTATAACAAATTTAAACGGATTTTGCAATATATTGTTGCAATTTGTCAACAGATATGGCGAAAATTGTGGAAGTTGACGCTTGAATTCAGGCAAAACCGTGAATTTATTGCGTGCATTTGTATATTTCGGTTTTTCTTGATTGAACCGAAAAAGTCGATAATTTTCCAAAGTTTTTACGGATTTTCAGTAAAAACTATTGAATTTTATGAAGCTTTTGGGTATACTAGATAAAAGGAGGCGATACAATGATTATAAGAACTCGTTATTTGGATATACTGAAAACATATCGTGATGTTCCGCTGGTAAAAATACTTTCCGGTATCCGTCGTTGCGGCAAATCGACTATTCTTGATATGCTGGAAAAAGACCTGCTTGAAAGCGGTGTTTCTGCCGACCATATAATTCATTTGCGCTATACGTCGGAGGAACTTGATGACAGTATGACAGCAAAGCTGATGTACCGGGATATAAAGGAAAAGATGACCGATAACAATCGTTATTATCTTCTGCTTGACGAGGTACAGGAAGTCAGCAATTGGGAAAAAGCGGTCAACAGTCTGCTGGAAGATGCCAATACCGATATCTATGTAACAGGTTCCAACTCGAAACTGATGTCAAGCGAAATATCAACTTATCTGACCGGACGATATATATCTATTCCGGTGTTTACTTTGTCGTTTGCAGAATATATAGAGTTTAAAAAAGGAAAAGGCGGTACGGTCAAAGAGCTTCTGAACGAATATATACGCACAGGCGGTTTTCCGATCGTCGCAATCGGTAACTTTGATGAACGCTCGTCCTATCAGATCGCAGAAGGTATCTATAATTCGGTAATTACCGGCGATATCGCAAGAAGACACCGTATTACAAATTTCGATTTGTTCAATCGTGTTGTAAAATATGTAATTGAAAATGTCGGAAAAACCTTCTCTGCAAATGCCATTGTAAAATTTATGAAGAGCGAAGGTCGTTCTTTGTCGGTTGAATCGGTATATAATTATCTGGAATGGTTAGAAAAAGCCTTTGTGATTTACCGTTGCAGCAGGTATGATATGCAAGGAAAAAGCGTTCTGAAAACACAGGAAAAATTCTATCTTGCGGATTCGTCGCTGAAATACTGTGTGATGGGCTTCAACCCTAAATCCGTTGCCGCAATGCTTGAAAATATTGTATACTTTGAGCTCAGACGGAAAGGTTACGATGTATATATCGGGAAGAATGCCGACAAAGAAATTGATTTCATTGCCGCTCATCGGGATAAACGTTTATATGTACAGGTGTGCAGAAATCTCCCCGAAGAATCCGACCGCGAAATTGCCAACCTGCTAGAGATCAAAGACCACTATCCGAAATATGTGGTGACGCTCGATGAACTGGCGGGAGGTAACATTAACGGGGTAAGAATAGTTCATCTTGCGGATTTTTTGTTAAGTGAAGAATACTGATTTAATAACTATGGAATAACACTATCAGGTATTTGCGTTCGGCACGCAATTTGAATTGTATATAAAAATCGAAATCTGCATATAGACAACTTGTTTTATATGCAGGAAGATGTATGAAAATCTTGATTTTCTGTGTATACACCCATTCAGTGACGGCAACGGCAGAATGTCGCGACTGTTATCTTTGCTTTTGCTATATAAAAACGGATTTGACGCAGGTAAATATGTATCGTTTGAAGAACAGATAAACAATTATAAATATCATTATTATGAAGCTTTACGGCAGTCTTCTGTAGATTGGAACACTAACGAAAACACTTATTTCCCGTTTATCGAAAATTTTCTTTCGACATTATATATGTGTTATAAGGAACTTGACCGGCGTTTTGCGGCGGTACACGGAAAGAAAATTACAAAAAAGGCGCGTATCGAAGCAACGGTACTGAATAGTTTGACGCCTTTGTCAAAGGCTGAGATCTGCAAAATTCTTCCCGATGTCAGCGCTACAACGGTCGAAGCTGTACTCGGCGCAATGGTCAGAACAGGATCGGTAAAACGGATCGGTGCGGGACGGGGGACGAGGTATATTAAGGGGTGAGGTTCTCCCTTCCGCCGCACCAAAAAATAGCCCCGCTCGTTGAGCGACGAAAGTGTGGCGGGGGTGTCGAATTGCGGTCGTTGGGGTCGGCGCGTCCTTGCGCCGACTTTGTGCGACCGCTATCGCGCATCCTTGCGCGTTATGCTTGCTCTGTTGGTTTCGCATCGTGCCTCGTCAGCCGTTTGGGTTGCCACATCGTGTGGCAACTAAGTGCGGCTGACTTTAAGCATCCATGCTTAAAACTTGGGGAAAGCACTATCACGCATCCATGCGTTTGCGGTCGTTGGGGTCGGCGCGTCCTTGCACCGACAGCCATTTGGGTTGCCACATCGTGTGGCAACTAAGTGTGGCTGTCTTTATGCATCCTTGCATAACGACTTTGGGCGACCGCTATCGCGCATCCATGCACGTTTATGAACGCTCTGTGGGCTTTGCGTCCTTGCAATTGCGGTCGTTGGGGTCGCTGCGTCCTTGCGGCGACAGCCATTTGTGCCGTTGCATCTGTGCACCGACAGCCGTTTGGGTTGCCACATCGTGTGCCAACTAAGTGCGGCTGTCTTTATGCATCCTTGCATAGCGACTTTGGGCGACCGCTTGTAAGCATCTTTGCTTATAGCCTTTGGGCGTTCATTTTATAAGGCATCCATGCCTTACCCGCAAATTGCGGGTTCTCCCACCCGCCAACACATAAAAGTGTAAGCCCGCTCGTTGAGCGGGCGAAAGTGTGGCGGGGCGTCGAATCGTGCTTGCTCTGTTGGTTTCGCATCGTGCGAAACTTGGGGCAAGCACTATCGTGCATCCTTGCACGACCCGCAAATTGCGGGTTCTCCCCCCCGCCGTCGGCACGAAAGCAATAAGCCCACGCATAAAAAGCGTGGGCTTATTGCTTGGTGCCGATGGCGGGGGTCGAACCCGCACGGTATTGCTACCAACGGATTTTGAGTCCGTCACGTCTGCCAATTCCATCACATCGGCTTATATTGTCTTTGTGAAAGCGCACTATATCACAATAATAACGATTTCACAGTTCGATTATTATATCATAGCAGAAAAATATTGTCAATAGATTTTCACCATTTTTTAAAATAGTTTAGTGTTTTTTTATAAAAAGCACTTGACAATTTGTTGAAAATGCCTTAAAATTATTATTGAGTAAATATCTATTATAACTCAGGAAATCTGTCTGTCAACAGTAAATCTTAAAGGAAAGACAGTCGGAAATCCGCTTATTTTACATATATACAATTAAATGTTGAAATGTAAAATCAGCCGTGCAGGCATATAAGCTGTTATTGCGATAACTGCGGCGGCGTGACACGGCAATTCTGAAAAGGAGGAACGCTAACCCATGGAAGTGTGGCTTGCAGTTACACTCTGTGCGGCGGCATTCGTAGTCGGAGCGGCGATATTCGGTTTTGTAATGTACAAAATGGGTATCGAGCATAGAAAAAAGACGGCAGAAGCGCAGATAGAATCTGCCGAAAAGGAAGCAAGCAGGATAGTATCCGAGGCTAACGAAAAAGCTCAGGCAACAAAGAAAACCGCACTGGTTGAGGCTAAAGATGAGATCTTTAAACTCAAAGAGAACAACGAAAAAGAAATCCAGAGACTGAAAAACGAAACCGACAGGGAACTCAAGGAACGCAGAGCGGAGGTAACACGCTCTGAAAGAAGACTTCAGCAGAAAGAGGAGAACCTCGACAAGAAGAACGATAAGATCGAACGACTTGAAGAACAGCTCCAGAACAAGAACAAAAAGGCTGAAGAAAAGCTGGCAGAAGCCGAGGCTATCAAGAAGAGCCAGATGGATATACTCGAAAAGATATCCGGCTTTACTATAGACCAGGCTAAGGAACATCTGTTGAGTATGCTCGACAGCGAGCTTACTCACGAAAAGGCTGTAAAGATCACAGCTTATGAACAGCGTCTTAAGGACGAATGTGACGAAAAAGCAAGACAGTATATTTCACTTGCAATTTCAAGACTTGCCGCAGATACGGTATCTGAAGTTGCGGTATCTGTAGTACCTCTGCCGAACGATGAAATGAAGGGCAGGATCATCGGACGTGAAGGTCGTAATATCCGTGCGCTTGAACAGCTCACGGGCGTTGACCTTATCATTGACGATACTCCTGAGGCCATCACGCTCTCATGCCACGATCATGTAAGACGTGAGATAGCAAGAATAGCACTCGAGAAGCTTATTCAGGACGGACGTATCCATCCTACAAGAATTGAAGAAACGGTTGAAAAGGCAAGACGCGAGGTTGAGCTCAAGATCAAGCAGGAGGGCGAGCGTGCCGTTATGGAAACCAATGTCAACGGCCTGCACCACGAGCTTGTAAGACTTATCGGTCGTCTTTACTACCGTACTTCTTATCGTCAGAACGTACTTAACCATTCGATTGAGGTTGCACACCTCGCAGGTATTATGGCAAGCGAGCTTGGCGTTGACGCAACGCTTGCAAGAAGAGCAGGTCTTCTGCACGACATCGGTAAGGCTCTTAACCACGAGATCGAAGGCTCGCACGTCCAGATAGGTGTTGATGTCTGCCGTAAGTATAAGGAAAGTCCCGAAGTTATCCACGCTATTGAGGCTCACCACGGCGATGTTGAGATACATTCTGTTATTGCTGCTCTTGTACAGGCAGCTGACGCCATAAGCGCCGCCCGTCCCGCCGCAAGAAGCGAGAACTATGAGAACTACATCAAGCGCTTACAGAAGCTTGAAGAGATATGCAGTTCTTATAACGGCGTTGAAAAGTCATTTGCTATCCAGGCAGGTCGTGAGGTAAGAATCATGATCAAGCCCGAACAGGTAAATGATGATAAGATGGTAGTTCTGGCAAGAGAGATTTCTCAGCGTATCGAAAACGAGATGGAATATCCCGGTCAGATAAAGGTACATCTGATAAGAGAAAGCAGAGCTATAGATTACGCAAAATAAGTCATAAACCTACAGGAGCTGTTGCATAGATTTATGTGACAGCTCCTTTTGTACAAAGAGGTATTATTATGAAGAAGAGATTGACAGCAGTACTTACGGCAATGGCGCTTATGCTGACAGGCTGTGCCGGAAATGTCACGTCGGGAACGGAAAGTCAGCCGGCGTCGGACGTTCAGAGCGGTATTTCGGATAACGAAAGCAGCGATACTGCGTCTGTACCCGAAAACGACGCTTCACGCTATGAGATAATCACAGCAACAGAAATGGCTGAAAAAATGGGGCTCGGCATAAGCCTCGGCAACACTATGGAAGCGTATGAGGCTACCGATTGCGAAAAGATGTCTTACGAATGGATTCCCGTTGTCGGGGGGAACGAACCGCAGGACTATGAAACCTGCTGGGGAGCGGATGTTACCACGCAGGAAATAATAGACGGTATGAAGGCGGAAGGCTTCAACACCGTGCGTATTCCTGTGTTCTGGGGCAATATGATGGAGAACGACGGCACATACACGATTAACAAGGAATATCTTGCGAGAGTCAAGGAAATCGTTGACTACTGCGAAAAGGCAGGCGTATATTCTGTTATCAATATCCACCACTTTGACGAGTTCATCATAAGAAGGAACGACCTTGACAAGTGCAAGGAGATATTCACTCATCTGTGGACGCAGATAGCAGAATACTTTGCGGATTATCCTTATACGCTTGTTTTTGAGGGATATAACGAATATCTCGGCGGCGATCAGTTTGATTCAAGCGGCAATCTCAAGGCGCAGTCCGAAACCAATGCTTACAAGATGACCAACACGCTCAATCAGGCTTTTGTAGACGCAGTAAGAAGCACAGGCGGATATAACGCTCAGCGTGTGCTTATAGTTTCGGGTTACTGGACAAATATTGACAAGACGACCTCGGCAAGATTTACTATGCCGGAGGACCTTGTAAACGACCGCCTTATGGTATCCGTTCACTATGTTGATAATTCAATGTACTGGGCGAACAAGATAGGCGGTGAGGAATGGCTGAAATATATCGACAGCCAGTGTGCAGAGCTCAAGGACGCTTTCCTCGATAATGATATCCCCGTTTTTATGGGCGAAACAACATCGACCTATCCCGAAAGCAACTTTGCAAAGGACGCAGAATATACTGATTCTTCCGAATGCCTTTCAATCGTACTCGGAAAACTGACCGACCTCGGAATCGTACCCGTTATATGGGACACCAACAGTCACTTCTATTCAAGGACTACATATAAGATAGTAAACAGTTCAGACAGAAAAGTTATACGGGAATATGCCGATAAACTGAAAGCAGAACAATAAGAACGAGCCGCGGAATCACCGCGGCTCTCAGTATGTCGAAAAACCTATATAACTTTTTAAAATGGGGTTTGGGGCGTAGCCCCAATGCGGGTTGTCAGTCGTTGGTGTCGCTGTGTCGTGCAGCGACTGTGTGTGACTGACTGCAAGCGTCCTTGCTTGGTGAGGGCGGCAGCCCCACACTCAGCCCCGGCACGGATGCCGGGCGTGTATGCCCAAGGGCTTTGCAAGGACGCAAAGCCAACCAAGCATACACATCCCTTCACCACAGGGAAGGGGTTTGGGGTTTCGGCAAGGATGCCGATATAGAACGCCCAAAGGCTTTGCACGACGCAAAGCCCACAAAGCGTTCTTAAAGGGATTGAGAATTTGCTCTATTTTATAAAAACATACTTTTTCTACAAACTGGAGCCGCGGAATCACCGCGGCTTTTCCTTTATCTTCATTGGTTTCCCCTCACTATAATTACAACACCTGTAAATTACATTTCGGGAAAATACACAAATCACGAGTTAGATTTACCTAACAAATTGAGTTAGAATAAACAAACTTTTTGCAAACTGCGTCAGCATATTCGATTTTGCTTGACAAACCGCCTGCTGTTGAGTAAAATATTTTTTGTTAGCAAGTGCTAACCTTTTATTTAATAGTTAGGTTAGCACATTCTAATTCGATTAGCGATTGCTAATATGGTTAGTGCAGACTATGGAGAACAAAAGAGAGGATGACGTTTTATGATGCCGCTCGTACTCGCATCTGAAGGCGAAGAAAACATTATAAAGAAAATCGGCGGAAGCGCTGAGGTAAAGAAGCATCTTGAAAATTTAGGCTTTGTTGTCGGCGGTAACGTAAAGGTTGTTACGACCGTAAACGGAAACCTTATCGTAAACGTAAAAGAAGCAAGGGTTGCGATAAGCAGGGAAATGGCACAAAGGATCATGATATGATTCTTATGATAGAGGAGGATAACCGATGAAGACATTAAAACAGGCGACTGTCGGCGAAACCGTAAAGGTGGTCAAGCTGCACGGTGAGGGCGCAATTAAGCGCAGAATTATGGATATGGGACTTACAAAGGGCGTAGAGGTGTATGTCCGTAAGGTAGCCCCCTTAGGCGACCCCGTTGAAGTAACTGTAAGAGGCTATGAGCTTTCGCTCAGAAAAGCTGACGCCGAAATGGTAGAGGTTGAATAATCTCTGCGTTTCAACAATTTGATCAGGTAATAAACTTAAAAGGTTAGTGAAAGCTAAGACTTTTATGGCTTTATGAAAGAGAGGAATTATTCCGATGAGTTTAAAGATTGCGCTTGCAGGTAACCCTAACTGCGGCAAAACCACATTGTTCAACGCTCTGACGGGTTCAAACCAGTTTGTCGGTAACTGGCCCGGTGTTACCGTTGAAAAGAAAGAGGGTAAGCTCAAGAAGAGCGACGGAGTAGTAATTACCGACTTACCCGGTATCTATTCACTGTCGCCATACACACTTGAAGAAGTAGTTGCAAGAAACTATCTTATCGAGGAGCGTCCCGACGCTATACTCAATATCATTGACGGTACGAACCTTGAAAGAAACCTTTACCTTACAACACAGCTCACAGAGCTTGGCATTCCTGTTGTAATCGCCATCAATATGATGGATATAGTAAAGAAGAACGGCGACAAGATAAACATTGAAGAGCTTTCAAGAGAACTCGGATGTAAAGTAGTTGAGATATCTGCTCTTAAGGGTACGGGAATAAAGGAAGCCGCAGACGCTGCGGTTGAAGCGGCAAAGAACGGCAAGACAGTTCCTATGCACACATTCTCAGGTCCTGTTGAGCATACGATAGCTCACATAGAGGAAGCCGCAGTACACAATATGCCCGAAGAACAGCAGAGATGGTACGCAATAAAACTCTTTGAGCGTGACGACAAGGTTATCGAAAAGCTGAATCTTGACAGCACTGTAATGGCTCACATCGATGAGGACATCAAGAACGTTGAAAAAGAGCTTGACGATGACGCAGAAAGCATTATAACAAACGAAAGATACGTTTACATAGCAGAGATCATCAAGGGTTGCTATAAGAAGAAATCAGCCGGTCAGCTGACAACTTCGGATAAGATTGATAAGGTTGTAACAAACCGTTTTGCCGCTCTTCCGATATTTGCTGTAATAATGTTCCTCGTTTACTATATTTCAATGGTAACGGTAGGTACAGCCGCAACAGACTGGGCTAATGACGGACTGTTCGGTGACGGCTGGCACTTGTTCAGTATCGGTTCTGCCGATTATGAGGACGCATCGGGCGCTTACTCTGATGCTTTGGAGGCTGTTAACGGTTTCGTTACAATAGAGCCTGACAGTGACGATTTTGAGCCAGGTACTGCTCTTGAAACGCTCAAATCATACAAGCCCGAAGGCGAGAATCCTTCAGTGCAGATAGATGTAGAGGACGAGGAAACACTTGAAGTAAGCCAGCTTACAGTTTACTACAAGGAGATCCCTGCAGACGCAGATGAAGACACGACGCTCGGTATCACATATCTTGACGCTGTAAAGTACTTTGAAGAAGGCGGCGAAAGCGCATTTGAAGAACCCGATCCCGCAAGCTACGGCGTATGGGTACCCGGTATCCCCGTACTTATTGAGCAGGGTCTTGACGCTGTTAACTGCGTAGACTGGTTAAAGGGTCTTATCCTTGACGGTATTGTTGCCGGTGTAGGCGCTGTACTCGGCTTCGTTCCCCAGATGCTCGTACTGTTCATTCTGCTTGCTATTCTTGAGGCTTGCGGTTATATGGCACGTATCGCATTCGTGCTTGACCGTATCTTCAGAAAGTTCGGTCTTTCCGGTAAATCATTCATACCGATACTTGTCGGCACAGGCTGCGGTATCCCCGGTATCATGGCATCAAGAACAATTGAAAACGAGCGTGACCGCCGTATGACGATCATGACAACAACATTTATCCCCTGCGGCGCTAAGCAGCCGTTCATAGCAATGATCGCAGGTGCTATCTTCGGTGGTTCACCCTGGATCGCAACGGGCGCATACTTCTTAGGTATGGCGGCTATCATCGTTTCGGGTATCATTCTTAAGAAGACAAAGATGTTCGCAGGAGATCCCGCTCCGTTCGTAATGGAGCTTCCCGCATACCACATTCCTACAGTCGGCAACGTACTGCGTTCAATGTGGGAGCGTGGCTGGTCATTCATCAAGAAGGCAGGTACTATCATCCTCCTTTCAACTATCTTTGTTTGGTTCACATCATTCTTCGGCTGGGTAGACGGTGCGTTCACAATGCTCGATGAATCACAGATGGATTGCAGTATCTTAGCTAATATCGGTAAGGCTATCTGCTGGATATTCGCTCCTCTCGGCTGGGGCGACTGGCAGGCAACTGTTGCGGCTGTTACCGGTCTTGTTGCAAAGGAAAATATCGTTGCGACAATGGGTATCCTCTACGGAAGCGGCGACGCTACTGTATGGCAGACGCTTGCAAGCAGCTTCACAGCTGTAACGGGTATGTCGTTCCTCGTATTCAACCTTCTCTGCGCTCCTTGCTTCGCTGCTATGGGTGCTATCAAACGTGAAATGAACAACGCTAAGTGGTTCTGGTTTGCGATCGGTTATGAATGCGGTTTCGCTTATGTAATCTCTCTTATGATAAACTACTTCGGTAAGCTGTTCACAGGCGCACTTGCAGGCGCAGGCGACATAATCGGTCTTATCGTTGCAGTTCTTCTCCTTGCCGCTCTTATCTACCTTCTCGTTCGTCCTTACAAGGAAAGCAAGAAGCTCGGCGTTAAGGTCAAGGTTACAAAGTAAGGTCTTATTTCAGAAATAAAAAGGAGTGATCTTTATGGATCCTGTTGTAGGTTCAATAATCGTAGCGGTAATTTTACTTGCGGTGATAATACTGATCATTCACAAGCTGGTAAGCGACAAGAAAAAGGGTAAGTTCACCTGCGGCGGCTGTGTAGGCGGTTGCAGCGGACATTGTGCCCAGTGCCACGGATGCAGTTCGGCATCTCAGGCGGCGTCGCATAAGACAAAGAAATAAAGATTAATCGGAGCGCTTCGGCGCTCCGATTTTTATCTCTGTATCCGCTTATGACACAAAATATCAGAATGCGCCTTATCCATCGTTTATAGCCACAGCTGAAAGGAACAGACTGCATTTTATCTATATGCCCTGTGAGTGCTATACCGGCAACAGCTCCGAATTATAAGGGATGTAATCAGAACTGTTATATAGCCCGGAAAATGTTATGCACAGTGATATAAAAATTTACCCCTCAACGCACAAAATGCGTTGAGGGGTGTATTATCTGTGTGTTTATGTAGGTCTTTTGGCTTTATCGTCAATAATCCGACAGTTCGTAATTATTTGGGGTTCTGTGCCACAGACCGTCTGTCTGCTCGTATATTTCCTTGAACGTGAATTTGCGGAAGTTTATCTTGCATCTTCCGCCGTAATTGGCTTCATATACCCAGATACCGTCCGTATCTACTGAGTATATCGTCACATAGTGCGGATATCCGTACATTATGTTGTCATACGCAAGATAATCACCGGGACGGAATGTGTTCGTCATCCATTTTTTCAGCGCTGCCTCTGTCCAGTTTCCGTCCGAACGGTTCTTTATAGTAAGCGTATTTTCCTTGTAGCCGTTTGTCTTGCCGAACAGATATTCAAATACTTCTATCGTAAATCCTGCACACTGTATACCCGAATTGCCGAGTACGTTGCTTCTTCCGATAAGGCAGGTGCAGCCTGCTTCGTTTCCCGTTTCACAGAAAGAGTGACAGGTACACGGAGAGGTAAGCATAGTATTGTAATACTTGCCGAGCTTGTAACTGTGCCAATAGTCGTTTATCTTTCTGTCCCATTTACCTTCCATCATTTCATCGAGGCGTTTCTGAATCAGCTTTTCCATGCTGTCCGACTTGACGATTCTGAAAGTACCCTTTGCCGTGCCGGTAAAGTTTCCTTTGCCGGTTACGGTGAATGTGGCAGTTCCGACATTCACTATGTTGTTATAACTTGATACTATGTAATCCGTACCGGCTGTAAGGGTTTTGCCGCCGAAAGTAAGGGTAGGCTTTGCCGCAATTCCCTGTCCCGTGTAAGTCTGGTCGGCACATGTGATTTTTGCCGATGAAATAGGCGCCGGTTTGATTCTGAACTGTGCTTTCTTTTCCGCACCTGCGTACTTGCCCTTGCCTGTTATGACAGCGGTTGCAGTTCCGGCATTTGTGTTGTTGTACACGCTCAGGATATAATCCGTTCCGTTTTTAAGTCTAACAGAGCCTATCTTTACTGTTACCGAGGGAAGCTGAGCACTGCCGGTATAGGTCAGATCGGCTATCGTTACGGTCGCATTTTCAAATGCTTCAAGCTGATTGCTGATACCGTTCAGAGTTACTGTGCCGCTGTAGTTGCCTGTACCTGTAATTACTGCGCTGACGCTTGTGCTTGTTTCGGTTACAGTTACATTATAATCTTTGTTCTGCGTCAACAGCACATTGTCATAAGTAACCGTTACGGTATATCCCTTGCCGTCGGTTGACAGCGATAAGGACGATTTTGCATTTTTGATATCAGCCTTTGCCACGTTGCATTTTACCGTAGCTTTGCCGCTGAAGTTGCCGTTGCCGTTTATGGTCAGATCCTGCGTTCCTGCCGCTGCGGACGCAGGCGCTGAAACGCTGAAGTCGCTGTCGGTCAGCGTATAATTGCCGAGCTTTGCACTTATGGTTACTTTTACTCCGTTCGGTGAATAAACGCCGTTTGCTGTAATCGCAGCCTTTGAAATATCCGCCTCGGATATTGTGAAATCCTTTGTTACAGAACCTTCAAGACTGCCCTTTGCTGTAACGATGACCTGTGCCGTTCCGGCATTTGTATTGTTTTTGAAGCCTAAAGTATAATCTGTATTTTCTTTAAGGGTAACATCTCCGAGCTTTACGGTAACGGCAGGCTTGACTGCGCCTCCTGTAAACGTTACATCTTTTACGGTCACAGCGGTACTTGAAATATCGGCTTTCGATATAGGGAACGTTAAAGTCTGAATTCCGCTGAGGTGATTCTTGCCTGTGACTGTTACGCTTGCAGTTCCGGCGTTTGTGTTATCCTTGTACGACAACGTATAGTCGGAGTTGCCCGAAAACTGATGATTTCCGTAGCTTACGGTAACAGCCGGCGTTATTTGCGTACCTGTGAAAACAGCGTCTTTAACAATAATCGTTACATCGGAGATAGCCCTTACGCTTATAGTGAAACTCTTTGATACATTGCCCGAATAATTGCCTTTGCCGCTTACTGTCAGCGTCGCTGTACCAAGTTCCGTATTATTCTTGTATGAAACTGTGAAATCGGTTCCGCTTTTAAGCGTCTTGCCGCCGACTTTTACAGTGGGTACCGGCTTTATGGCATTGCCTGTGTATGTCTGTGCGTTTACCTCAGACACAGCAGACGCCGGTAAGCCGTGCTTGTTTATAGCGAAAGTCTTTTTAACGCTTCCGCCGTATGTACCTTTTCCTTTTACCGTAATTGTTCCCGTACCTGCGTTTACGTTGTTTGAGTAAGTGACGGTATAATCGGTGTTCTTTTTAAGCTTTGCACTTCCGTATTTTACTGTGATTGCGGGGCTGAGTGCCGAGCCGTTATATGTAAGCGAATTGTTGTATGAAATAACAGCGTTCTTTATCGGTTTTGCGTTTATCTTGAAAGTAACGCTTCTTGTGCCGGTAAGCTTTCCTTTGCCGGTAACCGTAACGGTAGCTGTACCGATTTTTGTGTTATTTTTATAACTTAAAGTATAATCAGTGCCGTTTTTAAACGTATAGTTATTATATTTAACTGTAACCTTCGGTTTCTGTGCTTTGCCGTTATAAGTCACGGACGGCACTGTAATTTTCAGTGATTGAACAGGTCTTGCCGCTATAGTGAAAGACTGCGAACAGCTTCCGGTATAGTTTCCCTTACCCTTGATATACACCTTGGCGGTGCCTTTGTTAGTGTTGTTCTGATATGTAAGCGTAAAATCAGTTCCGTTTTTCAGTGTGGTCGAACCGTTTCTGATAGTCGGAACAAGCTTTATCTGTGAGCCGGTATAGTACTGTGTTGCAATCTTGTAGAACGTACACTTTTTATAGATAAGCGCAGGCTGTATTTTAAAGGATTTTTTAACCGTTCCGCTGTAACTGCCCTTGCCCTTGATGACTACATAAGCCGTGCCTGCGTTTATGTTGTTCTGATAACTTATCGTGTAATCGGTGCCGTTTTTCAGCGTTTTACGTCCGTATTTTACCGTTATCGACTGCGTTTGCGCTTTACCGGTGTAGGTTTTTGTCGTCAGTCCCGATACGGTACAGCCCGTTACCGCTGCCGCTTCTGCCCTGCTTCCCGTAAAACAGCAAACGGCAGCCGCACAAAGCAGAGCGCATACTAAAGCCGTAAGCCACTTTACAGCCGTTATATATCTGCTTTTTACCGTTGCCGTCATGATATTTGCCTTTCTCTGTGCCTGTTATCCGGGAAATTGAATTTTACCTGAATTCGATATCGTTCGGACCGCAGACTATGTTGCACTTGCCATACTCCGTCGATGTTGTCGTTGCAAAGCTGTTGAGATTTATCTTTACATTGGGATAAATACACTTTGTAACTCTTACCGACAGGGTTTCCTTGGCGTTGATTATCCGTTGTATTTCCTCTATTCTTGCTCTGAGCGGCTTTTTATCCATACCTTTTTGTACTTTCAGTCTTATCGCCGAAGAGATGTACGCCTCTTTTTCTGCGTCAAGATGTTCGCCGTTTCTCTTTTTCTCTTGCAGGAATTCTATAGATGTGTTTATCTTCTCTATGTATTCATCGATCGCCGTACACTGCTTTTCAAGCGAATCCATTTCGAGCAGAAGATTTGTGGTACTTCCTACCGAAATCACAGTAGGCGTATAGCTCTTGTGTCCTAGCTGTGCTACCGCAAACCTGCCCATTACACTGCAATCGCCGCCGACAAGAGCGCCGGGGTTCTTTGTACAGTCAAGGTCGCCCTCTATCTTTATACGACAGCCTACAAGTGATGTGCTTGTCAGATTGCCTCTTGTCGTGATAGAATCGTTTTCGCCGAAAGCTATGTTTATGTTACCATACTGCGACTGTACCGTACTTGCAAAAACTCCGTTCTTGACGGTTATATCTCCCTGCGCCGTCAGTGTAGCGCCTGTTACCATACCGGATATGGTTATGGATTTGCCCGCTGTTACGGAAAAGCCCTCCTGTACACTGCCCTTGATGACAACATCGCCAAGGAAGTTTATATTACCCGTCTTTACATCTATATCCGATGAAATCTGGAATGTGGTTTCAATGTTGAATCTTCCGCCCTTGTATACGAGGTTACCGCTGTCAGCGGCAAACAGTTTTGTGCCGTCTGCCGAAAGTACCGTGTTTGCGCCCTGCGGTATGAGCGGAGGTCTGCCGGGACGCGGTGCTATTACCTGTCCGTATACGTTTATGCCCTCTTCACCCTGTGTTTCGGGGATTATATTGCAAATAAGGTCGTTTACCTTGACATTTACTATTAACCCTAAGTCACGGTAATCTACGCTGCCGTCCTCCAGCTTTCTCGGAACAAGCTTCTTATCTGTGTCAAAAAGGTTGTCTACTCGTCCGTTTTCGCCGTCTATAGCCGCATAGCCGCTTGCAACCGTAAATATTTTGTCATACAGCCTGTTCTCGGCTATCTCCCGGAGCAGCTCTTCGTCTATTCCGTATACGACGTGCTCGTCCTTGAGCGCCTGACGCATAGCTTCTACAGTAATATCCTTACCCGAAAACTGAGGTGAAAAAACGCACATATTGGCTTCAAGCTTATTGTCGCTTACAACGACCTTTGCGGACGCATCCACATTAAGCAGCGGATTTGTTTCCTGCGGACGTTGCATAGTACCTCTGTTGTTCAGCTCTATGCCCTCTAGCGATGTGTTGGATGTTTTTTCAAGTTCAATGAGCTCTGACATTGAAGCGTCAGCCATCTTCTGTCTTTCGGATTTTTCCATCAGTGCACCTCCCTGTGTGATGATTTATATACATTCCTTTGAAAAATTCTGTTTTATATCGTCTTGTTTCCTTTAAGACTTGACATTATCTCAAGCGAGCCGTCTGCCGCATTGAATGATACTGTCCTTCCGTAGTTAAGTCCCGTGTCCGATGCGATTATCGGCACGCCGAGCTTTGCAAGCATTTTTTTTGTTGCCTCAACATTACGGTCGCCTATCGACATTGCAGGTGACGTGGTAGCAAACATATTTGCTCCGCCTGCTATTTTTGCGGTTATTCTCGATGCCGCCGCACCGCTCTTTATCATACTGTCATACAGCAGTTTTATGCCCGTGTCGGCAAATTTGAACTTGTTATGGTCATTCGGTATAGCACTGCTGTCCGGGAGCATTATATGCGCAAGTCCCGCTATACCAAGCGCTTTATCTATCATACATATCCCGACGCAGCTGCCAAGCGCATATGTCACCAGTACGTCGGGCGACTTGCACAGCTTCTGGTCGGATATCCCCACAATTATCTTGTTCACTGGTCTGCTACCCCCAGTTTTCCGAGCAACGTCCTCAGCGACTCAACAGTAGGTATAAGAAGCATATCGGACTGTATCTCAACTGAATCTATCAGAAATTGTTCGCTTATCATAAGTACCTTTTCATACGCTTCCGAAAGCTCCGTTGCGGGAACTGTCATTATAGCTCCAAGCATATCGGTCGTCAGCGCAGGCACAGACATATCGATCGTCATACCGCTTAAATCCGCTATGGCGTTGACATAACTTCCGCCCATTATGTTTCCTATTTCGCTCAGCACCGATATATCATCGGCATTCAGCTCATACAGTGAAAATGAGCGTTCGCCCGTAAGACCCGTTACGATAGTTTTCGCAAACGCCTCTTCCAGCAGGAACATTATCATTCCGTCTGCGTCCCCTTTAAGCCGTATCAGTATTCCTACCACCAGCTTGTCCGGCGAACCGAGCGACTCTATTGCGTCAGCCACGTCCATAAGCCTTACCTGCGGCACCTGCATATCAATACTCCTGTTAAGGAGCTGTGACAACGCTGTTGCGGCATTTCCCGAGCCGATATTTCCTATTTCCTTAAGCACATCAAGCTGCACCGGGCTTAAATCGTCGTAACTGTTTATCATAATAGACCTCTGAAATTATTAATCTTATAGCTGTATATAACCGCACAGCCTGCCGGTAGATATACCGTCAGACCCACGGTTAAAACTCAGAAATGCACCATTGTGCTTTACTACCTCAGGTTGTTGGTTATACGCTCCAGCTCATCGGCTGTCTGTACGACCCTTGCGCTCATCTGGTATGAACGCTGTGTTTCGATAATGCGTACCATATCGCCTGCAATATCCGTATTGCTGCGTTCGAGTGCCATTCTTATCTTGTCGATACTCCTGTCGGCAACCGCCTCTCCCGACCTCTCTGTAGCAGTCATCTTGTTACTGCCGAGAAGTTCGAGTCCAAAGTTGTTGTCGAATGTGTACACACCTATCATTTTCGTAAGCGCGTCATAATCCGGCTTGCTCGTACCTTCTATAAAGGGAACTGTAATGTGGTTTCCCTCATAGTCAAGCACAAATTCTCCGTTTGCACTTACAAGCTCCCAGTGGTCGCCTATCTGCGACATCTGGAAATCGCCCGCTCTTGTGTAGTTTACATCGCCGTACTTATCCATTACCGCAAAGAAGCCTTCTTCCGTCGGTATGGCAAAGTCAAGGTCGTTATCGGTATATGTAAACACGCCCTCGCTGTACATAAGCTGAGTGCTGTGTACATATTCGCCGTGACCCGTCTGCCAGTCAGGCTCCGTATTTCTCTGTACCGTATAGATGCAGTCCGCAAAGCTCGGACGGGAAGCCTTGAAGCCCACCGTATTCACGTTTGCAATGTTGTTAGAGTAAACGTTAAGTCCTTCCTGCTGTGCAATCAGACCCGTCTTACCCGTGTAGAATGCTATGTTCATAACATATCCTCACATTCAGTCATTTTACAGCTTGATTATCTCGCTTGCCGCTCTGCCGTTGATAGTATCCATATACTTCAGCACGGCACTGCTTGCCTCGAATAATCTCTGTGTTTCCATAAGAGAAGTGATCTCCTTGTTTGCGTCAACGTTTGACTTTTCAAAACAGCCCTGGATAATATCATACTTCTCGCCTTCGGGAATTGTCATATCCCCGTCATATGAGAACAGATCGTTACCGACCTTTGTGACATCGGCGTTTTCGGGTATGTAGCTGAGCCTCAGTTTTTCTATGACTTCGCCGTTCTCGCTTAGAATATTACCCTCGTTGTCAACAATGAAATCATCGTTTCCGATATATATCTCACCATTCTGACCGAGTACTCGTCCGCTGTCGTTAAGACACAGATAACCCTCTCCGTCAAGCTCAAACTGACCGTTCCTTGTCTGATATACGTTACCCTTTGAGTCCTGTATATTAAAATACACATTACCCTGTATGCCTATATCAAACGGGCTTTCGGTAAACTCGAAACTGCTCTGCTCAAGGTTGCTCTTGCTTGTATCAACATACGTCTGCACGAACTTACCGCTTGTCTTTCTGCGGTTGCTGACAAGTATAAGCTCCTCCTGAAAGGTGTTCATTCTTATCTCGTCTTTCTTATAGCCTGCCGTGTTGATATTAGTAAGATTATTTGAGATAGCGTCCAGCGACCTCTGATGGTTTATCATGGATTGCGCCAGATTGTAAAATGCTCTCTGCAAGTTTTTCACCTCCTTTCTTAAAGCGTGATTTTCCGTATTATAAGCGAGCCGGTAAACCTCCGACCCCCTGATTATATCATATCAGTTTTCACATAAATATGCAAGTCTTTCAGCCGTTTATATAGCTTTCCAACTTGTTTTTGAGCGTCAGCATAGCCTTTGAGTGTATCTGACACACTCTTGACTGCGTAATGTCCATAACTTTGGCAATTTCCGAATATTTCAGTTTCTCGTAGTAGTACATTGTGACTACCTGTTTTTCCTTTTCCGGAAGAGCGGCAACAGCTTCTGCTATTACCTGTTTTTTCTCCCGCTCATATATTTTTGCGTCAGCGGTTTCGCTCCTTACCGACATATTGTCGTCAAGATTATCCTCGTATAAAAGTTCCTCAAACGACAGCGTTATCATTCCTGCCGTGTTTGCCATCAGCTTTGAAAGCTGTGCGGTGGTCATATTCATACTCTCCGCAAGCTCCTCGTCTGTCGGAGTACGGCACAGCTCGGAATTAAGCCTTGCAAAGTTGTCGTCCAGCTGTTTCGACAGCTTGCGGAGCGTTCTCGGCACTCTGTCGAGCTTTCTCATATAGTCGATGACAGCGCCCTTTATTCTGATACCTGCGTAGGTTTCAAATTTAACGTTCTTATCGGGATCGAAGCCGTCTATAGCCGCCATAAGCGCAATAACGCCCTCGTTTATGATATCGTCGCTTTCCGCATATCCCGTATAGATATTCCGCATTGATACTGCTATCATTTTGACAAGATCCATGTACATCAGCACGATTTCGTTCCTGACATTCACATCGCCTGTCAGCCTGTATTTTTCGAGAAGTTCGGGAAGCCGATCTCTGCTCTGTACCGATACCGCCATAAAACGCTCCTTTCCCTGATATTTCCGATCTGCGGATTACATCGCTATATTGCCTATAGCCTGTATCTGTGCCGTGTTGTCGATTTCGCTGTAGGACAGCACCGTTATGTTCGGTATAAACTGGTCAATCAGTTTCTTGAAGTATATTCTTACTATCGGAGAGGTCAGTATGATAACGTTAGGTATAACATCCTTTACCTTATCTATCTCTCCGCTTGTAATATTTACGATCTTCTGTATCAGGTCGGGATCCATCGCAAGATAGCTTCCTGCGTCGGATTTCTTTACGCTTGCCACTATCGTATCCTCTACCTTCGGATCAACGGTAATTACTCTCAGCGAGTTTGCCTCCGCAAAGCGTCTTGTTATGGTACGCTTGAGCGCCTGTCTTACATATTCCGTTACAATGTCAATATCCTTCAGCGCACCTGCGTGGTCGCCAAGCGTTTCGAGTATGGTTTCCATATCCCTTATCGGTACGCCCTCACGCAGAAGCAGGCAAAGCACCTTTTCGAGATAACCGAGAGAGATAGTGCCGGGTATAAGGTCGTCGATAAGCGTGGGGTTGGTCTGCTTTATGTTGTCCACCATCGTCTTTACGTCCTGACGTGACAAAAGCTCACTGCAGTGCTGCTTGATGACTTCGGACAGATGAGTTATCATTACGGACACGGGGTCGATAAGCGTATATCCCGCAACGTCAGCCATTACCTTCTTGTCTGCGCTTATCCACTTTGCAGGGATACCAAATGCAGGCTCAACGGTGTCTATACCGTCAACAGGGCTTACGACATCTCCGTTGTCAAGCGCTAAATAGTGGTCGGAGAGAATTTCTCCTCTTGCGACCTCCTCGCCCTTTATCTTTATAACATACTGGTTCGGGTTTATTTCGGGGTTGTCCGTCATTCTTACCGACGGTATTACCATACCCATATCCATCGCAAACTGCTTACGGAACATTACCACACGGTCGATAAAATGACCGCCGCTCTTTTCGTCTACAAGATGCAGAAGGCTGTAGCCGAACTCCATCTCTATCTGTTCAACATTCAGCAGTTTGAATACATTGTCAATATCCCTGTAGTAGTCATTGTCGGAGGTCGGCTGATCCTGCATCTTTGCAAGAGTTTCACGTTCAGCCTGAGCGGCAAGGGCCGCCTCTTTCTTCGCTTTCGATTTTGATAATCTCCAGCCGAATATAAACAGTGCCGCACCGACACCGAGAAGTATAAGCTTCGGGAAGCCGGGGATAACCATAAGAGCGGCAATAACAATGCCGGCTATCATCATTACGTTAGGCTGAGAGGTGAACTGCCTTTTGATATCGGCATTGAAGCTGTCCGTGCTTGCCGCACGGGTAACTACCATACCTGTAGCAACAGAGATCATAAGTGCGGGGATCTGCGAGCAAAGACCGTCACCGACCGTTGCCAGCGAGTAGGTGGAAAGCACAGAGTTTATATCCTGCCCGTGCATCATACCGAGTACCGCACCGCCGATAAGGTTTATGAGCGCCGTGATAATAGAAATGATAGCGTCACCTTTTACGAACTTGGTAGCACCGTCCATAGCGCCGAAGAAGTCGCTTTCACGCTGTACTTCCGCACGGCGAATCTTTGCCTCCTCGTCGGTTATTGCGCCTGTATTCAGGTCGGCGTCAATAGCCATCTGCTTACCGGGCATAGCGTCAAGGGTAAATCTTGCGGCAACTTCCGATACACGCTCAGAACCCTTGGTGATAACAAGGAAGTTTACTATTACTATGATTACGAATATGATAAATCCGACAATAGCGTCACCGCCCATTACGAATTCACCGAATGTCTTTACGACCTCGCCGGCATAGCCGTTTGAAAGTATTCCTCGTGTGGTCGATACGTTCAGCGACAGTCGGAAAACCGTTGTCAGAAGAAGTATAGTCGGGAATATCGAAAATTCAAGCGCTTTTTTTATGTACATCGTCATAAGGAGTATGACGAGAGAAAGTCCTATATTTATTATCAGAAGAAAGTCCAGTATCGGAGTCGGCAGAGGAATGATAATCGCAAGTACTATAAAAATAACGAATACTGCAAAAACATTCGTCATCATCTTTTTAACCATTCGCACCGCTCCTTTCTTTCTCTTTCTCTGTCCGGACTTCGCTTGTCCGTATTTATATCATCGGGCATCCATGCCCGCCCTCGAAAAAGGGTGAGGTTCTGTTGCTCGGTCAAGCCGAGCCAACTATGGTGGGGATTGTCGCCCCATAGCACTATCGTTACGCTTTGCAATGTAACTTTAGTCAAGCACAAACATCATTACATTTTAAATAACCGCCGCAGGCGCTCCACAATTATTCATTATTCATCATTCATCATTCATCATTCATTATTCATTAAAACAGCTCCGCTGTTTTCCTATCGTTCTCTCGGCGGCAACGTTTTATGTTGCTCCTCATATACCATCGCCAGCACCTCTGCCACCGCCGTGTAAAACTCTCTCGGTATTTCCTGTCCGATGTCTACCGCCTCATAAAGCCCTCTTGCGAGCGGACGGTTCTCAGTGATATATACGTTATGCTCTTCAGCCACTGCGACTATCCTCAGCGCCAGTGCGTCAGTACCCTTTGCCACCACAACAGGCGCTTTGTAAGCGACTTTTCTGTCGTATTTCAGCGCTACCGCATAGTGAGTAGGGTTACGCACAACCACATCCGCGGACGGTACTTCCTGCATCATACGCTGTTGCGCCATTTCCTGCTGTTTACGCTTTATCTTGCCCTTTATCTGCGGGTCGCCTTCGAGCTGTTTGTACTCGTCCTTGACCTCCTGCTTTGACATCTTGAGCTTTTTCTCAAATGACCACCACTGAAATACATAGTCAGCCGCCGCCACGAATACAAGCATTATGAATATCGTGACTATAAGGCTCATCGCCGTTTCGCTTATATATGCAACTATCTTTATTACATCTGTATCTATCAGCTTTTTGAACTCGTTTATCCTGTCCATTACCTGAAAGTACAGTATAGCGACTACTACGATTATCTCAATAAGTCCCTTCACAAGCCCCACAAGCGCCTGCATCGAAAACAACCGCTTGATACCCGTAAACGGATTCAATCTGCTGAATTTCGGCTTCATCGCCTCCATACTGAAAAGTCCCTTTGTCTGAACGATTACGGGCAGTACGCTCAGTACGACCCCCACCGCCAGTATCGGACCTACGGTACAGACGCAGATTATGGCCACCTTCCAGAACACGCTCATCGCAAACTCAACTGTGTTGCCTGTCTTATCTATGGACGTCATCGACTGCTCCATAAAGTTTAAAAGCATCTGGAACATATAGTTTCCGAATATCGCAAGAAATGCGAATATTCCCACCACGAAAACCGCAACTGCAACTTCCTTGCTTTGCAGTACTTCACCTTTTTTTCTGGTATCCTTACGCTTTTTCGGGGTGGCTTTTTCGGTTTTTTCTTCGCCTGCCATTTACCCTCCTTAAGCGCCCATCATACCCAGCAGACCGTAAAGGTTCTGCCACATAATGCCCATCAGCTTTTCGATGAAATCCGACATAGGCTGTGCCATTATCAGCACCGCCGCAAGACCGATAAGCACCTTGAGCTGAATGTTAAGCGCAAATATGTGTATAGTCGGTACGGCTTTCATCAGTACGCCAAGACATATTTCGGTGATAAACTCAATAGCGATGATCGGTGCGGCAAGCTTTACCGCAAGCGTCAGTACCGTTGAAAAGTACGTTACAAGCGCCCACGGCACGTCCGCCGTAAATCCCGAAAATCCTATCGGCAGTGTTTCATACGATATATGAAACAGTTTTATATATGACAAGTGTCCATTCGTCAGAAAGAAATACAGAATGAACATATAGTAATAAACATTCGCAAAAAGCGGCATCGACACACCCGTTGCAGGATCCATCGCCCTCGCCATTGAAAGACCTGTCTGATAGTCGATAAGCTCACCTGCGGAGATCGTTACCGTCAGTACGAGGTTTACCATAAAGCCGAGTATAAGTCCCAGCCCTATCTCTTTCATCATATCGAACAGCATCATGAAAATGCCGGTCGGCTCATATTTTATATCCCCCATAGATGCGGCAAAAAGCACGGCGAGCGCTAACGTCGTGCCTGCTCTCAGTCTTACGGGGAAATTTGAACGGTTGAATATAGGATTAAAACTGAATATCCCCGATACCCTGCACATTATCAGCAGAAAACCGAGAAAATTATTCAGGATCATATTCCACACATCGCTTAGCGTCATGTTACACCAACCGTCGCCATAAGACCGAATATGTAGTTGAAGAACTCTATACAGCTGTTCATCATCCACGGACCGAACAGTAGCAGTACAATAGCCACCACTATGGCTTTCGGAGCAAACGACAGCGTCTGCTCGTGTACCTGCGTTGCCGCCTGTAATATCGCTATGATAAGACCGATGACTACTGCGGCTATTAAAACAGGGAGTCCCAATTTAAGCGCAAGAACAAGCGCAGCGGTAAAGACCTCCATTGCTATATCCTGTGTCAAATCAAGCCCTCCCTTCAGGATCTGTTATGCTACAAATTATACGAGTTTACGATCGTTCCTACCATCAGCTGCCAGCCGTCAACAAGTACGAAAAGTATTATCTTGAACGGCAGTGAGATCATCGCGGGCGGCAGCATCATCATACCCATTGCCATAAGCGTTGACGATACAACAAGATCGATAACAAGGAACGGTATGAATATCAGAAAGCCCATCTGGAACGCACGTTTCAGCTCGCTTACTATAAAAGCGGGAATGACTGTTTCAAAGCCCAGCTTCTCGCTGTAGTTTTCAAGTGTTATATTGTCTGTTGCTCCGCCGGTAACATCGCTCATGCTCTGTCCCTTAAGATCCAGGAAAAACTTCATATCGTCATTCGTGGTCTGCTTTAACATAAATGTCTTGAGCGGTTTTCCTGCGGCGTCAATAGCCTGTTCCATTGTCATCTCGCCTGCCGCATACGGCTGATACGCCGTTTCGTTTATCTCCGAGAAAACAGGCCACATTATGAATATCGTAAGGAAAAGCGACAATCCCGTAAGCACCATATTAGGCGGAGTAGACTGCGTCTGCATTGCCGTCCTAAGAAAGCTGAAGCAGATAATGATCCTCGCAAACGAGGTCATCATCACAAGCAATGACGGCGCAAGCGAAAGTACGGTCACAAGCAGTATTACCTCAAGCGACTGTGAACCGTCAACACCGATAAGGTCTTTCATTACCGATGAGCTTGCAGATTCCGTACCGCCCGATGTTGTATCGGTAATTGCGGATGTTGCACCTGCGTTGCCTGACGCATTGTTATCAGCCGCAAATGCGGTAACACTGCACAGCACTCCGATAAGCGCAACACATACCGTTAAAGACACGATAAAGCGGATAAAAATCCGCTTGTTGTCGATAAACATTTTTCTAATCGCAAGACCAAAAGCTTTTGTCATTTCGACTCAGTGTTCCTCTCGTCAGAATTTTTGCTGTTACCTGTTTTATGAACCTCGGGAAGACTTGATTGGTCATCGTTATGACCGTCTTTCTTTCTTCCCATATTCTTCACATTTTTTGCAAGTGCGTCACTGAAAGCGGCAAAGAAGCTATCCTGCTTTTCCGGTCCATCAGGGTAAAGCTCGGATAAATATTCCTCCTCAGTAAGAGAAAGATCATCGATCTTATCTATCCTGCCCGCCGTAACTCCAAGCACCATACACTTTCCTGCAACGCTTACGACCACTACCGATTTTTCACTGCCAAGCGATGCACGGTCAAGAACTTTAAGCCGCTTACCACCTGTTGTCAGTATCCCTTTGTTTACCTTTCTCAGTACCCAGAAGAACAGAAAAATCAGCGCAATTACGCCGACAAGCGCACATACAAGCTGTACTACCGGAGGCATCAGTCAAGTATCTTCTTAACGGTCTGGAGTATTCTCTCAGCCTTGAAAGGCTTTACGATAAAGTCCAGAGCGCCGAGCTTGATAGCCTCGACAACCATAGCTTCCTGACCCATAGCGCTGCACATTACGACCTTAGCGCCGGGATCTATTTCCTTGATTTCCTTGAGCGCCTCAATGCCGGTCTTGTTCGGCATTGTTATATCCATGATAACAAGGTCGGGCTTTTCAGCTGCGTATGTAGATACTGCGATCTCGCCGTCAGCCGCCTCAAGAATGTTTGTGTAGCCGTTTGTTGTCAGTGTGTTGCGGATAAGCATACGCATAAATGCCGCATCGTCTACCAGTAATATCTTCTTATCCATAAGTGTAAGGTTTCCTTTCGTATACCTGTTATATTTTAATGTTATTCGCCTTTACCAAGGCTATCCATAAATTTCGATTTTACAATTTCAGTTATTCTTACGGCAAAGTTATCATCGATAACCACAACGTCGCCTCTTGCAATAAGGTTTCCGTTTACCATAACGTCAACGGGTGCGCCTGCCTGTCTTTCAAGCTCGATTATAGTACCCTGTGAGAACTCAAGTATATCCTTGATCTTCTTCCTTGTCGAGCCTATCTCAACCGAGATCTGAAGCGGCACATCCATAAGGAGCTGTAAGTTTTCTTTCTGCTCTGTGCCGAGCGGAGCTTCAAAGCTCTCAAATTGTGCAAGCTGGGCATTGCGGTAGTTTACTGCCGGCTGAGGCTGCATAACAGGCTGTACCGGCTGACCGTACATTCCCTGTGCGGGATTAGGATAACCGTAATATCCCTGCTGTGCATACATATCGGGTATCGGTTGAGGCGCAGGTTGTGCCGCCTGCGGGATCGCCTGTTGTACCGGTGCCGTTGGCTGAACAGGAGCTGTCTGCATTGCGGGTTGAGGAGCAGGAGCAGGTGCAGGTG
>PPYF01188116.1_pt1 | contig 60905 bp, 70 predicted proteins | sample 1559871 | NCBI WGS metagenome assembly PPYF01 (sample SAMN08240021, study PRJNA423297) | Human gut metagenome, whole genome shotgun sequencing project. | reverse complement strand
GCCTTGCCTTGCCTTGCCTTGATGGAAATAGAACGCTTCGCTATATCAGACGTGATTTTTGATTACTTGAATCAATAAGTGATGCAGATTACAAAAAAACGAATATGCAATGAAAAAACGATAAAATAACCAAAAAGTGTTGCAATGTGCTTTAAGTGTTGTAATCATTATCCTTATTAAAGAGGATGACACTTTGACGAGGAAGGCGATGGACTCAAAACTGCAGCGCTTGGAGCAAAATGGAGCGCGTTATCGGATTGCCTGTCGTAAATCTGCGGCGTTTGTCGATGAACAGACCCATAACGGCAAGCCGTTTCGGACCTATACGCAAAATGAAGCCGCTAAGGCGCTGGGGATCAATAATCGCCAATTGGTGAAACTTTGTGAGCAGCATGGCTTAGATGTGCCTATGGTGGGTTGCCGTTGGTCGCTGCCTTTACCTGATTTGTTCCGTTTACGTGAAGCTGTTGGTCAGCAGGCCAAAGCCAATGCCTCGCGAATGATTGTCTCTTCTGTGTTGAATATTAAAGGTGGCGTGGGCAAAACCACTACGGCAATGACGCTGGCAACCGGTTTGGCGATTGAAGCGAAAACCCAGTACCGGATTTTGGTGGTGGATGCGGATGGTCAAACCAATATGTGCACCGGCTATATGGCGCCGCAGATTGATACTGAGGATACCGTATTATCGGAATTGCTGACGTTGGCCGGCGATCCCACGTTGCCGGATAGCGAGTTGGCGCAGCAGGTGACTGCCGCACTGAAAAAGACCAACATTCCTAATTTGGATCTGTTGCCAGGTGGGGTTGCCGACAAATTATTTGAAGCTTGGGTGCAACGCGGTTTGGCCGATGGGAAAATTACTTCGCCGTATTCCCTGCTGTCACGTCTGTTATCGGTGATCGCGCCTTATTATGATGTGGTGTTGATTGATACCTCGCCGGCGCTGAACTTCTTGCTCTATAACGTACTGGCCGCGTCAGATGTGCTGATTGTGCCGGTGAAGCCGGATCATAATGATACTGATGCGACTGGCGATTTCTTATCGGTGTTACCGCAAATCAAGGCGGCCATTGAAGCGCATTGCCCACTGCATTGGTCCGAGATTAAGCTGATTATGACTGATTTGGATAAGCGTTCGGTGCCGAATCAGCAAAAAGCAGCGATTTTACGTGAGCTGTTTGGTCAAGATTTGATGTTAGGGCAGATCCCCCACTCTGAGGCTATCAAGCATTGCTCCAGCTTGATGTCTTCGATTTATGAATTGAGCCCGAGTGAATATCCGGGCGGACGAGCATCATTGATTAATGCGCAGGCTGAATGCTTGCAGGCGGTATTTGAGTTCGAAGAGATTATGCAGAATATCTGGCGTAAAGAGGCAAACCATGGTTAAGAATGCACGTGTACGTCCTTCCTTTGATTTGGCATCTTTTGCCACCAATAGTACGCCAGTGGTTACCGAATCTCCGCTCGAGACGTTGGAGAAAAAGCTGGATGCATTGACGGAGGAAAACCGCCGTTTGCTGGAGCAGCAAAAGCCGGGTGAAGGCAGCATGCTGCATCTCAAAGATGGTTCACAACGCCGTTTTATGTTGCGGGTGATTCCACATGACGATATTGAAGCATTGACGGATGTGCCGGCGATCAATGGCCGCGATCAATCTTTGCTGACGCGTGAGTCAGTGCGAGATATTTTGCAATCGCTAACCGTGTCGGGCCAGTATTATCCTGCAATCGGTAATTTGAATGCGGATGGTAAGATTGATGTGTTAGCCGGTTCGCGCCGCCGTAAAGCCTGTATTTACGCGGGGTGTGATTTTAAGATCCTGCTACCAGAAAGCCCGATCTCATTGGCGGATGCAGAGTTTATTGCAGAAGCGACGAATGCTCAGAAAGAGTTGTCAGTGGTGGAGTTAGCTCAGCGTTGGCAGCAAATGCTGGATGAGGGGCTGTACCCGGATCAGAAAGGGTTATCCGCAGCATTAGGCCGTTCACCGGCGACAGTTACGCGAATCTTAAAAGCGGCGCGTATTCCTCGCCCTTGGTTACTGCAAGTTCCGGATGTGTATGCTCTTTCCTATGCTCAAATCAATAATCTGGTGACGGCTGCACAGGCGTTGACCGAAGATGATCAGATGCTGATTGCCCATGAGTTGGCCGATATCCGTCAAACACAGCGTTTTGGCCATGCCTCAAACGAAGAGCTGGTGGCGGAGGTGGTAAATCAGGCCAGCAAAGCCGCACGGCAGTTAAAGCAAAAAGGCGAGACCGTACGCGAAATTAAACAGAAAGAAACGCTGTTTAAAGTCGGCACCTCTTCGGTGATTGCCACCATTTCGCAAGGTGATAACTACCGGCGTAAATTGCAAGTATCCGGCACGGATTTGTCTAAACAGCAAGTTGATATTTTGATGAAGCATTTGATGTTGGCGGCCGATGAAATGCAGTCGTTGGTACATGACTAACTGCCGGCAAGAGCTCCGCTCTCTTTAATAATAAGGGATGCGATTTCACGGTGAAATTGGTGGATTTCATCTCTTGCAAAGGGTTCAGGTAGGCTTTATTGAATACCTGTGATGTAGGAAAAGGTGCCTGTCGGCACCTTTTCTATTATCTATATTTAAACCTATATCTACGCTATATAATAGTCTATTAGTCTCCCCTAGAAGCGATTAAGTGTACACGATATATTTTCCTGTCCTGTCCCATTTGCTATGTAGCATATGATGCTTGAGCCACTGGCTTATCTGACATACAGTGGATAATTATTGACCTGACTGTATTGTTCGAAACAAGGAGTGTTTCATGCGTGATGCTACCCTCGCCCTACACCACGGTTTTGCTTGCGATAGTGCAACGCAAGCGGTGGCGGTACCGATTTATCAAACCGTTGCGTATGAGTTTGACAGCGCTGAACACGGTGCGGCGCTGTTCAATCTGGAAGTTCCAGGTAATATTTATACGCGGATCATGAATCCGACCACCGATGTGTTAGAAAAACGCATGGCCGCATTGGAAGGCGGGATCGCCGGTTTAGCGGTGTCGTCTGGCGCTGCAGCCATCACCTATGCTATTCAGACGCTTGCTGAGGTTGGCGACAACATTGTTGCTACGCCGCAGCTATACGGGGGCACCTACACCCTCTTTGCTCACATGTTGCCCAATGCCGGCATTGAAGTGCGTTTTGCCGCGGATGACCGACCGGAGTCGGTCGCGAAGTTAATAGATGGCAAAACCAAAGCGGTGTACTGCGAAAGTATTGGCAATCCTGCGGGCAATATCGCTGATTTAGCCGGGCTGGCGGATGTCGCACACGCACAGGGCGTGCCGCTGATTGTGGATAACACGGTGGCGAGTCCGATTCTCTGTAAGCCCATTTCGTTTGGTGCCGATATAGTGGTGCATAGCTTGACCAAGTATGTTGGCGGGCACGGAACCTCACTGGGCGGGATTATCGTGGATTCAGGTCAGTTTGACTGGGCGGCAAATGCTACGCGCTTTCCTCAGTTTAGCCAGCCGGAGCCTTCATATCATGGCGTGGTCTATACGCAGGCGTTTGGGCCGGCGGCGTTTATTGGGCGCGTACGTACGGTGCCTTTGCGCAATACTGGGGCAGCATTATCGCCGATGAATGCCTTTTTGATATTACAAGGATTAGAGACGTTGGCGCTGCGAATGGAGCGTCATGTGGATAATGCGCGTAAAGTGGCTGATTTTTTGTTAGCGCATCCGAAGGTTGCGTGGGTAAGTTACGCAGGCTTACCGTCTCATCCACATTATCAATTGGCGCAGCGTTATATGCAGGGGCAACCTTCGGCATTGCTTTCATTCGGTTTGGCTCAGGGTTACGAAGCCGGTATCCGTTTCTATGACGCGCTGCAAATATTCAAACGCTTAGTTAATATTGGCGATGCTAAATCGTTGGCGTGTCATCCAGCATCTACGACACACCGGCAGCTCACGGAGACGGAGCAACAGCGTGCGGGCGTGAAGCCAGAGATGATCCGTTTATCCGTTGGTATTGAAGCCATCGAGGATTTACTGGCTGATTTGGAGCAGGCCTTGCAGGCATAAGTGCACGCTGGCTAACCTAGAATACGCCGTTCGTATTGTGTTAATACTGACGGCGATTCTACGGCAAGATCTTACACCGGTTGATGATTTACTCTCTTTCGTCTTCGATCTTCATAATACTTTTTAGGCTCGTCATAAGAGTGTGATATTCAACCCCCACTATTGGGTGAACCACGTACGCTAAAATGAGTAGCGTAGCCAAGCAAACAGGACGTTGCCGTTATTTTTGGTGCCCGGAATATAGGTGAATTGGAGGTTCATTTGTTTATAGCTGGCGGAGAAAAGCGGTAATACGAGGGGTAACGGAATGTAGTTACCCATATCTTTACGAGCGGTGATCCCGGCGGTAAAGCCGAGTCCAAGCCGCACATCTTCGTCGTCATCTATGTACCACCCCTTTTCCCAACCATAGCCAACAATCGGTTGCCAGTGGTTATGCGAGTCTTTAAACATCATGGCATATAAGGCATGCCAATTACCTTCTTCGTTGTAGCGTGATACGCCGAACCCGCCACCCCATGGCATTTCATTGTAGTGGTCTGTCTCATCGTAGAGCCAGCGGTTATGCCAACTCAGAAACGGCAAATACAGATCGTAGTGTTGTGGCTCTTCCCACGTTTGTACGATGTTGTCGGTGAAGGTATTCCACCAATGAGGATTTTGCTCTGTCGGCGTCGCCGATGATGTGGCTTGGACGCTAGCCGTTGACAAGAGTAACAGTAAGCCAAGGCCGGTAAGAAAATGACGCATAGGCAACCTGTTTGCTATGTGGGGGCTGTATATGGGAAGTTTTGTCGTGGACAAGGTGATTGTCAAATTGACTATGCCAAGCAGCAGTGGCGACGTTGTTTGGAAACGGGCAATTTCACAGTGAAATTGGTGGATGGGGAGTCTAGGTTATTAGAATAGACATATTTAACCGTGTGACATCCGAGGTGATTCCGCCAGATTTTTTAGCGGTGTCATCCGTGCTTGATGTTTCACGTTACGGTTAGTTCTGCTTGTTTTCGTGTACACGGGTAGTCAATAACGGCTTCTTAACTCTGTGTTGCTGCAAGACATGATGCATTTAAGCGTGTGACATCCGAGGCGATTCCGCTGGATTTAACTCCGGCATTATTAACGTGATAACAACCCCCCTAGGCATGATTCGAATGCGTTGTGCATGGAAAATGCGTGCCTGAGCGAAGCCCTCCATACCTCTGCGAGTCTATTTAAGCTCTGATACCATAGCCGTGCGCGTCTTTGCTATCGAGTGACAAGCCCTAACACCACCATTAAGCATGTGACATCCGAGATAAACCCGCCTGATTTTATACTAGCGATTACTGATAGTGTTTCCCTGATGCGCGAGATCTGTTTGGTATGGCATACGGATTAGGGAGGGTGTGACATCCCGACTGACCTATTCTCAGTATGTTACGAATAAAGTTTCCTGTTTAAGCGCGAGACATCCGAAGCGATTCCGGCTGATTGCACCTTGCGGAAGCAAGAGAGCCTACATGAATTTCATGGTGAAATTGGTGGATTGCATTTGCACCGATGTAGGGAAGAAGGCTGAGAGTATGGATCGTGATGAGCGCGGTAGGGAGAGCAAGCGGAGTAAAAAGATGAACAGTGATGAAACCGGTAGCGGTGAATTTCATAGTGAAATTGGTGGATTTCCGCTACCGGTAGCACAATCAATCGAAGACGTTTTTCAGCACATCAACCACAATTGCAGTAGAGAGTGCAACCAGTACTAAGTCACTGCCCACAGCGCGCCATTCATAACCTGGATGATGTGGCAGCTGTTTAATAAACGGTACGGGTAACATTTTCTTTGCTATCCCCGGCGGTAATGGCTTTCCGCGCATCAGGTTTTTCTGAATCCCTGGCGGCAACGGACTAAATTGAATCAGCTGATTATTCAGTGCCAGCGAACGGGCTGAAGCAACAGTAATGCCGGCGGCAATCAAGGCATCCGTCGTAGAGAAATCAGACTTGTGTTCAGATTTGTGGTGTTTAGATTTATGGCCGTGGTGACTGTTGCCTTTACCATGGCCTTTGCCTTCTGGCGGATCGGCCCACACGGAGGTTACGGACAAACTACAAATCAGCGCACTTGCCAGCAGGGCGCGAGAAAAAGAGCGATGCTTCAAGTTTGGCGTCATTATGCCCTCTATCGCATAACTAAATAAACGCTGAACATAGCTGAATAATCATATTTGGTAAAGTAATAGTAGCTTTCAAGGGACGCCGGGGGTGGTATGCTTAATCACTCTGTATCATCTTGCAGCGATGAGCGTAGTTTTATGCATTCGTTGTGCGCTAATTATATGAGCTTATCATGTCGTCATTGTCTGAGTTATTTACTGCTCTCATCCATATGGATGTGCAAACCCTTTCGGATCCCAGTATTTCGGTACTTGTGTGTACCATCTTAGTGGCATTTATTGTGCTGGAGAATGGGTTTATTCCTACTGCGTTTTTACCGGGCGACAGTTTGTTATTTTTAACCGGTACCTTGATTCAATTGGATGTGTTACCCGCCGGCTTTGCAGTGGTTTTAGTGATTGCCGCCTGTGTGGGCTCATGGCTCAGCTATCTACAAGGTCGATTGTTTGGGCATACACGGTTATTCAACCGCTTAGTACAAAGTCTGGATGATAAGTATCGGCAACGTACCTTTGCCTTGATCGAACGTCACGGCGCGTTGACGTTGCTGATTGCACGCTACATCGCGTTTGTACGCACTATCTATCCTTCTATGATTGGGATCACCGCCTATTCACAGTGGCGTTTTTTCATCATCAATCTGATTAGTTCCGTGCTATGGGTAGTGCCGATTGTGACATTGGGATATTTCGTCAGTAATACCCAATGGGCGACGGAGTACGAAACTGTCTTTTTTAAAGTTGTCATCTCCGTACCCGCAGTTTTACTGGTATCAGGCTTATGTTTATTGGTATATAAGAAGTTCAAACCACGTACTCAATAACATTAACCTGAGGAATATATGGACATAGTGGCGCTTCTTGCGTTGGTCATTTTGAACGGTGTGTTCGCCATGTCAGAGATAGCTCTGATTACCGCCAAGAAAGGAAAGTTAGCCCACAAATATAAAGCCGGCAGCAAATCAGCCAAAGTCGCCATGGAATTGGGACAAGATCCAAATAAGCTCTTGTCCACGGTACAAATCGGTATTACCTCTATTGGTATTCTAAGCGGTATTGTCGGGCAGTCGGTTTTATCTATCTATATCAAAGCATTGCTGGGGTGGATCGGGATCAGTGAAGCCCACAGCGATTATCTCTCCACCGTTCTGGTGGTTGTCATCATTACCTACGTTTCTATCGTCATCGGTGAGTTGGTTCCCAAGCGTATTGGGCAGATAGATCCCGAGCGGATTGCCTGTCTGGTTGCGCGTCTGATGATGCTGCTCGCGACCTTAACCAGCCCTTTTGTGCGTTTACTCTCGGTCTCAACTACGGCCATTTTGTCTTTACTCGGGATCCGGGAAAAAGATGGTAGCGCCTCCATTGAGGAGGATATTCACTACATGCTCGATGAAGGCGCCAGTGCGGGAGTGATTGAGCCGCAGGAAAATAAGATGGTGAAGAACGTATTTCGCCTCGATGCGCGGCAAATCTCCTCGGTGATGGTACCTCGTAGCGAAGTCGTCTATTTGAACACGCGTCTGAGCTACGAAGAGAATATCGCGCGTATCCAACATACCGATTTTAGCAAATACCCTGTGACAGATGGTGGCTTGCATAACATTGTGGGGGTGATCACCGCGCAGCAGCTGCTAAAAAATACCTACCTCAATCGTGATGGCGTCGGTTTGTTCCACGGTATGTTTGAGCCGGTGTTTTTACCCGAAACCATCAATGGCATGGACTTGCTGGCGCAGTTCCAAACCTTTGATACCAAGCTGGCGTTTGTGGTAGATGAGTACGGTGACTTGCAGGGGATCGTGACGCAAAAAGATATTATTGAGGCGATCACCGGTGAGTTTAAATCGCCGGATGAAGAGGCATGGATAGTCCAGCGCAGTGATGGCTCTTGGTTGGTGGATGGGTTGATCCCAACCGCTGAGCTTAAAGAGCTGCTGGGGCTGGAGGTATTACCGGAAGATCGCTCCTATCGCTACCACACTTTAGCCGGCTTGGTCATGTTGCTGCTGGGTAATGTGCCACGTACCGGGGATAAGTGTCAGTGGCAGGATTATGAGTTTGAAGTGGTGGATATGGATGGTACTAAGGTCGACAAAGTATTGATCAGCCGCTTATCGGACTCTGTCAGCGCTGAGTAACACAAAATATCCGGTGTACTGTATTCAGTAAGAAATACGCACCAATCACTTGTCGTCAATCAGTAAGCGGGCTAGGGCAACCTAGTCCGCTTTTTTGTGCCTGACATTTGCTGAATCGGCGGTTTTAGCGATGGGCATAATCCGTGGCACATGTGCCGGAGGGTAGATAATTTTGCTATTGAGCCACTGCTGCAGTTCGGCCATCGAGATAGGGCGGGCAAAATAGAACCCTTGTAAAAACTGCACCCCGCGTTGTAGCAGGTAGTTAGCTTGCTCTTCGGTTTCCACGCCTTCAGCGACTACCGCGATATTCAGCTTCTGACCTAAATCGATGATCATATTAAGCACGGTAGCGGTGATGGCTTCGGTACCGATGGTCGCGGTAAAGGTTTTATCAATCTTGATGTAATCAGGGTGCAGTTTTTTAAGATAAGACAGTGAGCTGTGACCAGAGCCAAAATCATCCAAGGCAATTTTGATGGCATGACGTTGTAGCTGCTGCAACTGTTCGGCATGTTCATCGATGTCGATGGGGGTTCGTTCGGTGAGTTCGACCACCAACTGTAGATTCGCCGGCAGCGCATGTTTGAACTTCAGCATATCAGCAAACAGTTGTTCATTATTCAGGTGCTCTGAGCCGACATTAATACTGATTTTGAAGTCTTTGGGCAGCTGGGCGCTTTTCGGCAGTTCGTCGGCAACATGGGCGATGACATAACGGGTAAAGGGAACGATCAGCCCTAGCTCTTCCACCAAAGGAATAAAGACATCCGGCGGAATGATACGTTTAGCGGTTTGCCAGCGCACCAAAACTTCCGCGCCAACACAATGCAAATTATCGCTTTGAATAATCGGCTGATACTTGATGATAAATTCATTGCGCTGCATCGCAAGGATCAGATCGTTATGCACACTGAAATGTTTACGGCTGAACGAGAAGGTGAGGGTACCCACCATGAGCGCAAGCAACAGGGCGACGGCAATGTGACTGGTGGCATTATCCCAGATGATATCTCGCATTGGGCGCGCATAGACATGGACTTTGACTGGGGTACTCAGTACGTGCCCGTTACTGGTGACGCCGGTTTCGGCTAACATCTCTTGGCTGAGGATTTTGTAGGTCCCCCCGACAATAGCCTGTTGCTCTATTTGTAATGCCGCGCGCGATAGATAAGGGTGTGAGAGTTGTAACTGAAAGCGGATCGCTTGCTGCAAATCAAACAGCAGCATGATGCCTTTACCGGTTTGCCCGGGTTGTGGCAGCCATAGCGCCATCAATGGTCGTGTGCCTAAATCGAGCGAACCAGAGAGCAAACGCAGATGTGGAGTGGCGTGTTGCACTTCAGGAAAGCGTTGGCTGACATCATGCTGCTGGGTGCCGAGAGTGGAAGAGCAATACAGCTGTTGGTTATCAATCAGCATGATTGAACGCAGCGTGGTGGAGATGGCACCTTGCTGTTGTAGGCGGGCTTCAACCTGAGCGCAAGGTTGCTCTAATAGGGGGCTCAGTGTTTGTCCAACTACGGCTAGCTTGTTCAGATCGGCGGAAAACTGCTGCAGGATTTGCTGGCTATATTGCCACTGGGCTTTTTCCACTTTGTAATGCGCCAACAGGATATCTGCACCGAGCGATAAACAGAACGTCAGTATGCCCAATCCAAAGCTCAACCCGAGACGGCGCTTTTTATAACTTTGGTGTGAGGTCATCAGACCCGGTTGTAATTCCATTGTCCTAGTAGCCTTCGTCCTGACACTTAATTAAAGGTAACAACCAAGTCACCCAAATGCTACGCCACTGTTAAGACCGATTCGTTATGGATTCCTATAAATAAGACAGGTATTCAGAATTTATACTTGTTGTGCGGGGCGTTTTTTATTGCATCGTGATGATCTTGTGCCGCAGAAAAGTGTTTTCGGTGTTTTCCTATCGCGTAAGGTCACAGAACTTGGGGAGTGAAAGCGGTAAAAATTAATACAGCGCAAAGATTTGGTGAGTAGTCTATTTGCTCTATTCCATTAGAAAAAATTAGGTTTATAGTAGCGTCTTCTGTTGTTAGCTATCAGGACAAGGTTGTGATTGGCAAGTTACCCCGTGTAGTGTGGTATGGGGGTTTTATCCTTGCAGCATGCGCCGGTTTGACCAACGCGATTGCTGTACTGGGATTCACACACAATGCAATTTCTTATCTGACCGGCATGGTCGCAAAATCATCCATCGAACTGGCTCAGGCAAATCTACAGGCGCTCATTCCGACGATTTCTATCATCACCGCATTTTTTGTTGGTGCGATGTTAAGTGGTTTTGTGGTCAAAAATCAGAGTCTGTGTCAAAGCCGCAGTTATGGCGTTGGGTTGCTGCTGGAAAGTACGCTGCTATTTTTTGCCTACCTCTTTTTTAGCCGAGAATATTTCGTTGGCGAGTTACTGGCGGCGGCGGCTTGTGGTCTGCAAAATGCGATGGTCACCACTTACAGTGGAGCAATTATTCGAACAACCCACCTAACAGGGATCATCTCTGATCTGGGGGCCTCGGTAGGGCATTGGCTCGCAGGTAAGCAGCACAGTAAGAAGAAAATTTTGATTCACAGCATGCTGGTGGGCGGGTTCTTCTGTGGCGGTGTGCTGGGTACCTTTTTGTATACCGCGTTGAAATATACCGCGTTACTGATCCCGGCGGGGATCATCTTCATCACGGGCGCGGCTTATATCACCATGAGTCAGGTAAAAATCTACCGCAAAAATCGCCAGGTGCGTATTGCGGATCAAGTCTCGGGTTGATTTGGAAGCTGCGAGTTGTACTTTGCGACCTGCGCCTAATCGCAGTGACAGGCTACCTTCGGGTAGCCTGTTTTGTATGTACGCGCTCACGGCAATGCGTGGCGAACCACTGTGATTCAGCTGATTGCCTCGCCTGCTAAACCGGCGTGAGAGTGGAGTCGTGGCGGTTTAAATCCGGCGGAATGATCACGGATAATCAAATTTTAATTGCAAACTGTGCATTGGCGCACGAATTGCTTGCCGGGCTTGCAGTGGCCGGAATGTTTATACGTGCGTGGTATGGCATTTAGTTTAGCGCTGGCTTACTGTAACGAGTCGACCTATTTTTTATCGCTTGTCAGGGGAATGATGTTGTCCGCTTATATTGATATGACATCGCTGATGTTATTTATTCCGACCTTCTTTTTTGTCTCTTTTACGCCAGGGATGTGTATGACATTGGCGATGACTCTGGGAATGTCAATCGGGGTACGTAGAACACTGCCGATGATGTGGGGCGAGCTAATCGGTGTTGCGGTAGTGGCGGTGTCTTCGGTGATTGGCGTCGCTAGCTTGATGCTGAACTATCCAGCACTGTTTCAGCTGCTCAAATATGCGGGTGGTGCGTATCTGATTTATCTCGGAGTACGGATGTGGCTCAGCAGTGGCGCTATGCAGTTGACACAAAATGAAGAGAAACCCATGGTGTCGGCGCGCAGCTTAGCGATGCAGGGATTTATGACGGCAATCTCCAATCCTAAAGGCTGGGTATTCATGGTGTCTTTGCTTCCACCGTTTGTGAATCCGGCTAAAACATTGGCGCCGCAACTTAGCGTGCTGATCAGTATTATTCTGTTTACTGAGTTTGCCTGTTTGCTGGCATATGCCGGTGGTGGTCAGAGCCTACGTTATTTTTTGCAAAAAAGCGGCAATGTTCAGTGGTTGAACCGAATCGCAGGCAGTTTGATGATTTTTGTCGGGATTTGGTTGGCTGTTGATTAACAAGAACAGGCCGCTGTGCTAGCAAATTAATACGTGACTCTTGGTTTTTTTTATGTGGTCGTATGTAAAAAAAGGGAGCATTTTTGCTCCCTTTTTTATTGCGCTAACAACGTCAATCCGCCGAGGATTTGATCGTGCCGCGCACCGTTAAGGCCGTATAGGCAGCTATTTGGCTTGATGCTCTAATGATGAATGGTGCACAACGATTCGCAGTGCGCCATTGTCGTCTTTAACAAACTGCCAGGTTTTGTCTACGGTAGTGACTTGGCCCTGAGCATTGGTGAGATTCACTTTGCCCATCGTCGTGGCACTATCACCGGTGATGAGAATCGCGGCGTTATCAATGGCGCAGTTTTTCCAGTTTTTGAGTGCAAAGCCGGTGTCGTTTGGAAATGCAGGATCATCCCCAACAAAATAGGCTAACGCACCGGCCCGAGTGGTACGAAATGTTTGCGGGTTGACCGTTAACGTAGGCTTAAACAGCACTCCCCCCATTTGATAGCCATAGGCGCTGTTGATCACTTTTCCCGCTAAGGCTTTGGCTGCAGCTAGCCCTTCTTTTTGGTAGGTGTTACTGATATCGACTAAGGCGGCGCACCATGCTTTTTGTGCCGCCAGAACTTCTGGTTCGGTAATCGCCCGATTGATCACCAACGTTTCTTTACCGATAGCGGTTGTTGAACTGAGTGCGATTATCAACAGCGCGATATATTGCGATCTTTTCATGCATCCCTCTTCATTGGTCAGTCAGTAAAATGTGAGCTTAAAACTGCCGTGTCGTTGCCGTATTGGTGGATATGCGCCGAGCCTAAGCAAAACAAAGCGGTCATGCCGCTTCGCTGGTTGCTTTTGAATACAGGGCAACTGCACCGGCGGGATTGGCAGCGGTTAAGGTGTCGACATGTTTAAATCCGCGGGTGAGCAAATGTTTTTCGCGCCAGCGGTTGCCATATACCCCGAACACGACATAAACCAACAGGGAAATGATGTTGGTAATTTCATAGCTATATTCATAACCGACATTCAGGCTTAAAAACGTACCTATCGCCATGACAATCAGGATGGCCCAAATCGCAATGATCCACAGCCGTTTAGCAATGGCCCAGATCATACTGAAAAAGAAGGCCGGCCAAGACCAGCCCTGTTTCACCGCTTCAACTTGGCCCGAGGCATTGCGAAAAATTTTGTATTGTTTCATCTTCGATTCCTGCCAACGTAACTTAACCTATTCAGTCTGGTCGAGTTTTAGGAATGTAGCCAGTTGTCACCGACACGGTTTTTTTGACTGTAAAAATCAATAAATTAGTGTCGGTGTGTCACTATTTTCCACTATTACATCACAATTCAACCCACGCTCCGCGCTCATCTCTGTACCGATCTGTCATGGAACTAGATTTGTGACCAAGCAATTTTTGAGCAAAGACTGCATCACGCTCATCTGTATAAAGTCGCGCGGATAAACTGCGGATTTCGTGAAAGGACGGTGGCGTGCCGCTATCCCATTGCAACCCGCTTTTTTCTCTGATTTTTGCATATAGCCGTCTGACACGATGCTCTACTGCTTTCGTGGTAAAAATCTTCCCTGAGTTGTCTGTTGGTTGGAGATTATCTGCAAGCCTGTAACCTGCAATTTCCAGTGATAGCGGTATGGCGATTCTTGCGCCTGTTTTTTGCTGGGTAACATGTAACCGGTCATTGTATATATTTTCGATTCTCATCGCGCATAAGTCGGCTTGTCGTTGACCTGTAATCAGAGCGACTCGCATAAGGCGGCTAAACCACTCCGGAGCGTTCGTCTCAGCAACTTGCAAAATTGTCTGGAAGTCGGACAGAGACATACGTGAACGTTGAACTGTCACTCTTGGTGCGCGCACCACTTCTGCGGGGTTGTTAGTTACATGTCCAGCAGCGATAGCTTCCTTGAAAAAATCGATTAGCTCAGCGCGTAAACCACGCGCTGTTCGCATTTTCTTTGCAGTGGTGTAACTCGATACTAGTTCTGCAATATCTCTAACACTCACGGCTCTCAACGCAAGAGAACCTAGCTCTCTTTGGATTACTCGCAAATATTTTCGTTTGCTTGAGATAGATGCCGGCCGCAGCTCACGCATCATGAATATGCGCTCATACTCTTCACTCCAAGCTTGTACTGTGAGAGTTTCATCTGCACAAATACGCTCCTGTAATGACATGGATACATTACCGAGCGACAGGTTAGCTTCAATAGCTTGAGAGACGGCTAGGGCACGATTTCTACCTAACCCATACTCTTTTTTGGTTTGTGGGTGTCGGTATGAGAAGTAACCGCGTCGCACATAGAGATTTGGTGGTAAATCACGATTTTCTTTTTTTCTTCTCTGTGCCATCTCGCTTAATTCTCTCCATCAGTGATGTACCTGTTACGCTGGTCATCAATTTGGCGTTCTCATCAAAAATCCAGCGGCGACCGTATTTTTGTGGGGCGGGGTAGATGTGTCCCGCTCGAGCATGTTTGCGCACTGTTTCTAGCGACAATTCAAGAGGCTGCCGCCGATTCCACTCTTCTATAGTTAGATACATGCAAACTCCAGCAAACTCTAAAAAGCGGACTGCAGATAGGCAGTCCACTTCAGGATGGGAAATAAAAACCCCGCTCAGTGGCGGGGTTAGTGTTGAGGGCTAAACTCTCCCACATCACGGTGTGCATATTGTTTATCCATTTAACTGCTCTACAGCCTTAACCAAACCATCAATTCCAAACCAGACAAATAGAACCCCGCAGGCAATTAGTGTCAGCGTCAAAACAACAAATAACCAGTCGCTGCTATTTGACTGTGAGCGATGTTGTTCATTTTGAGGTGATGATGTGATCATGTTTTATCTATCTAATTTTCCTTTATTTTTCTATTTCTTAACGATGTTAAGCATTACATAACTGTCAGCGATAAAACTAACATCACAGACGTGTAGTGCATGTTGTTACTTTTACTCGGTGGGAGGGTTACGCAGCAGTATTGCGGAGACCGAGGCGATCCATATTGCGGTGATACACGACATTGGCTTGGGCTTGTTGGTCTTTGGTCATGAATTTGCCGATGGTGGCAATTTCTTCGACAAGCTGCTTTATCTCGTGCCCTGATTGCGACTCGTCCATACGGAACAAAATATCGGCCAGCATATCCTGAACATCTTGTACTGATGGCTCATCAGGCGCGTCGTTTTGTGCTGATGATGGCTCTGGGGGTTCATCTGTTGCAGGTGCTACTGCCACGGTTTCCGTGACAGGGCGAGCCTCACCTTCAATGACATTTCCTTTACGCGCGGCTTGCTGTGCAGCTCGTTTACGTGCGGCCTGTGCGGCTAAACGTTCTGTCATTGATTGTCCTGAGGGCGGAGTATCGTCACCACCCATCGGCGTGATGTCGATTTCCTCTTGCAGTTCGTCAACGGAGTAAACGCCCATGATGACATCCGGTGTATACAATCGCGCCCAGCGCTTAACCGCCAGATAGGCGAGTTGCTGTTTAGGGTCATCCGCCCACAATGTGGAATTTCGCGTGCGCGCCTGTTGCAATAACAGCTCAATGCTTCGCGCCTCGCCATTCGGCAGGCATGCGGTAACGCGGACGCCGCAGCCTTTTTCATCATCAAATGTCCAGCTGGGGACGCGGTACTCGATGTCCTTATTATCCTTCTTGGTTTTGATGACTTTGAACTTACCGATTACGCGCTCCCATGGCCCGAAAAACTCGTAGTCAAAGCGTCCCTTAATCACGCCGGAGTTCACGACGACAGCGTTCACCAATTGGGCTTCATAGCCGAGCGTGCCGTTAACCAGATGCGTTTTTTGCGCCACAGGAAAGGGGTTCATTCCCCACTGCAGTGCTTGCAGACAGATGGCATAGCAATCGGCTTTGTTACCACGCAGATGCTGAGGCACGGTGGCTTTACCGCTGGCCATCATGTCGGCTAGCCGATCAATGCTGGCCATGAAGTCCACATTCATCATCAGGTTCAGCATATTGGCTTGACCGCGGTCGTTGGCGATAACAGTGTTATTACTGACTAAGGTGGGGTGTTGGTTCATCATGCGACCTCCTGCGAGGCAAACAGGTTTTCTGGTAACGATGTGAGTTCGTCTTCGTAGAACTCGATAGCTTGAGTTTCATCGTTGGCCGGTGGGATCAGCCATTCATCATTGAGCAACTTGCGCTCTTCAGCCGCGATTTGATAAGCCGGCACACTGATTTCGGTGACGCCATCATGCCCTGGGTAGTAATCGGCTTGACGCCAGCGGACAACGTTGCGAACTGCCATGTCGCGCAGCTCAAGCCCACGCTCGCGGTCGGATAGACTGTAGTAATAGACGCCAACCAGAATGGGCTTGAACACGTCTTTACCGAGTGGGCCATCTTTCTCCACGGCGATAAACGCAAAGCTTGGAATGTGGCCGGTGAGTGTTTGGTATCCATCGCTATAGTGCGCATCTTGGATATGGTAGTTGTGTGCGCTGCCATCACGGGCAAAGCCGGACGGGCTGGCATTGCGAACAAACTTAAGGTCGGCCAGTACGTGCTCTTTGCGGCTCATCCAGTCAGGGCGGCATTTCAACAGCTCACCGGTTTGTGGATGATTCCAGTAGAGACTGGTTTCCGCTTCACCGTCTAGCTCCAGCAACACAGCCGCTTCGGGATGGGCGAAGATGGCTTCGCGATAACGCAGTGCATGCTGATACTCTGCGGCAGTGACGATTTCTCGCTCTCCCGCTTCTTTTAGGAAGGCTTCTTTTAAGTCATCCAGAAAAATAGCATCCGGCTTGAAGCTGCGAATGCGCTCAGCCATTTCTGCTTTGGTACCGCTCACCGGCAATGGTTGAGGCAGGGCATTGATATGGGCAACGCGCTCGGCCTCTGTTGCTCCCAACATGGCGTAGCTATCGAGAACCGCTTGGTAACCGCCTGAAGTTTTCAGTGGCTTGGGTAGCGTATCGTTATAGCGTTTGATGCAGGCTTTGAGCGCTGTAGCGGTACGTTTGTCATCTGGTCCTAACGTTTGGTACGCAGCCGGTAGGGCATCGTAGGCCACTTCGTGAGCGGAGACCGTTTTCCCCGCATCTATGGGTTTGGTTAGTCGTGCGTTATGAGCTTCGATTGCGACTACCAACTCTTCGATGGAGGGCTTGGCCTCCAGTGAATCATTGTATTCCTGAATGATGGCTTTCATCTGGTCGGTGCTGCTGATGGCCTCTTCTGGCCACGCCGGCTCAACAGCAAACTCGTTATTAAAGTCATCAAACTCTAATACGATTTTGTGCAGGATTCGGCCTTCACGCAGTGCTGCTGTGGTTTTCTGGTTGTTACCTTCTACTTGGTAGTAGTGATAATGCTGGCCGGAAATCAGCGCCCAATCTAGCGCACTTTTAGAAAGACCTGAGCCGCGGTGATAAGCCGTAGTGGAAATATTCGGGTAAAAACCGGGCTCGGTGGGTTCAAAGTTAGTAATGGCAGCGTTATCAACTGGAGCCGTTTTTATCATCACTTCATTGAACATTGAAGGATCCCTTTTTGTTGCAGTTGCATGATTTGCGCCATGGCGTGCTCAAAGGCCTTTTGGCGGTTTATCTTGGCGCGCAGTTCAATCATTTGCCGTTCTCGTGCTCTCTGTCTCTCTCGGATATATAAGGGAACGGGTGGTCCCATCAGGCGGGCGTAAAACTCTTGCTTTGCTTTTTCCAGTTTGGCGCGGACTTCAGCGAGGTCAGGGGAGTCAAAGATTGGGCCTCGCTCCATCATGTTGGACATGTGGCCTCCTTACGCTATTAAGCCGGATAAGAGAGGTACATCAGTGAGAGGACGACAAACAGCAGGATGGCTTTAAGCGTCCAGTGTCCGCGCTTTGTTTTGAAATCTGAACCACTTAGGGTGTATTTGAACATGATGCGGTTAATTGAGTCTGCGTGCATGGTATGCCTCCTCAATATGTAGATTTATTTGGTGCAGGGTTGCTTGATAACGCGGGTAGTGTTTTTAATGGCTTGTTTAATTCGCTCTACGATTGCAGATAATTGAGATTCAGGAGCGAAACCCATGAAGGTTCCGCCCGCGATGGCATAATTCATCATGAGCTTTCTCCCTTTTTTATATGCTGGGTGTGACGTTGAATTGAGGGTTATACCCTCGCGGTAACAGTTGATTGTTTCAGGTGATGGTCATGCTTGATATATGGCTGTCTTGCATTTAGTTCGTTGCCTGTCTTTTTACCGCTTCAGGCTCAGCGGTTCCCACTATTCCCCAACAGCAAGAAATTGGATAGGGTAATAGCACCCCAACAACAAGATGAGTGCGAATAGTGATTACTGAACTATCTGCGGCTATGACCGCTATAAAGGAGACCGTCAGTCTTGCTAAAGTAATTAGTGGTGCAAAAACTGATTCAGAAGTGACGGCTGCAGTAATTGAACTCCAGAGCAAGTTACTCACACTTCAAACGGAGTGCTTTTCTCTGGGCGATGCGATCCGCTCTCGCGACGAAGAAATAATGCATCTCAAAGCAAAAATCGCAGACTTCGAAGACTTTAAGCATCAAACTGAAGGTTATGTTTTGAATCAGCTTGATTCTGGTTCTTTTGTGTATTCTCAAGAGAAAACGGTGGGTGGTGCGGAAATAGCTGTGCACCTTTGTGCAAACTGCTTTTCCAAGCATGTAGCATCTATACTCCAACCAATCCCAAGCCAAAATAATCATATGTTTCATCGGAGTCGTTGCCTCAATTGTGAAAGTGTCTTCTTTATGAATTACAACGATAAATATGAGCCTTCGCCTGGTTTGGCGGAGATAGGGCGCCGACTGAACGGTAATGAATAACTAATAAGAAATATCAATTGATTTGTGAGGTTGGTTACGCCCTTGCAGTAACATTTGCTTGTTTACGGCGATAGCCTGCCTGATACATGGCTGTCTTTGGCAGGCACGTGGATCCTAATTCAGTGTGGCTGTGGTTACGTTTTGGCACTGATACAGCATTCAGAACTCGGATAGAGCAACTTCCGATAGCTTCTTCCAGCTTACGGTTAAAAGCCGCTTCTTTAGCTTTTCGAGCGTTAAACTCGGCCATACGGCGAAAGTTATAGCGCTGTCTTGCGTTCACGATTGATCCTCCAGTAACAGACTTTGGTGATATTGACGCGAGGTTTGTTAATCCATGCTTACTGAGTGTTCATAAGCACGTAGCACATCAACATCCCAAAGCCTGTTGCCTTGGCTCACCTGTGTTCAGGTGAGAGCTTTCTTGTTAAAGAGCGATGAGACTGGGTGTCTCTATGGATATGAATAGTACATATTGTATTTTCATGAGTCAATACGATTTGTTTTGTATTTTCGCGCAGCAATAAAACGATATGTATTATTTTGGTTTTAATGAGCTAGGATCTAGGAGTTATGACTGAAGGTGGTTACTAAGAATATGCTGAAATAAAAACCGGCACGAGGCCGGTTCGTTTGGGGTTCACAGGGATGTGGTTGGAGAGTAAGCAGCTAAAACATCTCTTCTGGCCACTGTGACATAATCACTTTCCCTATTATGTGGCAGGCGTCACCGCATGGAATGAGAGGATACTGTGGATTCAATGGTTTTAGGAAACAGAGGCCGCTATCCCGAATTAGCCTTTTGAATGTGAATTCATTGCCATTGGTATTTGCTACGCAAAAGTCATTTGGCTCTACATCACAGTCGGGGTCCACCAGAATCAACATGCCTTCAGGAAAGCTTGGGCTATTTCCTGCAGGAGCAGTCATCGAATCACCTTTCACCTCAAGCCAGAACGAACGAGGGCCTGCTTTTTTGGATGTAGAGATCCATGCTTTAGCGTCCTGCTCGGTGTAGGAATCTAATTCTGTGGTGAACATACCGGCTCGCACTGTGGCGAGGAGAGGGTAATTGTATTGCTCTTTGATTACCTTCTCTGGCAATGTTCCCTGGGTTGAAAATGTTCCGTCATAGTTCAAAGAGGCATTTTCTATACCTAAGTATCTGAATATTTTGCCTATTTCTGCTAATGATGGATTGCGGGCGCCACGCAGCCAATGGCCGATGCCACCCTGTGTCATACCCAGTTCCTCGGCTAACTTTTCTTGAGTAATGCCGAGCGCTTTCATTCTGGCTCGCGCCAGCTCATACCATTCGGTTTTCATTTCTTAATTATTACGTACTGTATTCACTTGCGCTATACATGGAACGTATTTTTTCTTGCCTCTTAAAAGTACGATATGTATTATTTGTTCGGAGGTTCAGTAAATGAGCAACTTACGAAAATACAGAGAGGCAGTTAATGTCTCGCAGTCAATGTTAGCTGAAATGGTCGGATGCACTCAGGGAGCAATTGGTCATTGGGAGTCTGGGCGAAGGACTCCGGATTTGAGAACTTGCCGACTTTTAGTTATTTGCCTCAATAAACTTGGTGCAAATGCTGGGCTTGATGACGTGTTTCCTCCTGATCACAAAGCTGCATAGCTTAAATGTTCTTTAACAACCTGACCGCCGACTGAACACAGACGGCAAACACCAACTAGCCATCAAGTTTGCTTGATGGTTTGGCTACTCATATTTCAAAAAGGAGTTTTGCACATGAGAAATGCAAGTTACAGCAAACCAACTCAGCGACAGATCGACCGTGCGGAGACAGATATTCTGATTGCTTTGTCACAACTGACTCAACGCAAGTTCGCAGAGCTATCTGGATGGCATGAATCTAAGGTTAGTCGAATGAATTGGCGCGATGTAGCAACGGCTTTTTGCATTCTAAAAATGGCCGCAGAAGTGAGCCCGTTGGGGCAGGTAGTTCGAGAGGTTTTTAAGGTTATCGGACAAAAAAAGTCCTCGGCGGCAACCGAGGACTTTGAGCAGTTAACAATGAGTTTTTAAGCAAAAATCACAGTTCACAGAGAAATACGCTAGAAATATTATATTTTTCAATGAGGCTTTTCAATGAGCATGACGTTAATGGCTAAGGCCATGAATATCAAGGTTGGAAACCCATTAAGGAAGTTGGTTTTAATCAAATTAGCTGACAACGCCAACGATAAAGGGGAGTGCTGGCCGTCATACCAGAATATCGCTGATCATTGCGAATGCAGCAGGAGCGCAGTAAGAGCACACATTGACGCGCTCATGGATATGGGGTTATTGACGAAAGAAAACCGTATCGGGAATAACAACGGAAAGGGGAATAGGTCGAATGTTTATTACCTGATTCTGGATACCCCTATGCCATCAAATGGCACACCCCTGTGCCATCAGATGACACCCCCTATGCCATTAGATGGCACACCCTGTGCCACCAGATGGCACCAGAACCAGTCAATAGAACCAGTCATAGAACCTATATCTGTTACGTCCGAGAATTCTGACGAATCCTCAGACGATCACAGCGGAGGTGTTTCTTTGCCTGACGATGGAAAAGCAATTCAGAGCGGTACCAAGTGGGGTACCGCTGATGACCTTTCCGCAGCAGAGTGGATGTTTGGGCAGGTGTTAGCGATTGCCCCCAAGGCTAAAAAACCTAACTACGCCGCATGGGCCAATGAGATACGTCTGATGCGCGAGCGTGACGGGAAGCAACATCGTGAAATGTGCGAGCTGTTCAGATGGGCGTGTCAGGATTCATTTTGGTCTGGGAATATTCTGTGCCCAGTCAGTTTGCGCCGAAAGTGGGATCAGCTAGAAATCAAGCGCAACAAGCAATTGGCTGGTACAGCAAATTCAGCATCCTTGAACTTCGATAACACGGATTGGGCGAAAGGACTTTTGGTATGAGACAGTCAGCAGCTGCGGTAACCACTACGTACAATAGCCACTCGGCGACAGTTGTGCAGATGGCCGATGCAAGGCGACCGCGAAAACAACTCAACGACGGTGCTGCGGCGGTATTCAATGAGATATTTAAGCAATTCCGCGTTATTTTCCCTGCACTCACGGTAAGCGTTAAAAGCCAGTCTGACTTGGACACACTAAGGGCACAGTGGGTGATGGCATTCTTGGAGAACGGGATCACTAGCCTTGAGCAGGTTGAGGCCGGTATGTCCGCCGCTAGACGCCAAAACTCCCCCTATCTACCATCACCAGGACAATTCATATCGTGGTGCCGTTTAGGCGAGTTTCAGTCGGCGGGGCTCCCTGATTCTAATGAACTCTACAACATGCTAATGAAGTACTGCGCAGAGCGAAGCTTGTATGATTCTCCCGAGGAGTATCCGTGGCCCAGCAATGCGGCATACTGGATGGTCACCAAGCTATATGACGTAATGAGATCTCAGGGATTGTCCGAATCTGAAACGCGCAAGCGATGCTCTACTGAGCTGAGTGATATGGCATCACGTATTCGGGCAGGGGAAGAAATCCCTAAGCCGATCAAGCAAGTCGCTAAATTGTATATTCCAGTCACCAAAGAGGCTGGGATGGCAAAGATAGCTGAAATCAAACGGAGATTTTTTAGAAGCCGGGTGTAAAAGCGCATGGAGGACAGGCATGAAAAATAAATTCACTCACGTTGGTGATCTGTTGTGGCTGGATGCTTCTGGTGAGCAATGTGTTTCCCAGCGCAAGTTGAGAAAGGGCTTTTTCGTATGGGTTGATGAGCATGGCCTGATGTTTAGTCGGTTATCAGGTCGAAGTGTTCAGTCTGCCGGTCTGTATTTGGACATATCGTCTATCAGACCTATTGGTTAGTTACTTCGGAGTTGCTTTCAAACTAATGGAGTGGATGTGAATGGCATAAACCAAGAAGGCATCAAACTCACTAAAGTAAACTTTCAGTCAGTCGGTCAGCAAATTCAACAACTGCTAGAGCACGGTGAATATCGCTTGATATTAAAACCGTGGAAAAACAAACGCAGCCTTTCACAAAACGCACTTTTCACATGTGGTGTAGCGAGATAAGCAAATACCTCCAGCGCAGAGGTAGGGGCTTCGCTACGCCTGAATGGGTGAAATGCGCAATGAAGCATACCTATCTTGGATACGAAGAAATGGAGCGAATTGATGTCATCACGGGGGAACGGATGACAGTTCAAGAGCTACGGCATACCTCAAGCCTAGATACTGGAGCTATGCATTACTTCATGACTCAGGTTGAGGGTTGGGCAGCCAGCATAGGTTGCCTTCTGACTATACCGACTAATTCCGAATACATGCGGATTAAGGAGAAGCAAAATGAATAATAAATACTCATTACCAGATGAACAGTTATTCACGCTTGAAGCTCTGAACCGAATTGGTGGTTTCGTGTGGCCAGAGAAAGCGTCCCATGCAGTGATGTCAGAGGTGGAACATCAATCTATCGATCAGTTAATCACCGTATGGCAGAAAGCCAAAGCTAATGCCGATACGTCGCGCGCTATTTTGCAGCTTGCCGAGAAAGAAGAGCTTGAGGCTCGTGAGGCTGTCTATGGTGCGCTGCGTTCTGCTGGTTGGGGAGAAATATGATTGCATGGTTCACTCATAACCCGATGAGTAGTGAAGAGGCTGTACAGTTACTCGCTGAATACCAGCGGCGGGGATTGAAAGCGATGAAAAGTTTAAGCGACGACAAAACTCTTTGGGTTGTGTCGGTTGCCGCCCCAAAACGCCAGAAGTTACAGCCAACTCCACAATCAATGATTAATCGACTCTGGAGGTGATATGGCATTAAAGCGGGATAAATGGGACGCGATATTTTCAGAATTAGTAAGAGAGCGAACAAATTGGCAATGCGAATACTGCGGTAGACACTTCAACCACGACCATCAAAAACTTCACTGCTCACACTTCAAATCTCGTCGACACAAAGCCACTCGGTACCATCCTTACAACGCCTTCGCGCACTGCATAGGCTGCCATCGAAAACTTGGTGAAGATCCTTTTGAGTTCACGATGCACGCCAATATCACTTACGGCGAAATGACCATTGATCGCATAGCCCATTTATCTGCAATTTCCATCCGACTGAAACCATGGCAGATGGATGAGCTTTATCAGCATATGCGTCGTGAGCTTGTGCGCATGCGTGACCTACGGGCATCAGGTGAGGTAGGCCGCATCGAGTTTACTTTGCCGGATTGGTATCAGGATGGCATCACGTTGCGAATGGGGGAGTGAGCTGATGAACGTTGTCGATATGAAACTCAGCCCTGAGCAATATCGATGGGTTGATGACTGGCTGCAGTTGTGGGGCGCTTGGGTGTACTCCGGGCGACTTGAAAAACGGATGTCCAGCATGATCGCAAGATTCATGGAAGCCGCAGATCCTACTCGAGTAACGCCATCGCGCCCAATGTGTAACGATGAGGACGGTATGTTGATTTCCCAGATCGTAGACCGTGTACTCGTTATCGACAAAAAGGCGCTTGGCATTGTGTTGAGCTATTACGCTTTTGGCTCTTCCAAACGTGCCATTGCATGCTATCAGTGCAGCACTGCAAAACCACGCAAGGTAATGCTGGGGCGAGGATATGAGGGGTGGCGAAGGCCATCATTATCAACATGTCGCCGTGAGGTCGATCAGGTACTTGATGCTTCACTATGGCTGATTTACAGAGAGCTGCATCCTGCGCTGATTGGTCGTAAATGTGTTGTTAATATCGCTAAACGAGTGGCTATTTGTGCGTAACGTGAATTTTGATTTGACAATTGTGAGCCATTGAGCCACCATTGCAGGGTACGCTGCCTTAAGTACGTCGTAAGACACTTAGGCGGCTTTTTTTGTATCTGGTGTTGTTTGTTTTATAGACAGGGGAAGTGGCGTGGTATTGAACGAACCACAAAACAGAGCTACTTTCAAAAAATAAATATAAAACTGGCTCGTGATAGCTAGTCGTAATTAAAGGCTTGTCTTGTTGCGCCGCTCGTGAAGGTAGCATGCATAAGCCTATACATACATGAAGACCGTGCTGCCCCGCCTTATGCGGGGCTTTTTTGTACCCAAATTTCGACCATCAGCCTTTTTGTACTGGCGGCTTCTTTATTTGTAGCGGTTTGCCCGGACTCGTCGGGATGGCGCTCAGGAGGGCGATATGCCGGAAAAAGACCCAAGTATTTGGGCAATGTTATGTGCATGGGCGTACCAGAATGCGCCGACAATCTATTCTTTCTGTCTTGCTTTCACTATTGCTGCTTTCAGAGTTCTCTACGGCGGCGGAACTAAACGAACGATGATTTTAGAAGGGGCGCTATGTGGCGCTCTTTCTCTTTCCTTTGTATCGGGAATGAAGTGGTTCGGTATACCGGTCGACGCGGCCGCGTTTATTGGCGGCATGGTGGGCTTTATCGGCGTGAAGCAATTGCAGATTGTTGCTTTGCGGATACTCAATAAGCACGTTCCTAAGGAGGAGTGATGTCGTTTTACTTAGGCAAGCACAGCCTTGAAAACTTGCGAGGCGTGCATCCCGATTTGGTCAAAGTGGTAAATCGAGCGATAGAGCTGACCAAAGTGGATTTTAAAGTTATTGAGGGTAAGCGTTCTGAAGCTCGTCAGCGTCAGCTGGTGGTCAATGGCAAGAGTAAGACCATGAATAGCCGTCATCTGACTGGCCACGCCGTCGATTGTGCTCCGCTGGTGGCTGGCGTTATTCCGTGGAATGACCGTAAGGCATTTGCATCCGTATCCAAGGCCATGTTTGCCGCAGCTAATGAGTTAGGCATCCCATTACGCTGGGGTGGAGACTGGAATCAGAATGGCCGAAGTGACGATGAACGCTTCTATGACGGTCCACATTTCGAACTGCCTCGACAGAAGTATCCTGCCTAGTCTAGGTCATCCAATCGGCCTCAAATGAGGTCGAAAAAAGAGAAATTAAAGCCTCGCTAATGCAGGGCTTTTTTACAACAAATGCGTACCGCAACGCATGTTTTACACTGAACCTAGCTCTTTGGAATGAGCCGTTGAGGATACTGGTTAGTTACTGCAGCAGAAGGAGAGCCGGTAACTGATACCTTGCGAAATCGCAAAGGCATTTGGCAAGCGTCATGCAGATGTATTGAGAGCTCTGAAAAATTGTCATTTTTCGGAGGGCGCATTTGTGCGTTGCCCAGAAAGTCAATGAGTTAGGTATTTTCGATAAGAAGTAGATTTACTACAGAGTGGACTTTAGCTGATTCGTTTTACCCCAAATGGGGGGGATCACGAATGGCGTGGCTCTAGCTTGTGAGGTTTTTGATTTCCGCGTTCAGGGAAACCATTGTTTTGGTTACGCTTTCTCACTTTGGAGGTGGGGGTATGGCAACATTTTGTTTGTATATGATTGATTTTATTCCAAAATTAATATTTGTACCCTAGTGGTTCTGGCTTTCTCCATCTGTGGTGTTCGAACAATAACTGTATGTTCAATAGTTAGTTATGGAAAGAAAGAGAGACTGTTATGACCTAAAAATGATGAGCGTATAAAACATTGGCAACATGCACTTATGGATTGTTGTCAGGGATATATGGGATAGGTCATGTTAGCTGATTATACATACAGTAAAAATCACGGATACTCTTTGTATAGTACCGTGTTGAGTGGTAAGATATTCCCATTGAATTTGACTTAAGGCTTACCATGCTTTGTAAGTCTATGTTTTAGTGGGGTATTTATGGTAAACATCAAAGAGGATGAGCTTTTCAGACTTATCGAGCAAGGCATAAAAGGCAATGCAAATGCCTTTACACTTCTATGCAGAAAGATGATTAGCAATATCCGTAAAAATGATGAAGGTTTAGCTTCCAAACTAGCAGCGTTACTTGCTGAAGGGACGGTTTTGCGAGGTACCTCCAATAAATCACCTTTACCCGTAGATGGGGATTCTAGACGAAATCTTCTGCAGGAGACTTTTGTTAGTTCAGTTATAGAAGAGCCTATTTGGAGCGCTGATATCTCTAAAAAGCTAGATTCAATTATTAATGAGAGAGAGAACGCTGTCGCTTTGGTCAAGGCTGGGCTTGAGCCTGTTAAGACAGTTTTGCTTTCTGGCCCTCCCGGTGTAGGTAAAACAATGTCAGCCCATTGGCTTGCGGCCAAACTTAGTTTGCCACTTTTGACTCTTGATCTTTCATCGGTGATGAGTTCTCTCTTGGGTAAGACTGGCAATAATATTAAATCTGTTATGGATTACGCGAAGGAGAAACCATGTGTTCTTCTTCTCGACGAATTTGATGCAGTGGCTAAAAGACGTGATGATGATCGAGATGTGGGTGAATTAAAACGTTTGGTCACGGTATTACTACAAACAATAGACGAATGGCCTTCCACTTCATTACTTGTTGCAGCAACTAATCATCCTGATATTTTAGATCCTGCGGTTTGGCGACGCTTTGAGCATGTGTTGAATTTTAATACGCCATCAATGGAGCTAATTGATAGGTATTTAGTGAAGCATGGCGTAAATGAAGAATTATCAAAAAAATTGGCTCGTCTATTAGATGGAACATCATTCGCTATAATTAATAGGATATTAAACTTCTCTAAGAAAAATGAAGTTTTGAAAAAGATTCCATTTGAATCGTCATTAGTTGATTCGGTTATAATGGAGAAAATAACACCGAACGATTTTAATGATGTAGATATCAATATAATTAAGCATCATTTTGATGGGGAATCTAATAGGAAAATAGCTGAGTTAGTTGGTGTTTCTCACCCTACTGTGGCAAATAAATTATTGAAATGGGGAATTAAATGATGGAAAGAAACTTACTTTTGGGTAATGGAAATGTTTTGACATCAAAAGAGCCTCTGCCTAAAGTTGGTGGTGGTAAAAATTACCCATATACTCTTGACGAAGTTCGGGCGCATCTTAACCCCGAGTTGGATATTTTACTTTCTCGTTGTAACGAACTAGATGATGGTGCAAAACCAAGAGGAGAAAGTGTTTTCCATTTAACTCTTCATCCTGCATTTTTAGGTAAAACTTATTTCCCTGTGGATTTGTTAAGAGCTACAGGTCTACGAGATGTAGGTAGTCGTCAAGTAATAATAAAGCCAAGAAAAGTAGCTAGAAAGTGCGATGAAAACAAAGAGTTGGTTACTGCCCAGTTATTTATTAGTGGGGATAGTAATGCAGTTTATAAATTTAAGGAGTTGTTAAACTCACCTGCAACCCCTAAAGGGGTGCAAAAAAATCTCGTAGAGATTGAAAGTGTAGGCTTTATTGAAGGAATCGAGAGAGCTAGAAATTTTGAGCAAGCAAAAGAAGAAGTCTCAAAGTTTGAGGTGGTGCTTCATGCTGGTTCCGATGATGATGATGTTGTAAAAGCATATATTAGTTATGCGTCAAAATACAACGTATCTGTTGATTATAAAAGTAAAATCCAAGTCGGCGGATTAACGTTCATTGTTGCTATGGCTAAACCTAGTGAAATGAAGAAGACTCTTGACTTCTCGTTGATTCGAGTTGTCAGACCAATGCCGGCATTAAGATGTACTCAACCTAATATCATCAGGAAGACATCCAATATACCAATGCCTGAATTGCCAAATGGCAGTGCAATTCTTGACTCAGAGCGAATTGCTATTTTTGATGGTGGTTTGGGAACGGCAGATTTAAGTAGTTGGGTTAATGAATATGTGTATCCAGATACAAGAGATACACATGCGTCATTATTACAACATGGTAATGAGGTGACATCTACTTTTTTATTTGGGCGGGTTGATGAAAAAAAACCAATCTTCGATAGACCATTTATGAATGTAGACCATTATCGAGTTCTATCTCCAACCTCGGGTCATAATGGCGATTGGGACTTGTTTGATGTTCTTAAGAAAATCCGTGATGTCCTTGATACCGGAGACTATAAATTTGCCAATTTAAGTATTGGCCCTCATCTTCCTATTGGTGATGATGAAGTACATGCTTGGACTGCAGTTTTGGATCAAGTTTGTGCTAAACATGGAATTTTGCTTACTGTCGCTGTTGGCAATGACGGAGATGAGGATGGTGATGCCGCTAGAATTCAGCCTCCATCTGACATGGTTAATGCTTTAGCCATTGGGGCTGCGGATCGTAGTGGCGCAAATTGGAGTCGAGCTCCTTATAGTTGTATTGGCCCCGGTCGTAGCCCAGGTTTTGTGAAACCTGATGGTATCATTTTCGGTGGTAGTGACGACGAACCATTTTACACTTATAACCCATTGTTGGGCTCTATTGTTGGGGTTCAGGGTACCAGTTATGCGTCTCCATTGGCGTTGAGAACTGCCGCAGGTGTTGCTGCTTTATCTGGAACACCGTTAAACACTATTGCGCTAAAGGCTCTGCTTGTTCATCATGCTGAAAAGTCTAGAAATTGTCCGCGAGAGCACATTGGGTGGGGGCGGTTTAGTGAAGATCCAAATGTGTTAATTGATTGCTCGAATGATACCGCCACCGTAATTTATTATGGTTCATTGGCTAAAAATCAATATCTGAGAGCGCAAATCCCATTCCCTAACGTCCCATTTGATGAAGCATTTGAGCTAACAGCTACTTTATGTATTCAAACGCCAGTAGATCCAGAGCACTCTGTTAATTATACAAGAGCGGGAATGCAGGTAACGTTTCGTCCAAGGTTTGGTTTGGGTGACACTGATACGAATGATTTTTTCGGTCAGAGTAGTCAATACAAAACTGAAAGGGAATGTCGTAACGAAGGACATAAATGGGAGACTTGTTTGCACCGAAGCAAAAAGTTTAATGCTGGTACTGTGCTTAGTGATCCTGTATTTGATATTAGGTACCATGCTAGAGACTCATCTCGTAACGTTACATCTTTATCTGCCCCCGATATGCAATACGCGATGGTTGTTAGTGTTAAAGTTAAAGGGTTAGATATGTATAATATTATCCGGCAGAGGTATTCTATACTCAATCCAATTCAGCTGCGTACGCAAGTTACATTGGACTCATAAAATTATGGCCGCGTAAGCGGCCATCTTATTTAATTAAATTGAATAAGATGGCCGTAAAATGTGACAAATAATAAAAGTACTAGAAAAATGCGATAGACACGTGACACATGAATGAATGTCGGTGTTTTTCAGTAAAAAAGAGGAGGTGTTAGTGGGCTTCGCTGAGTCTAGTGTGCTTTAGCGTATCGAACTCACCGCAAAGTTTGTGTGTTTAGGACACAGTTCTGAATGCGAAAAGTAAATTGCATTGTCTCTAATCGTACGTAGATTTAGCGGGAGATGTAAAAGCAGACCGAGCTACAAAAATAATAAAGTTACCGGTGAGTGGCTTAATGCCCTGAATTAACAAATTAAATTTGGTTGCTTCCCTCAGGCTTGAACGGAGGACCAAGCGATTGTTTATCTCATTCTTCCTCACTTTGGTCATGATGTAGCTGACCTAGTGTGTGAATGGGAGAGCCACGAAACATTGTTCGGAAGATAGGATGATAAAAATACCTTGGAAGCCACTGGCGATCATCTCGCTGGTGGCTTTGTCGTTATGGGGGTTATCAGCTTGGCGTTATTCCGCTGGCGAAGAGGCCGGTAGGCTGGTGGCTAATCAACAATGGCAGGCTCGATGGCATGAGCGTGATGCTGCAGATGCAAATGAACGTGCCGCTCATGAAAAGGCGATGCGTGAGCTTGAGAATAAGCGACGGAAAGATATAGAGCAGGTGGCTGCAGATGCTGAGAGACAATTGCAACTGGCGCGGGCTGATGCTGACCGTGCCGCTGATATTGCTGGTGGGTTGCGCACCCGTATCGCCCAACTCCGGCGTCAACTGGCAGACAGTGAAACCAGCCGCTTATCCGCCACTGCCCAAGCAAGCGCAGCAAGAGCCTCTGCCTCCGTTCTGCTTGCCGACGTGCTCAGCGAATCTCTCCGACGCAATGAAGAACTGGCAGCATATGCTGACCGAGCAAGAGCACAGGGGCTAGCGTGTCAGCAAGCGTATGAACACATTAAGACCACTTTGTAGTTGGTAAGGGTTTGGTGATGGTGGGTTCAATAACAGGGCCCCTCGATGGGACGCTGTAAGAGAGCTGTGTTATTTGATTTGAATCTGGAACTTGTAGTTTTGAATTTTGTTGCGACGCGCTTCGGCACGGCTCTGTAATACTCGCAATTCGTATCTTCCTGAGGCGGGCAATGTGTATTGACCCTTGTCATCCAAATCTGGGGAGTATTTCCCCAAACTCACTGAGTCATCAATGCCTGGTCCGAACAAGACAAGGTCAGGTGTTTCATTTGCCATTGAGATATGGACCAGCTGACCTTTCTTGGCTTGGAAGAAATAAGAGTCGTAGTCATAACCCTTAATGTAGCCAGTGTATAGCTCACTATCGTGTCCTTTAGTGAACAAAATATCTGTGCGGGTACCGGCAGCTAATGCTGTGGTAGTGACACATGCAAGGAGGATGATCACTTTCAATGTCGTGACGCACGCAAGAAGGATGGTCACTCTCAATACTGATCTCAGAATCATATTACTAACACCATTGTAAAGTGAGGGTGAGTTTTTATAACACGCGGTTGCATATGCGCTGGTCTGACATGCCCACGGGTCCTTTCAGAGACCTGAAAAAAGCACGGGTGCGTATACCCGCAAAAAGTCGCTATTTATGAGCTTTTTTAAGAGGTTGGTTGTTGTTTAATTGTTTCTCCTATCTTTATGAAAAATAAGGAAAATCAGAGATCAATACAACAACCTGAGCCCGTTTTTTTGCTATTTCAAAGAGGGAAATTTATTTAAAAACAATAGGTTATTGAGATTTGCTTGGTTGTTGTATTGCAGTTTGCAGGGCATGAGGTTGATGTAAATGGCTGTTTTGCTTAATAAAAGTGATATGGCCGAATCAATAGGCATTTCTGTACAGGCGTTCGACAAGTGGGGGGTGGTTCCCACCGAGCGGCGAGGGCGAGAAGTCCTGTATGACGTTCGGTCGGTACTGGATGCGTGGCAGGCTCGGCAACAGAAAAAGCAACAGGCTGAACCGACGACGGACGACAATGCCGCCCAGAAATTACTGCTGGCTCGCATCGCATTAACTGAAGAACAAGCCAAAGGTCAGCAGCTGAAAAATCAGGAGTCAGAAGGGCGCGTCGTCGATACCGACTTTTGTATTTTTGCTCTCAACCGCATCGCGATGGAGTTATCGAGTATTTTGGATTCGATCCCCTTGGCTGTTCAGCGGCAGTGCCCTGACATCTCACCACACCATGTGGACTTCCTAAAATTTCAGATTGCGAAAGGGGCAAACTGCTGCGCCAACGCCGGGGATAAGTTACCGGAGTGGCTGGATGAGTATCTCTCGATATCAGCTGAGTAATATGCAGGCCGCGGTGACCATTGGCCTGAAGCCGTTACAGCGCCCAATCCCCATGACGGCTGTCGAGTGGGCGGATACACACTATTACTTGCCTAAAGAATCCTCGTATGGCGCGGGGAACTGGGAAACCTTACCGTTTCAAGTTGCCATCATGAATGCCATGGGCAACGACCGGATCCGCGAAGTCAATGTGGTCAAATCCGCGCGGGTCGGGTACTCCAAGATGCTGCTGGCGGTGTATGCCTATTTCATCGAGCACAAGCAGCGCAACACACTGATTTGGTTGCCGACCGACAGTGATGCCGAAAACTTCATGAAAACCCACGTCGAACCGACTATCCGTGATGTGCCGGTCTTACGGGCATTAGCGCCGTGGTTTGGCCGTAAACACCGTAACAATACGCTGACCATGAAACGCTTTGCCAATGGCTGTGGCTTTTGGTGCCTTGGGGGCAAGGCGGCCAAAAACTACCGTGAAAAGTCGGTGGATGTGGCCGGCTACGATGAGTTGGCGGCGTTTGATGCGGATATCGAGAAGGAAGGCTCGCCCACCTTTCTGGGTGATAAGCGAATTGAGGGCTCGGTGTGGCCGAAGTCGATTCGTGGCTCCACGCCAAAATTACGTGGCACGTGCCAGATAGAGCGCGCGGCTAAAAATGCCGAGCTGATGATGCGCTTTCATGTCGCTTGCCCACACTGCGGACAGCCTCAGTATCTGAAATTTGGCGATCGCGACACGCCCTTTGGGTTGAAGTGGGACAAGGGGCAACCGGAGACGGTGTTCTATCTTTGTGAGCATTCAGGCTGTGTGATTAAGCAACACGAGCTGGATTTCTCACAGGCGCGCTATGTGTGCGAGCGCACGGGGACATGGACGCAAGATGGTCTGCAGTGGTTCTCCTCCAGCGGGCAGGCCATTACGCCGCCGGAGAGTGTGACCTTCCATATTTGGACGGCCTATAGCCCCTTTACGACGTGGGTGCAGATAGTCAAAGACTGGCTGAAAACCAAAGGCGATATCGGTCAGCAAAAGACCTTCGTCAATACGACGCTGGGCGAAACATGGGAGCCGGCCGTCGGTGAACGCCCTGAAGCGGAAGTGATTGAAGAGGGCAAAGAGCACTTTTCGGCGCAGGTTCCGGATGAGGTGGCGTATCTCACCGCCGGTATCGACTCTCAGTTGGACCGTTACGAGATGCGAGTTTGGGGATGGGGACCCGGCGAGGAGTCTTGGTTAATTGATCGGGTGATCATCATGGGACGACATGATGAGGAAGAGACGCTGGTACGTGTGGATACCGCCATCAATGCCGTGTATCGCCGAGCCAACGGAGTTGAGATGTCGATATCCCGTATTTGCTGGGACATCGGGGGTATTGACCCGCAAATTGTCTACGGGCGTTCGCGCCTGCATGGCTTATTTCGTGTGATCCCCGTGAAAGGGGCATCGGTCTATGGCAAGCCGGTCGCCGACATGCCGCGCAAACGTAATAAGCACGGTGTGTATCTTACCGAAGTGGGCTCTGATACGGCCAAAGAGCAAATCTATCACCGTCTGACGCTCAAGCGGGCCGCGTCCGATGAATCGATGCCCGGGGCGGTGCATTTTCCCAATAATCCAGACGTGTTTGACCTGACAGAGGCGCAGCAATTGACGGCAGAGGAGGTGACTGAGAAGTGGGAAAACGGCAAACGTCGTTACTTGTGGGATAACAAAGGCCGTCGTAATGAGGCATTGGACTGTTTTGTGTATGCCTTGGCCGCATTACGGATCAGCGTGTCCCGCTGGCAAGTGAATCTGGAGGCATTACAGGCCAGTTTTCAACAGGAGAATCGTGAGCAGTCACGACGACAGAGTGAAGCAACGTTAGCGCAAATGGCAAAAATCCTCGGAGGGTAAGGGTATGGCTACGCAGGCTGATTTACTGGCAGCCCGTAAAGCACTGCATGATTTGATGACCGGAAAGCGGGTGACCTCGGTGCAAAAAGAGGGGCGACGGGTTGAGTTTACGGCCGCCAATGTCAGTGAGTTGAAACGTTATATCGCGGAGTTAGAGGCGCAGTCGGGCATGAGCCGTCGTCGTCGTCCGGCAGGGTTTTATGTATGAGTTTGCAACTTCTAGCCCCCGATGGGGTGACACCACTACGCCAATTTGCGGGGTTTTCGGGTGGTGGCAGCGGCTTTGGTGGTCAGCTTAAAGAGTGGAGCCCCGCACCAGAAAGTGCTGATGCCGCTTTATTACCGGTATTGGCGCGCGGGAATGCGCGAGCGGATGATTTGGTGCGTAACAATGGCTTTGCCGCCAATGTTATCCAGCTACATCAGGATCATATTGTGGGGTCGTTCTTTCGACTCAGCTATCGGCCTAACTGGCGTTATTTAGGCATTGGTGAAGCCGAAGCGCGTGCGTTCGCGCGAGAGGTGGAGGATGCGTGGGCAGAGTATGCCGAGGATAACCACTGCTACATTGATGCCGAGCGCAAGCGAACCTTCACCATGATGATCCGTGAAGGGGTGGCGGTCCATGCCTTCAATGGCGAGATTTTTGTTCAGCCGTGCTGGGACAGTGACACGCACACCCTATTTCGCACGCGCTTCAAAATGGTCAGCCCTAAGCGGATTTGTAATCCGTTTGGTCGCTGTGATGAGACTGGGCTGCGTGCCGGCGTCGAGATAAACAGTGCCGGCGCGGCGTTGGCTTACCATGTGGCTGATGATGCGTATCCGGGCTGGACAGCCAGAAAATGGACGCGGATCCCCCGAGAAATGCCCAATGGGCGTCCGGCCATGATCCATGTTTTTGAGCCGCAAGAGGATGGGCAAACCCGCGGTGCTAACCGGTTTTATAGCGTCATGGAGCAAATGAAAATGCTCGATACGCTCCAGCAAACCCAGTTACAGAGCGCCATCGTCAAAGCCATGTATGCCGCCACGATTGAAAGTGAGTTGGATACGGAAGCGGCGATGGAGTTCATTTTAGGCGCGGGAGAGAGCAGTAAAGCCGGTGGTGTCACGCCCCCATTAGAAGGGATGTTGGCACAGATGGCCGCTTACTATCTCAATGCCCAAGTCAAATTGGGCGGAGCCAAGGTGCCACATCTTTTCCCTGGCGATTCCCTCAACTTACAAACCGCCCAGAATGCGGATAACGGCTTCTCTGCGCTAGAACAATCGTTGCTCTGCTACATTGCGGCCGGCACGGGCGTGTCATATGAGCAGCTGTCCCGTAATTACCAGCAGCTGAGTTACTCCACGGCGCGCGCCAGTGCGAATGAGTCGTGGCACTACTTTATGGGGCGACGCAAATTCATCGCCTCGCGTCAGGCGAGCCAGATGTTTTTGTGCTGGCTGGAGGAGGCGATAGTCCGCGGCGTGGTGAGATTACCGGCTAAGGCGCGATTTTCTTTCCAAGAAGCGCGCTGTTCATGGGCCAAATGTGAGTGGATTGGTGCCGGACGTTTAGCCATTGATGGATTAAAAGAGGTGCAAGAGGCGGTCATGCTGATTGAAGGCGGCTTGAGCACCTATGAAATCGAATGCGCCAAGCGGGGCTTGGATTATGAAGATGTCTTTGCCCAGCAAGTACGCGAGACCCTCGAGCGGAAAAATAAAGGTCTCGCTCCACCGGCATGGGCGGCTACCGCCTTCCAAACACAATTGAAGAACACCACAAAGGAGGAGGCTGATGCTGCGTAATCTTCCCCATATCGCAGGGGTGGCATTTAACCAGCCCTTACTACTTGAGCCCGCCTATGCGCGGGTTTTCTTTTGCGCGTTAGCCGAGCAGATGGGGATTGCGGCCATCCGTGATGCCACCGGTGAATCGTTAGCGACCTCACAGGAGTTAGCGGCCTTTCAGGAGCACGCGGGACGCCGAGAGCCTCGCCCGTATTCCGTGGCGGAGCGGATTGCGGTAATCCCGATATCCGGCACCTTGGTGAGCAAGACGCGCAGTGTGAAGCCCTATTCGGGGATGACGGGCTACAACGGGATTGTGGCGCGCTTGAATCAAGCCATGGCCGATCCCGACGTGGACGGGGTGCTGTTAGATATGGACACCCCTGGCGGGATGGTGGCCGGGGCGTTTGACTGTGCGGATGTCATTGCGCGGATGCGCGCGATAAAGCCGATCTGGTCTTTGGCCAATGACATGCACTGCAGTGCCGGCCAGTTGATAGCCAGTGCTGCCAGCCATCGCCTTATTACGCAAACGGCTCGAACCGGCTCCATTGGCGTGATGATGGCGCACAGTAACTATGCCGGCGCGATGGCCAAAGAGGGGGTCGAAATCACCTTGCTGTATAGCGGCCAGCACAAGGTGGAGGGTAACCCGTATAGCGCGTTGCCGGACAGTGTACGTGAGCAGTTTCAAGCGCAGATGGATATGACGCGGCAGCGATTTGCCGAGAAGGTTGCCTGTTATACCGGCTTGTCGGTTGACGATGTTCTCGCGACAGAAGCCGCCGTGTATGCCGGCGCGGAGGTGCTGGATATCGGGCTGGCAGACCAGCTGGTAATTAATTCAGATGCTATCGGCGTGATGCGCGAGGCATTAACCCATTCATCAAAAACCGTGATTACGGGAGGAGTCATGCAAGAAAACCATTCTGCTGATAACCAGCCGACAGGGGCGGCGCAGAGTGTGGCGGGGATTTCAGCGGAGCAGTTATCCGCGGCGGTGGCTGACGCCGTGGCGGCTGAGAATGCGCGCATTATGGGGATCCTCGGCTGTGAAGAGGCGAACGGGCGTGAAGCGATGGCGCAGGTGTTGGCTAAAACGCCGAGTATGGCCGTCGAGGATGCACGACGCATTATGGCGGCCGCACCACTCAGTGCGCAGGCTCGCAGTGAGACAGCCTTAGATGACATGATGCGCGGCGCGCCGGCACCGGTCACGTCGACCTCAGTTCCTGTCGGGGCTGACGATAACGACTTACTGGCGATCCCAGTGTAAGGAGGCGTGATGAGCGAAGAAGTACTGACCTATTTTCAGCCATTGGGCGATAGCGATCCGGTGTACACCGCCCGCGGCGCGGCCGACTTAAGCGCGGCGACACCCGCATTGACCCCGCTGATGTTAAACGAAGCGGGAAAATTGGTGGCATGGGATGGGACTAAAGCGGGTACCGCAGTGGGGCTGCTCGCCTTAAGTGTCGCTGATTCTGCAACGCAGGTGACCTATTTCAAAAGTGGGTCGTGGCGTTTGGAGGATATTCAGTGGCCACACGGTGTTTCGGATGAGCACCTTAAACGTAATGCGTTTGTCGGCACTGCGCTCAGCGTGGTGTGATTGTCTGTTCAATAATTTAAGGCCGCGGATGCGGCTTTTTTTATAGGTAACGCTATGTCGATGTATACGACTCGTAAGCTGCTGGCTGCGACGCAGCAAAAATTTAAGTTTGATCAGCTGTTTTTGCGTCTGTTCTTCCGTGAGACCTATACCTTCGATACCGAGGAAGTGAATCTGGCCAAAATCCCGGGCGAAGTGGATATGGCGGTGTATGTCTCGCCAACGGTATCCGGCAAGGTACTGCGTACCCGTGGTGGTCTGCGCCAACAATTCAAACCCGGCTATGTGAAGCCGAAGCATGAAGTCACGCCGGGCATGGTGGTGACACAGTTGGCGGATGAAGACCCGCAGAACTTGAATGATCCGGCTTACCGCCGCAAGCGCCTGATTTTGCAAAACCTCAAAGATGAAGAGTTGGCTATTCAGCAAATTGAAGAGCGTCAGGCCGTCGATGCCGTGTTGCATGGCCGCTACATCATGGAAGGTGAGGATTTTGAGCCGGTGGAAGTGGATATGCAGCGCAGCGCCGGCAACAACATCACACAGGCGGGCGGCGCAGAATGGTCGAAAAAAGATAAAGCCACCTATGACCCCACCGAAGACATTGAAGCGTATGCCCTGCAGGCCAGTGGCGTGATCAACATCATCGTGTTTGACCCGAAAGGATGGGCGCTGTTCCGCTCCTTCAAAAAAGTGAATGAGAAGCTGGATACCCGCCGCGGCTCCAACTCGGTGTTGGAAACCGCATTAAAAGATCTGGGCCAAGCCGTGTCGTACAAAGGGATGTTCGGTGATGTCGCGATTGTGGTGTACAGCGGCCAGCATATCGTGAAGGGGAAAAAGCAAAACTACCTGCCTGAGCTGACGATGGTGCTGGGGAACACCCATGCGCGCGGTCTGCGTACCTATGGGGGATGTCAGGATATCGAGATTATCCGAGAAGGGGTCGTGAAAGGGACGCGCTTCCCGAAAAACTGGATCCAAACCGGTGACCCAGCGCATGAGTACACCATGACCCAATCTGCACCGCTGATGATTTTGGCGGATGCCGACGAATTTGTATCCGTGAAATTGGCGTAATGCCCATGAGCATGCCCCTGTGTGGGGCATGATTATTGAGGAGCGAAGCATGTCGCAGAAAGAGGAATTGATTACGCAATTGAATGCGCTCAGTGAGCAATTAGGGCGCAAGTTACCCGTGACGGGCTCGTTGGCTGATCTGCAGCAGCGTGTACGTGAAGCGCAGGAAGAATTGGCGGAAATGGCCAGCGTTCCCGAAGACTTCCAAGAGGCACCGAGTGAAGATGTGATCTCACTTGATTCGCAGGCTGAGCGCGTTCATGTGACCGCATTAGTGACCTTACATACCGATGCGTTCAACGCCCAAGGTCAGCCGGTGAGTCTGGTGTTAAAAGGGGAATCATGTTGGCTAGCGCCAGCGTGGGTGCCTGAGTTGAGTCTGCGTGGTCTGATTCAGGTGGTGTGATATGGCGTCTTTGGATGTGCTGTTTGATAGCGCTTTGCAGCGGGCTGATGAAGCCATCATGGAGCATATGGCGGCTGACTTTATTTTTGAGCTATCGTCGGGTCAACAGCGCTCTATTCGCGCGATTTATGACTCACAACAATCGCTGGGAAAAGGGAGTGGCAGTAGCACCTCGCCACGTCCCTTTGCCGCCGTTTGTGAGCATGGGGCATTGTCTGTGCTGGGTGAGCGATTAGAGCGCGCACTGATTGGTGCCAAGGTTGAAACACCACAAGGCATGCGGATGGTTGTCGATGTCATCTACCCCGATGCAATCAGCACCATACTGGTGCTGGGCTTAGTGAGTGAACAGCGTTTACCTTCCGGAAATGGGGTGAGATTTACGCGATGAGCCTGCTGTACATGCATATTGATGACGATGTGCTGGAGCGGATGCTGTTGCAGTTCTCGGCCTTGAGCGATAAAGCCATTCGCATGGCATATCACCGCGCCATGAAGCGAACCGAAATCACTATCCGCAAGCAGGCGTTAAACCTGATGCGTGAACGCCTTGGTCTGCGTCCCGTACAGCGAAGTTTGAAACGGCGTGTACAAGCCTACTTAAAGCCCGGTCAGGATAGCGCTGAACTCAAATTTTGGTTTGGCTTGAATGACCTTGACCCCTTGCTGTTTAAAGGCGGCGTTCGTAAGGCGGCAGGTGGCCTGATGATTCGGGGGACTTATCACGAACAGGCTTTTGTGGCGGTGATTCGCGGACGGCGAGGGGTGTGGCGCCGTAAGGGTAAGCAGCGGACCCCGCTCGAGCGGATCCGTGTGCCGATTGACGATGAGATGATTGTGGCGTTGGAGGATGAGGTGTTTTTGAATTTGCCGGATATCTTTTTGCGCCATTTCGAGACGGATTTACGGGGGCGCAGCAAGTTAGCGGCAGGAGGGGGACATGGCTGAAATGATTGAAAGTCCTAGCCAGTACTATGACCGCCTCGTGGCTGGGTTGACGACCCGTTTGGTCGGGGATATTCCCGTGTTGGGCTATGCGGACTTTGGGTCAGTGCCATTAAACGGTCCGGCGGTCTTTATCCAATTCGAGGATGCACACCCCGGTACGCGCCGACCAGATGGCCGCTATCAACACCAATTTCTCATCACCGCACATTGTGTCGTGCCGGCGTCAGTACCGCGCGCGGTGTTGGTGGCAATTGATTTGGCCTCAGAGCTTGAGCGCGTGATTGACTCGAACACGTTCGGTTTATCGGCCTCCTGCTGTGGCCAGCCGGATATTCAAGTTAACGGTGATACCGGCTTTATGCTGGGAGTGGATGGGGTAGAAAGTCGTGGCGTGCAATGGATCCAACCGCTTTACTTAGGTGCAGGGGCGTTCACCCCGTCGCCTATCCGTGATGGCGTGAGGTTTGCCGTAAATCCGGATAATCCGGATGACCCTAACGCGTATCGGCCGCTTCTGTGAGGTGACTATGCATGATGCGTTAGATCAGATTATCGCGATGCGCCTTGCACCCTTATTAGATCGGATTGCCTTGCTCGAGGCGCAGATTGAGTCTGGGCGGCGCCGCGCGAATAATGCGATTTTGCTCGGGCGTATTCAGTCAGTGTCGGGTCACCGTTGTACCGTGGTGGTCGGTAAAAATACGACGCCACCGATCAAATGGTTTTCCGCCGCGGCGGGGGATGTGGCGCATTACCGCCAGCCCTCCGTGGGTGAAACCACGCTACTGCTCAACTACGGTGCCGGTGATAACTTGCAAGGCTGTATTGCCTTAGTCGGTATTGATTCTGACGACTTCCCGTTTCCTACCGATAACCCCGATTGGGTGTATACCCAGATAGCGCAGAGTTACCTGTATTGGGATAAGGCGGTCGGGAAATTGGTTATCCATGCCCCAGGCGGGGTGGAGTTCGTCGATACGCCCTATGTGCGCAATGTGCATGGTGAGCTGGGCGATCAGGTTCGTAATCTGTCAGACGATCGCTCTATCTATAATTCACACCGTCACCCACACGGCGAGCCGATGGTGGGGGCGGTCAGTCACACGCAATGAGGGGAATATGTTCGGGATGGACGCGCGCACAGGGCGCACTCTCCGCGGTTTCGAACAACTGGCCAGCCGCTTACAGCAACTCTTTACTACCCGTCAGGGGAGTCGGTACCGCCGACGTGCCTTTGGCTGCCATGTTCCTGATTATCTGGGGCGGAATGTGTCGCCAGATGTCGCCTTACTCATCAAGGCGGACATGTTTGATGCTATGGCGGATCCCGCGAATGGCATCACGGATTTCAGCCCTAAGCAAATCGAACTTAAACCCGCCGACGCGGGTTTTTTTGTGTCGATTTTTGGCCATTACGAGGGGGAGTATGTGGAGGTGAAGGTACATGTTTAATCCGGCGATAGACCGGATCCCCGTCCCGCAGGCGTTGCAATATGAACCCTTTTCTCAGAAGTATCCGCGCTTAAAGCAAGCCTTCTTGCAATGCCTCACGGCGATCCGCCCCGAGGATGTCCCTGCCGTCGAACAGACATTAGAAAACGATGCAGAAATCCTGACGATTTTGCTGCAGTACCTGACGGAAGTGATGGTCTTTGAAGATCGTAAGCGCAATAAGCAGTTTGAAAGTTTGCTGATGCTGTTTGCCAAAGGGGATTCACTGGATGCGCGGGCGGCGGATTTTGGGGTTTTCCGACAAACGTTAAAAAAGGGCAACCCGAATGCCTATCCACCCCAGCCTGACGAGATGGAAAGCGATCGGGACTTGCTGATCCGCGCCTTGCTGGCCCCGTTTGGATTTGGCACCACGGGCAGCCGAACCGCTTACCGGTTTCATGCCATGACATTGGGCGAACGGCCGACCATTTCGGTCGAAAAGCCACAAGCCAATGAAGTGGTCTTGCGCTACCGCTTTGCTGACGAAAGTCCGGTGGGCAAAGTGCTGGATGCGCAGGCGCGTTGTGAAGCGCCGGGCACCGGTAACGTCTCCCTCTACATTTTGTCACGCGAGACGGCCGAAGGGATCCCCTCGGAGTCGCTGCTCAAGGAGGTTGCGACCTACCTGTCTCGGGATGACATTGAGCTGGAGACCGATGTGCTGTCGGTCAAAGCGCCGACGATCACCCACTATAAAATCCACGCCAAACTGTATGGTCGCCCCACGCCGGATGGATTGATTGATATCGAGCCGGTGACCGCGGCCTTGCAGGAATACGCGCAAGCCACGCACCGCCTGAGCGGACGGGTAGACCTGTCGATGTTGTATTTCACCTTGCAGCAGGCGCAGCGGGTGGTACGTGTCGAATTGAGTGAGCCGGCGGCCAGCATTGTGTGTGACTACAAAACGGCGCCGTATTGTACCGGTATCGAGTTGGAGGTGGCGTATGAGTGATTCGCTCCCCGATAACCGCACCCCCTTGCAGTCCGCGTTGTTACGGCTGATAGAGGCCGAGTTACACCAACAAGAGGCGCGCTCACCGACCGCTGGGCTCTTTGATGCCATGCGCACACCCGCCCAGTTTTTACCAGCGCTCGCCATTGAGCGTGGGGTGTCGGACTGGTTTCCGGAAGACTCACTACAAGCACGGCGTAATGTCACCGCCAATGGTTTGGTTATTCAGTCTAAAAGCTGCTCGCGCTATGGGCTGATGTTTGCTTTAAGTGCCCTAGGTGTTGAGGCGGAGATTACCAAAACTGGCCGGCCTTACGAGTTGAAGCTTGTGGCCAATTTGCCTGATGCCCAACTGGATGAGGCCACGTCGCGGCGGATTATTGCACGTATTAATACCTATAAGGCTGAGCGGGATATCGTGGCTCTGGAGTTGGCTAGAGCCGCAGATATTGCACTGTATACGGCGATTTATGCTGAGTCCGGCGTGGTGAGTGATTGTGAGCCGTGGGCTCCGGCGCTGCGTTCGGATGATTATGGGGTATACCACGCAGTGGTGGGTGAGGTTTATATCATTTCAGATTCTGAGGCGGCTATTCGATGAGTAAAGATTATCGCGGCTACCTGACTCAGGCGGGTCTGAACTACGAAAGTACAGCACACGCTTTGGGAAAGGCAGTCAACATTGCCAAAATCGGGATTGGTAATGGCGTCCTACCGGATGACCAATCGCCGATGGGATTGACGGCCATGGTCAATAAAATTGCCGAGTTTCCGGCCAAGGTTTATCAGGATGAAAAGAACCCCGGTGTCTTTGTGGCGGAGTGCGCCATACCGGCCGAACATGCCATTAACGGTACGGGGTATTACATCAATGAGATGTCAGCCATCTTAGATAACGGCATCTTGTACGCCTATCGACGGGTATCAGGGGACTTCAAACCGCTGATCACCTCGGGGGAAGCCAAAAGCTATTTGTACCGGCTGCGTTTCATTCCCCAGAATGCTGGCGTGGTGAATGTCACTATTGATCCGTCTGTGGTGTGGCCGACGTTAGCGGATTTGAAGCGTGAAATTCAACGCCATGAAGAAGGCCGCAACCACCCTGATGCGTCATTGACGGAGAAGGGCTTTGTTCAACTGAGTAATTCTACGAACAGCGTTAGTGAAACAACAGCGAGTACATCCAAAGCAATTAAGACCGCAATGGATAATGCGAACGCGCGTTTGGCAAAAGAGCGGAATCTTGCGGACTTAACAAATCCAGCACAGGCTAGGTTGAATTTACAGTTAGGGAATAGCGCAACAAAGAACATAGGAACTACCGCAGGTTCGGTGGCTGCTGGTGATGATGAGCGTATAGTTGGCGCTATGCAAAAAGCTCTGAATGGTGCTGATATCTCCGATAAGCAAGAATTTATTAATAATGTTGGTTTGCGAGATACAGTAAATAAGGCTAATAACGCCTATCCGGGAGTTAAGTTATTGGATGCGCCACCAGGGAAAGAATATATTGGTGCGTTCTCCTGTGGCTCACAAGGTCAGCATGTCAAAGGGATGAATATTGGTGTTCAATCGTCGGATTGCGCCCAAGTTTTGGTTGACGCCAATGCTGAGTTACGAATTAAGTTTTTTAATGGTAATGGTGCTGTAAAGGAAAATGCCATTTTTAATGGTGCGCGAGCATTTAATACTCTTCCTGAAAGGGATTATGCTGGGGCGTTTACTTGCGGCAGCAATGATAATTATGCCAAAGGTATTAGTGTTGGTGTAGGTGCCAATAGTGATGTTGGACAAATTTGGCTAGATTCATCGGCGAATTTACACACGAGGTTCTTAAACTCTAACGGTGATATCCGACGAAATAAAATCGTTGGTGTGCCTATTGGTGCAACGATTGAGTGGCAGTCTACAGCGCCTATTCCGGCAGGTTTTTTAGAGAATAATGGGCGTTCATTTAGTGCATCCGCTTATCCTGAATTGGCAAAAGTTTTCCCTAATCTGAAATTACCCGATGACCGCGGTTTGTTTAAACGCGGTCTGGATAATGGGCGCGGGATTGATTCGGGGCGGTCTATTGGTAGTGAGCAAGGGGATGCCATGAGAAATATCTCCGGCTCGGTTGGTGGAATTACTGCAGAATCATCTAGCGTTGCAGCGTCTGGGCCGTTTTCCTACTCATATTCGAGTGGCGGACGAGCTGCTGGCTCTGGTGCGGGGATGCTGGGATTTACATTTGATGCATCACGAGTAGTACCAGTGGCTTCAGAGTTTAGGCCCAAAAATAGAGCTGTTATTTATATTACGAGGGTATTTTAATATGAATAAATACAGTGTTGATATTATGGGGGCTGTGTTTGATGACGCGGGTATTGCGGTAAAATCAGGATGGGTGAAGATATATCATTGCCACCCCGAAAATCGTGAGTTTATTGGTGCGGGTATGGATTTTGTGCATCAAGGATTTTCTATACCCGCGGACGCATATCTGGATGCGCCACATTTACCTGAGCAGACTAAAAATATTGCTATTTGTCGTAATGTTGATGGGAGTGCTTGGGTTACCCTTGTGGATTATCGAGGTCGTACGGCCTATAAGACTGCAACAGGTGAGCCGATTGTTGTTGATTTTATCGGGGAGCTTCCAGAAACATTAACGCTAATAGCACCCTCTAGCCCATTTGACCATTGGCTTGATGGACAATGGGTGACTGATACCTCGGCTCAACATGCTGCTGCGGTGTCTGAGGCTGAAACTAAAAAAATAAGTCTACTTGCTGAGGCTTCCACAATTATTGCACCGTTATCTGATGCATTAGCTGGCGGCTATATTACGGATGAGGATTCAAAGAAGTTACTGGCATGGCAAAAGTATCGGTACAGCCTAACAAAAGTCGACACTAGCTTAGCAGAAAAGGTCGTATTTCCAGTGAAACCAGATTTATGACCAGAAGATTGGATTATCGAGTTGCTGTAGACCCGCCTTGGTGCGGGTTTTTTTATGGGATTTTTATGACGAAAAAACGCTATATCGCGCGGATTGGCTTTGAACTTCCCAACCAACCGTGCTGGGTGGCGCAGGGGCAATCCTGCGAACTGACCGATTTGGAGGCCGAGCACTTGCTGCGTATCGGCTATATCAAGGCGCTCACCAGCAAAGAGAAACCGCGTCGTCGCGAGGAGGTAGGCCATGCCTGAAATTACCAGCTTCGTACACAATGGTATTTCCATTTTGAGTCAGCCGGCACCGCAGCCCATGGGACCGCTAGGCGGTGTGGTATTGGGGCTTGTGGGGACCGCGCCAGATGCCGATCCACAAATCCCGCGCAGTAAAGCGTGGCGCATTAATACCCCCGTACAAGCCGCCATGCTGGATAAAACCGGCAATGAACGCGGGACGCTGTGGCGTGCGGTCACCGAAATCCAAAAGGTGGCCAATGTCCCCATTTACGTGGTGATTGAGCGTGAAGAGACCGATTTGGAGCCGGCCGCCAAGGATTACACCATGACGGTCGTGTCAGCCTCTCAGGCGGAGGGTGGTCCCATTCAGGTGATTGTTGATAGCTCAACGTTATTGGAGTCGGTCAGCGGGAGCGCCGTTAACAGTTGGACTGCCGTGGTGGGGGAAAAGAGCGCGGCGGTGCAGATTTACACGGTGGGTGAGGTTAACACCTTAACGTTGAGTCAAAACGGCACCTTGCGCGTTGCCGACCTGACCCAAGGCACACAAATCACGGTGAAAGGTAAAGATCTGACGCCTGCCGGAACCGTAGCCAACATCATTGGCAAGGTTGATCCGGACTCCGGTCGTCGAACCGGTATTCAAGCCCTGATTAGCACGGATGAATCGCTGACCCATATTGCGGCACCGGGTTTTAACCATAAAGCGGTGTGTGATGCCTTGGCGCAAATGGCACTGCGCATTTCCGCGCAGCCGGTGCTGGATGGGCCATCGACCAACGATCAAGATGCGATTAATTTCAGTAAATCGTTGGGTACGGTCGGCACGGGTTATGACTTGGCCACACTGGTCGATCCGTTTGTCAAAGTCTGGTCAGCCAAGGCCAAAGGCTATGTCTACATGTCTGGCGTCCCGCATTTGTTGGGTGCGGCGGCACGGGTTAATCCGTGGGAGGTGCCGGGCAAAGGGCGGATGAACGTCAATATTGACGATACGCAGCGCACCATTGATTACAACGTCATGGATAAGGCCAGCGGTGGCAATCTGTTGAACCGCTATGGCATCACCTACTTTGCTCACACCAGTGTGGGTGGCTTCTCGGTCATTGGTAATCGCACGTTATCCGGCCGTTTCATCAATAAAGTCGGCTTAGAGCAAGCTATCATCCGCAAACTGATTAAAACCGCTGATCGCAAAATGGGGGAAAACCTGACCGCTGAGTTTATGCAGCAGCAATGCGACAGCCTCAATGCGTGGTTAGCGCAGGAAGCGGCGGCCGGTGCGCTGATTGCCGCACAGGTCTATTTGCACCCGACGCTGAACTCGCCGGAGGCGTATCTGAACGGTGAATGGCACATCGTGATTGCTTACGGTGGGTACAGTCCGAATGAGCACATGGTATTCCACCTGCGTGAGGATGTGGGGATCGTGAAATCATTTTTGGAGGAGACGCTGTAATGGCCGGCGCACAAGCAAAACTGGGTATGCGGGTATTGCTCAACGGTATTCCCTCCATGCTGGAGTTTGAGGATTACACCTCGGCGTATCCCAAAAAAGTGATGGAAGGCACGCGAGGTGGCTCCTTTGTGGCCGGTGAGCACTGGGTCGGTATTGAGGCGATGAAAGGGGCGTTGACCTTAAAAGGCGCGACACCCGCGATGCTATCCCAATATGGCTTAACGGCTGGGGCGCTGATCCCCGTGACCATTTTTGAGACCTTCCGTGATGAAGATGGCGCGGTGATCCAAGCGCAGGAGATTTGGCAAATGGCAGAAATCACCGCCATTGAGCAGAGCAATACCCAGATGGGACAGCTACGCCAGCATGTGATCAATTTCTCCATCAAATCGGCGCGTCGTTTGGAGAACGGAAAGACCGTATTCCACGTCGATCGCAACGCTAACATTGTGGACTTGGGGCTGGGTAACGTCCTCGCCGCGGTGGTCTAACCGCACTCTCTTTTCCTTAGTTTTCCTTGATGACGGATCCCTGCATGAGCAGGGATTTTTTTTATCTGGAGGTTTTATGTCTGTCACTGCCTATAGCAAAACCCACACGCTGCGCTGGCCGATTGTCGATGACAAAGGGCAGCAGCTGACCGCCTTGAACATTCATACCTTGTCATTACGGACGGTGCGCGAGTTGCGTGCTGAATATGGTTTGGTGGACGGGGCATCAGATGGGGCCAGTGATGCGGTACTGATGAAGTTTGAAAAGGCGCTTTTGTTGCGCTCGACCGGTCTGTCTGACAGTGAATACCTGCGACTGTGCGTACCGGATTACAACAGCATTCTGCGCCACGTACGCGCGATGGTGAACGGCAAGGCCGAGCCGTTTCTGGCTGAGCACGCCATGGCGCAAGGCAAAAAGGTTGCCGAAGTCGATCCCGATGCGCCCGTGTTATTGGTGCCTGTCGAGGACAAGTTCAAAGGGCGCGTGAGTCAAATTGCCATTCAACCGCCGACCGTGCATTTGCAGCAGGAGGCGCGTAAGCATACCGATCCGTTCCAGCAAACCCTCGTCATTGTCTCCACCTGTACCGAGTTGGATTTTGATGCGCTGCTCGATATGCACATGCCGGATTGGAACACGCTAACCGAGAGGGTGACTGATTTTTTGTCCGAAACGGCGGACTTCTTTCCGACATCGACTGCCAACGACTGACAGACACCATTCCTTTAGTTTATTCCGCCACTGAGCGTGAAATCCTTGGATGGCGGATCCCCACGGCGTTGCGCCGGTACTCACTGGCGCTGGCGAGATTAAAGGTATCCGAATGACGGGCAAAAAATATTCGGTCACGCTGGAAGCGAAAGATGCGCTGTCCCGAGTATTTGACAGTGCGGGGAAAGCGGCTGAGCGATACAAAACGGCGATCGGCCAGACCCGTGAGCAGGTGCAAGCGCTCGAGCGCTCACAAAAGCTGCTGGGTGAATATCAAGGATTGCAGCGTTCACTGGCAGAGAGCACGACCCGCTTGGCTGAGGCACGACGCGCCGCTGATGCACAGGGGGCCAGTTTGCGGATCGCCGCGGCAGAGCAGCGTCGCTATGCCAAGGAGATTAATCAGGCTCAGGCGGTGATTGATGCCTTAAACCGTGAACTGCAACAAAACGGCACACTGACAGCGGCGCAAAGCCGCGCCATGGAGCAGGCGCAGCAGAAGATAGCCAGTCTGACACCGGCTCATCAGAAAGCGGCGGAGGCTGCCGCCAAGCATCAACGCGAAACCCATAAACTGAGTGGTGAAGCCGCACGGCTGGAGCGGTCCATGGATGGACAACGGCAGCGGTTAGCCCGCTTGGGTGGTGCGCTTAAACTTTCAGGCGCTGATGCAAACCGATTAGCGGCCTATCAAGATCGCCTACAACGGGCGACAGACAAGGCTAATCATGCGCTGCAACGACAAGAGCAACGGCTAAAAACGCTCAATGCGGCCAACGACAAGATGCAGAAAAATGCCGAACGGCGTGGAGCGTTGAGTGGTGACATTATGGCCACCGTGGCCGCTGGCGCACCGTTGGTCGCGTTAGCGAAAAAGTCGATTGATTATGAGGCCAGTTTTGCCGGCGTCAAAAAGGTCGTCGATTTTAAGGATAAAGCTGACGAAGACGCCACCCGTCGCCGCATGATGAAACTGGCTTCTGAGCTGGGGATCTCCCAAACGGGGATGACGGACATCGTGGCGGCGGCTGGTGAAGCCGGGATCGGTAAAAAGGCGGATGGTAAAACCGACAGTAATGAACTGCTGGCGTTTGCTGCATCGGCCGCAAAAATGGGCGTGGCCTATGATGTTTCCTCAGGAGAAGCGGGGGAGATTTTAGCCACGTGGCGCAGCGCGATGGGCTTAACACAAGACCAAGCCATGCAGCTGGCCGACTACACCAATCAGATCAGTAATGAGATGAAGGCGCGTGCCAAGGATGTGTCTGCGGTGATGAATCGCCAAGGTGCGACGGCCATGGGCGCGGGCTTTACCGATAAGCAATCCGCCGGTCTTGCTGCCGCCATGTTGGCCGGTGGGGCCACTGAAGAAACCGCCGCGACAGCGCTGAAAAATATCTCAGGGGCACTCACCAAGGGTTTTTCTGCCACCAAAAGTCAGCGCGAGGCCTTGGCCATGATCGGGTTTAATCCCGAGCAGTTGGCGAAAGACATGCAGAAGGATGCGGCCGGCACCTTGTTTAAGGTGCTCGAGAAGCTGAAAAAAGCCAAGCCTGAAGATCAAGGTGCCATCATCAGCCAGATTTTCGGTGAAGAGGTCAAAGGGGCTGTGGCCAAGTTGGCCACCAATACCACCTTACTGAAAAAAGCCCTCGATATGGCCGCGGACAGCAGCGCGTATCTCGGTTCGATGCAAAAAGAGTATGACGCGAGAGCACAAACTCGGGCACACCGTATTGCACAGGTGAGCGCCAAGATTGAGCGCATCTCCATCGCGCTGGGCGATATGTTGCTGCCGGTGGTCGATGACTTGCTAGAGCCGGTGGCTAAATTAGCGGATGCCGGCTCCGAGCTGATGGAAACCTCCGAGTCGGCAAGAACGACCGTGAGCGGGTTATTGAAAGCTGGCGCCGCACTGGTTGGGTTGAAAGTGGGGATCGTGGTTCTAAAAGGGCTAGGCTCGCTGGTCTCCGACATCATCCAAGTGGGACGTATCGGTAAAGCTAAGTTAGGTGATATGACGAGCCGCGCCGCTCGCTCATCTGAACGTGCGGCGCGCGGGCTGGAGGCCGTGAATCGTCAGCTAGACCGGATGGGGAAATCCCACGGGGCTTCGCCATTGGAGTCCATAGACGGCATCCACCCTCGCACTAAAAGGCGCAGAAAGAAACGGGGCTTGGGTAAAGGGCTTAGCTTACTGGGATTAGGCGCGGGTATTGCGAGCTTTTCCGCGTCGGCAGATGCGGCGGATATGCTCTCAACCGGAGCAGACTTGGCTGATGGGGCTCGCGAGCTGCTGGATGCCGGTGGGCCACTGATGCAGCGGATCGGAAAGTTCTTTAAACCCCTGCATTACCTACTATCAGGTTCATCGCTGGCTAGTACGGTCATGACCGGTGATCGTCAGCAGATAGGGAGTGTTGCTGGAGACCTTGCGGGAAGCGCCGCCGGTGGTTGGGCTGGCGCATCGGCTGGTGCCGCATTGGGCACGCTAATATTCCCTGGTGTAGGCACGGCGGTGGGCGGTGCGCTAGGCGGTCTGGGTGGCTCATTATTGGGTGGTGATCTCGGTAGTGCGATCGGCGAGCAGCTGGCGAACAGTGATATTTTGACGGCGATTGCGAACCGCATCGGCAGTTGGTTTGGTGGCGATAACCAGAATAAAACGGATGCTGCGTTTAAGGGCGATCCATCCGAGAAAATCAGGCAGGCTCCATCACGTGATGTCAGTGTAGATAACAAGTTTGAGATTAAATTTGATATCAAGGCATCAGGGGATCCGGAGCAAGATAACGCGCTAGCGCAGAAAATTCAGGCCCAACTTTCCAACCTTATCCCTTCATTACTCAGCAACTCATTATCACTGGATACACGGTTAGATGCTTCACTAGCCGGTTTAGGGAGCGATTGATGGCGCAATACGTGTTCGGCGATTTCTTATTTAGTGAGCGGGATGATAGCCCGCTTTACTCACTTAGCCGCAGTGCTGACGGTGGCTGGATAGAAGTGGAATTACTTAACCGGTTACCGATGCAGCAACAAACGGGGCGGAAGCTGGACCAAATCACCTTACGGGGTCTTTGGTTTGGTTCGAAGGGGCAGCAGAGCTACGACAAGCTATTGGCCATCCGCGATGAAGGTAAACCTCGCACGTTAGTCCGTAGCGATGGCACCAACTTGGGACGCTTTACGCTGGTTAGCATTGATTTTCAGGGCGATAGGATGGTGCATAACGGCATTTGCATGGTGCAAGAAATCGCTCTTACCTTGAAAGAGTTCAGTGACCCGAACATCAAAAAACAGGAGCGCAATAATGCAAGTCATCAGAACGCAAGCGGGTGATACGCTACCGGATTTGATGTGGCGTTATCTGGGTCGTGATGACGATGAAACCGAAGCCTTGCTCTACCAGTTAAACCCAGCGTTATATCGGTTGCCGAGGATTTTACCGGCCGGTGTCGTATTACAGATGCAAGCACCCGTGATTCAACGCGTCAGCAAACAGGTGGGAGTATGGAGTTAAACGTTGGGATCACCCCAGTTCATTACTGTGCGGGAAAGGGGGCTGACATCATTAATTCGCGATTAGAGTCTTTTGAGCGTATTGATGCCAGCGGTGTGCAGTCCGATCAGCTGACACTTGAAGTGAATGTCGAGGGGTTGGATAGCATCCCACAGGAAGGGGCCGTACTGACATGGTATGAAGGGTACAAAGAAACTGAAGTGCTCGAAATTGGAACATTCAAAATAACGCGCATCACACCACGGCTTTTCCCGCGCCGTATCACCATCGTGGCTACCGCTGCACTGTTTGATAAAGACGATTCGACCGGATTTAAAGAGCGTCGCTCCCGCAGCTGGGATGGCAAAACGCTGGGGGAGGTGTTTAGGGAAGTGGTTGAAGCGCATCACCTGACACCACGAGTCGATCCGGAATTAGATACGCTCCCGTTAGGACATACCGATCAGACCGATGAAACTGACGCCGCATTTTTAACCCGTATTGCGGAGCAATATGATGCGGTGGCCAAGCCGATGGATGGCATGTATGTATTGGCGTTGAGAGGTCGAACTCACACCATTACGGGTAAAGAGATGCCCACCGTAGAGGTCACGGTGCCGCCGGACAATCGCCCCGGCTGTAGAGCCTTTATTAATTGCCAGCTAGATACGCCATCGCGAAAAAATGCAGGAGGGGTGATAGCGCAATGGGTTGATGAGAACGGCAATCTTCACGAGATTAAAAGTGGCAATCCACCCTATAAGCGAATGCCAGAGCCCTTTGTGAATAAAGCGCATGCTGAGCAAGCCCTAACAGGGAAGGTGAGAAAAACTCAGCGTGAAGCATCCCGATTAACGTTAGATATTCCTGGTGACCCTCGCGTGTGCGCTGAGCTTCCCGTTGTGCTGGATAAGACATTTCCCAATGGTATGGCGGGGACTCGCAGTATTGATAGGGTGGTAGTAAGGGCGACCCGCTCGGGTGGGTATCGTATGCAGGTCGTTGCGACAAATCCTATAGCATAGGAGGGTACATTACGTATGTAGTAATCGATGTATAGCTATTGGGGTTAGTTCTGGACTGTTTGATAATGTTTTATCAGTCCAGAATCTTTTGCGTCGTATAGATATGGCTGTGATTTTTAAGAATCATCTGCTTATGTAGTATTGCTCGCCAGCATCATAGACACCATCTGCATTTTGTCGGCTAACATTAGTACCGATTGATTTATCGTGCACAGAATATGTGATGCGTGACTCCCTCCACCTTCCTATATAGCCGGTTGTAGTCCCCTTCAGTCCTCACCGTGCAACAACTTTTTTATCCAGATTGAAAGTACATGTCACGTTACTATACGGAAACTTTCCGCATAATGCGCTGTTAGCCGTCAACTTAGCCATGCTATACATTATCTAAAATGGTTGGTCGTTATCGTCTATTTCGAACTCTGCACGCAACATAATAATGCTATCCCTTATGCTTTTTGTTGTGTCAGCTAATAAAGTTATTAATGCGTGTTTTGTGTTCGCATTAAGAATGTTATTGTCAGCGTTGTTTTCAAGATTCTTTACTAAGGAGTCAATGGATTTTGTTGCGATATTGACTGTATTTTTATCTATTTCTCTTTTTGAGGTTAAGCTAGATATTTGCCGTTTGAGTTCTTCTTTTTTAAGTAGAGTTTGGTCTAATCGTTTTATTGTGTTTTTGAGATCATCCTTGGCGTTATTCAACGTTTCATTGAGTTCCTCATTAATTGATGTTAACTCTGTTTTTTCAATTAACCAATTCTCAATATCTTTATCCTTTGTCTTTTTAATGTATTCAACATCAGATTCTACTTCGGCAGAAACTGCATCCCTTCGTGTTATTGCAAGTTCCGTACTTGTTTTATACTTTTCTTGCAATCTAGGTTTTGTTATATTTTCAGTGTAGAATGATTCGTACCACTTACTAATGAAAGGCATGAGAAACAAGTAAAGCAGGGAGATAAGTAGAGGTAGGGCTATGTCACTGATGAGTTGAAATTCCTTACCATTTATAATTGCTAGGCGTTTCGTTGAGTCAGATATTATAAATACAATAACACCTTTTATATGAATAATGGTCCACGATAAGACAAAAGCACCAATCAGAGGATTTTTCATCCTTGATGTGAGATTATCCTTCACAGACTGAATGATATCTTTCATTTTAACTCCAGTTATAAACTCATTGTTTTTATATTTTGCACCAGCGGTACTTATGCTGCAATATTAATTACTGATAGAGTCTTGGCCTCCATTAAAAGTGACGAGGTCGTATTTGTTATGTCAATTAACTGTAGGTGGGAATGGCTCTCCCATATTGAACTGTGTGCGTATGGTGTTTGAAGTCATATGCGGGGGCCTAACTTTATGTGTTTGCGGCTAACAAGAAGCTCAAGCAGGGACATTTTGAAATGGGCATTCACTGCGTGAATTTTATGCCCATTTCAAACCGCTGTGCACGCAAGCGTGCTGCGCTACGCCCCTTAGCTAAATGTTAAGTCGATCACGAAAGAAACATGATGTCATTTAAACTTTGCAAATTAGAAAGTAAGATACGTTTGCTTTCTTACCCTTTCGAGGGTAATCATGACGTATCGCAGACTAGCTGAAACGCTCATATGAGTGTGATGCTTAAAGTAAAGGTGTAAACCTTGCGGAGCTTATAGCTCTACTTGTTCCGGTGAGGCGGCTACGCCGAATATCGCCTCTGGCGCCCGGATCGCCACCCTGTGAGTGTGGCAGGTTAGCACTGCTGGTAAAACCCCCGACAATCAAGTGAACGTGGACTCATATATACACTGCGAGGTACATGTGTACCGTATTTATGAGGAATAATAGTTATGTCTATTTTGAAGCGTTTGAAAGCTCTCTGGGGGCGATTTATTGGAACAATTGGGCGTCTGTTAGGGCATCCATTGGTGGTAAAAGTATTGTTATCGGTATTAGGGGGCATTCTTCTATGGTTAGCAAAACTTCTTATCATTGGCCTATTATCCACAATAGGAATTACCATTCCAATGCTCTAAATCCTGATAGGACTAGGGAAATCACCAGCAGGGCATATAACCTTGGATAAAAGTTTGATCTGTCTGATTAGATTGTATTTGGAATGTAGTCAGTATGAGATTTTTCAAGTGACTGGAATTTCATATGTTCTATTAGACCAAATCGAAAAAGAACAAGTCCCACCACCTAAATCATTAATTGATTTCTACGCAAAGAAATTAGATGTTGATAGCTCTCGCTTAAATGCACTTACAAAATTTGACGGTAAGGGCTTTGCATTTAACGCTTTTAATAAAATATTGACATTTTACTTTTCAATAATCATCAATTTAAGATGCTATGAAAAATAAAAAATATCAGATTAATCAAAGCCCGTTATATAAACTAACAACACATGCTAAGTTGGCTAACTGTTTGGGATTTAAAGATCAAGCAACAATAAAGTCTTTGTTGAAACGCGGTGATGATAACTACTATGTATCAAGGCTAGCCAATGGGAGAATTATTGAAGTTCCTAAGCAACAGCTATCACGTGTGCACAATAGAATTAACTCTTTGTTGACTAGATTAGAAACACCTGATTATTTGTACTCTGGTGTAAAAGGTCGTTCTAATATTCATAATGCACGTAAGCATGTCGGATGTAATGCTGTCTTAAAAATAGACATTAAAAAATTTTATCCATCAGTAACAACTGAACAAATAGCCCGCTGCTTTGTGAAACAGTTTAAATGCACATCAGACGTAGCTGAAACGTTAGCTAGACTATGTGTTGTTGATGGTCATTTACCCACAGGAAGCAGTATAAGCCAATCACTTTCTTTTGCAGTTAATAGACCTGTGTTTGATCATATAGATACCTATTCTAGAGCTCGAGGTATTAAGTTTACCTGCTATGTAGATGACCTGACTTTTTCTAGTCCAATGTTGCCAAAAGGTTTTTGCTCATATGTTGTAAATTATATTAAAAGAAATAGAAAATATAAATGCCACAAGATTAGGCAACATAACGTTGAAACGCCAAAATCAGTTACTGGCGCAATTATTGATGGTCATGCGCTTAAAGTAAAAAATAAACATAGAAATAAAATAAGCCGCTTGCTCCATATTTATAACTTTATGGTTAAACGCTACGAAGTTGATGCAAAAGAGCTACTGATTTATTTTCAGAGATTGCAGGGGCATTTGTTTTCAGCTGGTCAAATTAATCCTAGGTATCGTCAGTTGGGAAAGCTAATCGTGGCTAGGCGAAATGCTCTAGGTGTTAAAGCATTAAATCAGAACACTAAATAAGTTGTATATCGCTTAACAAAAATTTGAAGTAGGGACATTTTGAAACGGGCGTAAAATTCACGTAGTGAATGCCCATTTCAAAATGTCCCTGCTTGAGCTTCTTGTTATCACGAAACCGATGCCCACATTGCAATGTGTTTTGCGTACTCAAAGCATGAGCTAACTCTACTTCTACAGTAAAACCTCATATGCAAGAAAGTTAAACTCGTTACATCAGATGACGCAGAATAAATACAGAGTTACTATACGGAAAGTTAATGCTTAATAACACTGTTAGCCCCCGCGCTAGGATATGGAAAAGGAATGTCTTGGACATCGCAACATACTAAATGGCTCATTGATACTGGCGAACGACTGAAGACTGCCGACGGCAAGGAGGTCGAAGTCTGGGAGTTTCAGCATCAGAATGACAAAAAAGTTCTCTCCGCTTGGGCGACACACTTCCGGAATCACTATTGCTTTGACAGTGAAATCGATTATTGGCGCAGAGGGTACAAATGCTCTCGCTCAGAATATCTCGATAGCATAAAGTTTCCGGACTCCAAAGCTGCACCAGGCCCCAGCATTCGCGCTGGTGATTTCAGCGAAGTTCTAGTCGCCGATTTTCTTGAATATCTGAACGCCTTCTGGGTTCCTCGCACTCGCTACGGTGACAAAACCATCCGGAATGAGTCGACAAAAGGCAGTGACATTATCGGCTTTCATATCGTCAAGGATGGCGAAGCCTCTTCTGAGGACAAGCTGGCGATCTATGAAGCGAAGGCTCAGTTCTCGGGAAAGAAGCCAACTGCACGACTTCAAGATGCAGTTGATGGTTCGGCAAAGGACATTACCAGAAAGGCGGAGTCTTTAAATGCCATCAAGCAAAGGTTGCATAGCCGAAATGAGCTTGATGATGCCGAAAAAATTGAGCGTTTTCAGAATGAAGTAGACCACCCATACAAGGAAGTTTATGGAGCTGTCGCGCTTTTTGAAAATCCGCTTTTTGACTGTCGCCTAGCATCAGCGACCAATGTCTCCTCTCATCCGTATTCTGGTGACCTTGCGTTAATAGTCATCAAAGGAGATCAGATGATGAAACTTGTTCACGATCTCTACAAGAGGGCTGCGGATGAGGCCTGAACATAAATCCCAACTCCTGCTTGGCGTCACTCGGTCAAAGGCCAAAATGCTCGAGTATCGTATTCCTGCAGAGCATCACATCAATATCACCCAAGATCCGGTCAAGCTCTTCTCCATCTCGATTGGCTTACTTGGTGACCTTGCGGCTGCTATAAACCGAGGGGATTTAGACCCTGATTCTCTAGCAGAGCTGAAAACCAATCTGATATTTTCCGCACGCTTCTTTGACTCTTACCTCCAGTCAAAGCTAAACGAGACACTTGATCCCTATTTCATGCTTCTTGGCTCTGCTTCGTATTATTTGTGCGATCTTCCAGGAAGCGCGGCAGTTTTGGCAAACCAAGCAACAGCATTGAGATCAGAAGATGATCCGCATTCAATGGGTCGTTTCCTGAGATACCTACTAGCTCCTAATAAATACACGCCCCCGGATGATTCAGTTTCCAACATTGATGCATATTTTTTCGATAGATATTCTCTTATTGCAAATTATTATAAATATCTGTTCACCGATTCGTCGCAGGATTATTTTGATTTCCAATCCATTAAGAAAAAAATAATAGGTTGGGCAAATGATATTCGTGATGTTTCGTACAAGATAGGGGGAGCAAGACAGCTTCTAATCGCTGATATAGTTTGCGCAATTGTTATAACCAAAATCAAAAATTCAGTTTGGGAGTGTCTGCCGAAATACTCAGGCCTTAATTTGGATGTTTGGTATTCGGTCATTGCAAAGAGGGGAGCAATTAAAGAGTTCTGGCCTGCGCAACACCTTTTGGGCAAGGCCGATGTTCTTAAAGGCGAGTCTGCCATCGTTCAAATGCCTACAAGCGCTGGCAAAACGAAGGCAACGGAACTGATCCTTCGAAGCGCTTTTCTGGCCGAGCGCGTTTCGCTGGCCATCATCATCGCCCCGTTCAGGGCGCTGTGCCATGAGATCAAGAACAGTCTCGTTGAGGCTTTCCACAACGAAACTACCAAGGTAGATGAATTATCCGATGCCCTACAGACCGATTTCGAGATTGTCGAGCTCTTGGGGCACCAACAGATCCTGGTCGTAACCCCTGAGAAGCTACTCTACGCCCTTCGGCACGCTCCGGAGCTGGCTGCCCACGTTGGCCTTTTGGTCTTTGATGAAGGACACCAGTTCGACAGTGGCACCAGAGGTATCACATATGAGCTGCTCCTAACATCGCTACGTTCTATGATTCCCGAAGGTGTCCAGAGGGTACTGATCTCAGCGGTCATCAGCAATGCTGAGGCTGTTGGAGAATGGCTGAACGGCGAGCCCAATGTCGTCGAAGGCACAACCCTGATTCCCACTTTCAGGTCAGTCGGATTCGTGAGCTGGCTCGATCAGTTAGGAAGAATCGAGTACGTTGACAGTCGTGATGCCGAACAAGGCGAGTTTTTTGTTCCGAGAGTTATTGAAAAACTCAATCTCGGGAGAAGAGACAGAGAGCAGAAAGATCGTCACTTTCCAGAGAGGGATGATAGCCAAGCCATTGCACTCTATCTCGGTATAAAACTGGCCGCTAATGGAAGCATCGCTATCTTCTGTGGCAAAAAATCAACAGCGACAAGCATTTGTGAAAAAGCTGTGGAATTCATTGACCGTGGCATTCCGCTTCTACTCCCACAAGAATTCTCAGACCGAAGGGAGGTTGAACGGCTACATAACCTACATGTTGCGAATCTTGGAGCTGACGCATCGGCATCAATGAGTGCCGAGCATGGCATATTTTCTCATCATGGCAATACCCCCCATGGCATCCGACTTTCAGTAGAACACGCTATGCGTGAAAATCTAGTACGGTTCGTTGTTTGCACCTCCACACTGGCGCAAGGCGTAAATCTTCCAATCCGGTATCTCATTATTACCAGTGTCTACCAGGGTATGGAGCGCATCAAAGTTCGGGATTTTCATAACCTCATAGGTCGAGCGGGTCGAGCCGGCATGCATACTGAAGGCAGCATTTTGTTTGCAGACCCTATTGTGTATGACAAGCGACGCAACCGAAAAGACGGCTGGCGGTGGGATATAGTCAAGGACCTGCTTGATCCAACTAAGTCAGAGGAATGCGCAAGCAGCCTCTTTCAATTGATCCCTCTGGTTATCCGGAATGACCGTACCAAGTCAAAAGACAAAAAGAATCATTCGTTGACATGGGATATCCTGTCTTTTGCCAAAGCGCATATAGCCGGGTGGGATTCACTGAATGAAGTTATCAACAAGATTGCTAAACAATACGGTGGAAACGGTTTCACGGTCGATGCGGTGAAACCACAATTCGAATTTTTCAGCCTGACTCTCGCCTCCGTCGAAGGCTTTCTTCTCTCCAACTGGGATGCTGTTGATAATGGGCTGACGGAAGCAGACGTTGCTAATCTCGCGGAACAGACATTGGCGTACTTCTTGGCTGATGATGAAAAACGGGAGCAGATCAAAGAATTGTTCAAACTTCTGGCTGAAAACATATCAGAGAATATTACTGACGTTAATCGGCGGAAAGCATTTGGCAAAACACTATATGGTGTCAATGATGCTAAGGCGATTGAGACGTGGGTTCAAGATAACGCTGATGAACTTATTGCAGCCACAAGTGGAGAAGAAGTTATCGACCTCGTGTGGCCGTTAATAACGGAGCATGTACACAACAAAGCTTTCAATAATTTCGACCAGAAGGACGTCCTGAAAGAAATCACGAAGAAATGGATTACAGGATCTCCATTTAATCAAATTTTCCGAATTGCCGACAGCAACAAGTGCAAACTCGGTAAAGGAAAGAGGCCCAGAAAAGTCAAAATCGAAAATATCATTGATATCTGCGAGGGCGGGCTTGCCTATGATGGGGCTCTTCTCGTGAGTGCATTGTGTGAATTTTTAGAAATACTGGATCGCGATGGAACAGGTGACACGATCAATCGTCTCCAGCTTTTCCAAAAACGACTGAAATATGGTCTACCGACCGAAACCACTATTGACCTCTACGAGCTTGGCTTTTCTGACCGAGTCATCGCTCAGGACCTTGCCGCATCCTTAAACTTGGCTGCGACTCAAAAGAAAGATATTGTGAAGGCGCTAAAACAAGGCCGAGACGAAGCTAATGCGGTGATGGAGAAATACCCAATCTATTTCCAAGAGCGAATGAATGAAAAATTGAGCTAACAAGCAAAGGCAGGCGGACGCATAAATGCGCCGCTACTTTTGGCGTTAAAGATATTATATTTCTCATTTGCCGTAGTACCTTAATACGGCAATATTTATATATTTTTATTCGCCTTGAAAGATTAATTAAATTCCTTTCCTGATAACATTTAGCCAAGGGGCATAGCGTAGCACGCTTGCGTGCGCAGTGGTTTGAAATAGGCATAAGATTCGCGCAGCGAATGCCGATTTCAAAATGTCCCTGTTCAACTTTTTGTTATGCTATTACTTTCATGTTCAACGATGTATACATGAGTATTACATTTTTTGCAGTGACGATCCGCAGGAGAAGTTCCAGACCACATCGCATTGCAGGCCCTACATTCAAATGTTTTATTTTTAGGTTGCGGGATAGAAAGAAAAC
>PPYF01208434.1_pt1 | contig 60999 bp, 99 predicted proteins | sample 1559871 | NCBI WGS metagenome assembly PPYF01 (sample SAMN08240021, study PRJNA423297) | Human gut metagenome, whole genome shotgun sequencing project. | reverse complement strand
TCGGGTTGGGCTATTCGTTAAAATAGTCAGCAGGGGAAGAGGGGCTCGAACCCCCATCTACGGTTTTGGAGACCGCTGCAAAAGTCCAGATTATCCTTATTTTACTTACTTTTAGAAAAAGTGGGAACACTTTTGGGAACACTTTTTATATTTTAAATTCCTTGTAAATATATGTATTTTCCCATTTCTTAAATGCATCAATCGGAATATAGTACTGTTTACCAATTTTTATTTTGGGAAACGACTTCTTCTTTATTATAGCATATGCCTTCTTCTCACTGCAATCTAATATTTTCTGTATGTCTTTCACTTTTAAGTATTTATCTACATTCATATAATACCTCCAATACAATAGGGCCGGATTATATACCAGCCCAAAATAACCTATTATATACACTCTTTCATCTTTTAATATAAACATCAGCCCAGTACACACCCATCTCCAAAGCCTCCTGGTGTGTGTCCACAGCCATATCAATTTTATTACCTTTAATCATTCCCCCTGTGTCTTCTGCCTGATACTCAACACCATCAATGACAATCGTGCTACCAAGAGGTATCACATTAGGGTCAACACTGATTAAACCAGGATGTACTGATATCCCTGTCCGGGTAAGTCCCTTCCCATCTCCGCATATATGCTTATATGGCTCACAGCAATAGTGGCTAATCTTAAATTGTCCAATATATTCAAGGGAAGTTTCTGTATCAGAAAGATACTCAGATTTTATATAGGCGTAACCATCTTCTGTGGTTATCATAGACCAGCCATCATATTCGCCAATCACTTCAAATGATGTATTCAGAAAGGTCTGACTAAGAACTATTGATTCAATATCAGGCTTCTCCCGGATGTTAACTCCAGCTTTATTTGCATACATTGTCTTAGGTTCTAACGCCCCAATAAATGCTTCTTTCATTGTTTCTATCTGTGCCGTCATTGTAACGGTTTCTTTGTTTTCTTCTGCCCATGCCGCCATGGGCGTGACTAAGGATAGGAATAATACACTGATCCACATTATAGATAATTTCCTCATATGTTTCTCCTATTTTTATTAAATATCAGTTTTGCGGATTATCTCTTAACAAATAATCATCACACTTAGTAAGTATGGCAAGCGCCTTGCTCCTGATAAGGTTTATGTACCTGTCATCAAGACTAGCATTATCACGGCTGAGTGATATTATATCTGATGCCAAGATAAGTATTTTATTGTCAAACAGTTCTTTTTTTACATCTACAACCTTCACAGTTTCTCTCCTCCTAAATTTTAATTTATTGTATCCATCCACCTGCGAATATCGTCCGCCAGGGCTACATTATCTGTGGCATCCGCATAGGCCAATAAAGCCGCATTTTCCGCCGGGTCCCTGTCCGGTCGAAGCACAAAACACTCATCCACGATGCTGTTATCCGATACTTTATACACATTGTATTTAACTTTCAATCCGTCCATAATGTCCTTCCCTCCGGTTCTCCCGAAAAATGTCAGTTTTGTAAACTAAAGCTTTTGACCGCAGTATGGATAATACTCGTAATCCTCATCTATTGGCACATCACTATTACATTTTCCACATTGGATACTATCCTCTGGGTCAGTTTCTGACGGTAAGCTGTTAGGTTTTAAGCGCGCTTCTAACTCGGCAATCCAATAATCCTTATCACACTCGCTACACCGCTCATGGACGGTTCCAGTTGATACACTCCGACTACTGAACCGGCTGTATGTAAGTCCCTTTTTATACTTTTTGCAGTTATGCCGACTTGTTAAATATTCACAATCTCCATTACAATATCCCATCTATATTCCTTCCTCCGTCAATCTCGGAAATTCTTTGTCCGTCATATGTTTCCAGCAGATACAAAGTTCATGATATTCTCTACTAAGTTTTTTTCTGCTTTATAACCCCAAATTTGCATATCACACCACTTATCTACATTCTTTTGCAAAACATTCATGTGTTTTTACATATACGCTTTTATACATAATTTTCTAACCTCATTCTAAATATAATATTCTGGTTTATCAGTTGAGCCAAAACCACCATTCCTCATACCATCGCACTCATCATCTACTGTAATTCCAAATGGTAAGAAGATACCTTGTGCCATCCCTTGCCATGTTGGTATATCTACTGTTTTACAGATACACGAATCATTGATTAACTTTATATAAATATGTCCTTCATTATTAGACAAAAAATAATCGCTATCAATTATTCCAAAAGTATTACTCAGGCGTACTCCATACTTAAATCCATGGCCGGAACGAGGTAAGACACCAAGAAACCATCCAGGCTCAATCCTACATCTAATACCAGTTGGAATCTTAATTGTCTTACCTGGTTCCAGTATAATATGTACTGGTGTAAAAATATCATATCCGGCTGAACCCGTTGTGGCTCTTTGCGGCAACTTGATTCTCTCGTAGATTTCTGAAAGTAATCCATCTCCCGGAACTCCATATTTCACCCCAAAGGTATCCATCATATCTTTGAAAAACTGTTCTTTTGATACTTTTTCAAATTGTGCTATTCTTGTTTCCATTATCGTCACCATCCATATACAATACTTCTCTTTTATCTAACTCGTTTATCACTTCACAAAATGTTTTGTATACCATATCCCTAACCAAATCCTTGCATGTGTTTGGTGTAAAATAGAATGTGTTGTAACTCATTCCAGTATTGTTATCAATTACATACCATTCGATTTGTTCGTCAGCATCCTTAGACAAGTCTATTTTGATTGATAGAGAAATTGTATCCTTATAAAGTCTCTCCCTTATTCTAAAGAGCAACTTATTTTCTGATTGCTGCCTGAATCCTGCCTTGATTATTTTTTCTGGTGTTACGTTGCAATGCAATTTTAATTCTATCATTCTTCACGCTCCTTCAATAAATCAATGATATACCGGAACATAAGTAGTTTCCTACTTATATATTCTCTGTACTCTTTACTCAAAACTCCATCTAACATTATCTTGTATTGGCGTACCTCCTCTTGGAAATACACCAAACACTTCTGATTCATGCTGTCCATAAAACTAGTTCTCCATTAAGAAACGATTTTTGAACATCAATAACTCTTTGATTCTTACTGCCACGCCATTTAAGGGTTAAATCTCGCTTGTCCTCCATATATTTTCCATCTACAAGCACATCACATAATTTAATGGTATTTTGTCTACATGTTTTAATTAAATCTGCTCTGCGTTCTAAAAGATTTTCACTAAATCTTAAGTCTGCTTTTTCTTGCCAGTTGTAATTAAATAATTCTTCCCATGTATAGCCTGTATATAGCCAAATGATTTTATCTCGAAAAGTATGTCGGATTTCATTTAGTAACATACAAATTTCATCTACATTTTCATCAGCCAATGGTTCACCACCAAGAATACTGACCCTTTTAACAAATGGTTTGCTAATAAGGTCTAAAAACTGTAATTTTGTTTCTTGGGTCCATTCGAGTCCACCTTGAAAGTCCCATGTTTCAGAGTTAAAACAATTGTAACAATGAAAATGACAGCCTTGGACGAAGAGGGCAACACCTATACCCTCTCCGTTGCTGATGTCCATGTTGCGTATCTGAGCAAAGCGCAATGTAGTCTCCTCCTAATTCTCTATTGCATGGTCATCTACATGAACATATCTATTCTGAAATTCATCCAATCGTCCTTGATTCCAGCCATTTGTTGCAGTTCCAATATATCCACATGTTCGTCTTGCAACGTTCATTTTATTAGTATCCTCATTACCACAATTTGGGCATCTCCAGCCAAGTTTTCCATCGATATCTAATAACTGGATTTCACCATCATATCCACATACTTGACAATAATCACTCTTTGTATTTAATTCAGCATACATAATGTTGTTATAGATAAACTTAAGAATCTCCAACACAGCAGGAATATTATCTTGCATATTGCATGTTTCAATATATGAAATAGCACCTCCAGGACTTAACTTCTGAAATTTTGACTCAAGTCGTAATTTCTCAAACGGATCGATTTCTTCAAATACTGGAATATGATAAGAATTAGTGACATAATCTCTATCTGTAATTCCTTCTATTACACCAAAACGCTCCTGAAGTTTTTGCGCAAATTTATATGTAGTAGATTCCAATGGAGTTCCATAAACACTATAATCAATATTTTCATTCTCTTTCCAGTGGTTACATTTATCGTTTAGAGCTTGCATTACCGCAAGTCCGAAAGCTTCTCCTTCACCTTCATCACTATGACTCTTCCCAGTCATATACTTTACACATTCATATAATCCGGCATATCCTAAGGAAATAGTTGAATAACCATTATATAAAAGATTATCTATAGTTTCACCTTTGTCTAATCGTGCTAATGCACCGTATCTCCAAAGAATAGGAGCAACATCTGAAGGTGTTCCTTTTAAGTGTTCGTGTCTAATACGAAGTGCTTTATGGCAAAGTTCTGTTCTTTCATCAAATAGTTCCCAGAATTTATTGAAATCACCACTTGATGATAATGCTATGTCTGGTAGATTAATAGTTACTACCCCACAATTAAATCTACCATAATACTTATGCTTTCCTTCTTCATAGTTCTTCGCTTTTGCGATATTTCCAACACCTTTTTCTGTGAAACGGTCTGGAGTAAGAAAACTGCGACACCCCATTGGGGTATAAATATCCCCCTTTAATTCAAACATTACTTTTTCAGAAACATAATCTGGAACCATACGTTTAGCTGTGCATTTTGCAGCCAATTCAGTCAAATACCAATACTTACTATCTTTCGAAATATTATCTTCCTCTAACACATAAATCAATTTAGGAAATGCAGGAGTAATCCATACACCTTGCTCATTTTTAACGCCTTGATAACGTTGCTTTAATGTTTCTTCGATCAACATCGCCAAGTCAGCTTTTTCCTGCTCATTCTTAGCTTCATTAAGGTACAAGAAAACAGTAAGAAATGGTGCCTGTCCATTAGTTGTCATCAGTGTAACAACTTGATATTGAATAGTCTGAATTCCTTTCTTTATTTCATCTATCAAGCGTTCATTCGTAACCTTTTCTACATAATCTGAATAATTAATATAACTGTCAACTGCATTAGACTTAAGTAAGGTATCGATCTCTTGCTTTACTTTTTTTCTAATTTTCTGTCTACTAATATCAACAAATGGTGCTAAGTGTGCCAAAGAAATACTTTGGCCTCCATATTGTGACGAAGCAACCTGGGCAATAATCTGAGTGGCAATATTACATGCCGTGGAAAAGCTACGCGGTTTCTCAATTAATGTTTCACTGATGACTGTGCCATTCTGAAGCATATCTTCAAGATTGATGAGATCGCAATTATGAGTTTTCATAGCAAAATAATCCATATCATGGAAATGCAAGATTGCATCTTCATGAGCCTGAACAAGCTCTGGCGGAAGTAAAAATCTCCTAGATATATCTTTACTTGCAATTCCTGCCATATAGTCACGCTGCGTTGTAACCAATCTTGGATTCTTATTAGAATTCTCACTATTCCAATAGTCGTTAATGCCACCTAATAGTTCTTGAATTTCTTCATCGGTTGTATTAGACATTTCTCTCTGAAATTCTCTGGTCTTACGGTATCCTTCATACGCTTGGGCTGTAAGTACAGCATCTTTTTCGATTAGCTTCTGAAAAACTATATTTTCAATATCATAAATACTAATCGTTTCTTCGTTACAGCAAGATTTCTCAATTTCATCTGCTATGGTATCTGCAATCTTCGGTTGGATTACACCACCATTTTTCATTGCTTTCATGATTGCTCTTGATATTTTAGCTTTATCAAAATCCACCTCTGAACAATCTCTTTTTAAAACTTTTACCATTTTATCCACCTCACATATCTTTAATCCTAACCTTCAGTTCCTCCAGGTGCCTATACCTATCCGACTCATATTTTGTATGGTCCTTCACTATCATCTTTGTTTGTTCGTTACATATCAGCTCTATAAGCAGTTTCTTATCTTCTTTAATCATCTTCGAATGTATCCCTCTCCGCCATCCCTGATATCAAGACATCTATGTGATGTAGGCCCATCTACACAATCCGGTACTCTACTAATGCTTTCAATAATATATTCTCTTCCACTTAATCTGACAGTTATAAAGTCATCTTCCTCTTTCAGCAATTCTCTTGCTAACATTCCGCCAGTTGTAATCAAAATACTATTTCCTCACCTCGATTCTCCGTAATAGTCTTTAATATAAATCATTGCCTTTTTCATAGCGTTTTCGCCTGTTTCTATTCTGTCTATTTGGTTTCTAATCCACGTATGTAACTCAATACCTTCTGTACTGTTTTCTGTATCAAAAAAACCAATAACAGGAATGTTATTTTTCCATGCATCAAAAACTTCATCAATTGTTCCTGGGGATTTTTCAATATCTTTAAGATTAACAAGAATAACATCGGCAGACTCAACTTTACGTAAATCAAACATCATAACTTCTTTTTCTGACTTGTGATAATCCCTACCGTATTCATAATAGCGGGTTGGGTCAATACAGTAAAAATCATAATCGTATGCATAGCCAGAATATATTTCAAACCATTCGGATGCCATCTTGCGCCATAGTTTTGGATATTCAGCTCCTACACCATAACAGCCAATGGCTCCTGCTAAGTAAATTCTTACTTTCAACTATTCTCCTCCAAATAGCTCCGCAGTTTATCTACTACATCACTAAACTCATCATTCTCGTTATTGTAAACAATTCTATCAGCCAGATTTTCAACACCTTTAAAATCCTGGTAATCCTGTTTTATTCGGCGCTCGGCTTCTTCTTTTTTGTCTCCACGTTTCATCAGTCGATTTTTAATGGTCTGATTATTGGCATAGATATAGACCAATCGGTACTCCAAGCTGGGATACTCTTTAACCACATCTCTATAACCTTCTGGCGTAAGTATGATAATATCCTTTTCGCCAGCACTCTCAATATCTTCTCTAGCTGACCCGTAATACCATATTCCTAATTCTGTTTTATAAACCTTATATTCAGCAAAGTAATTCTGATCAATTTTTTCTAAAAATTCTTCTTCGGATACAAAGTGATAATCGACGTTCTGTATTTCTTTCTCCCTCTTAGGTCTAGTTGTTGTGGTCAAAATCAAATGAAAGCCGTATTTCTTCAGTTCCTTTACTATAGTTGACTTACCAGAGCAAGTACGCCCCATGATTATAGTTAACATTTATTCACCAGCCTTTATATTATAAAAATATTCATTATATAGATCATATCGTTCCTGTATCGTCATATCACCTATAGGTATTTCTCTTTTCTCATAACACCAATCATAGAATTTATCATAAAAACCACATGACTTAAATTCTGGACACCCCAAACGATATATACAATTCGGAACCAAAACGCCAGCTTCCAATGGATGAGTTTTATGTAGTTCATATTTAAAATCTTCAGCGAGTTCTCTTGCTTCTCTTGTTGCCTGAAAACATAATCGTTTTCTCCATGCATCAATAAGATTTTGCATGTTTGCATATCCATCAAAATTAACGAGGGCATCCTGTGTCTTTTTGTCTCTTGGTGTTTCGTCCTTCAAACGGTCATCTCTCTGACTACTTATAAACTTTTCAAATTTGTGGCGTGACCACTCCGTTGACACCCAATACTTTATACTTTTCCAGGACCAATCAAATTCAAGAAGCCGAATTGGAGAATGTTCTGAAATCAGTAGCTTTTTCTTAAATATGTCACTTGCACTATTTTCCGTGAAATCTTTATTGTCAGTAGTCCTACAGTGATTCTTTACCCTTTTCCAATCATCGAGAATTGTATTAAATACTGTTTTCATTATGTACCTCGTATACTTTGGTTTCTTTCATAAAATTTACAATCTCATCCTTATCGGCTCCAAGCATCTCAACCTCGATTTCTTTACCCGCCTGGATTCCAAATACTCCTATGACAGATTTTGCATCTACAACCACGCTACCGTCATATAGGTTAATGTCATTATTGTATTTCGCACAAAGATTAATAAAGTCAGTCACCTGTTCAGGCGACTCCAATTTGATTTTTGTTTTATTCAACTACTATTCCTCCTGACTACCTTCTATGATTTTCAATAATTCTTCCTCATTTATAATTGGAATTCCTAATAACTTTGCTTTTTGGTTTTTACTGGATGTGCTCTTCAAATCATTGTTCACAAGATATGTTGTCTTTGCTGACACTGAACCTGATACCTTTCCACCCAAAGATTCTATTCTCTCTTTTGCTTCATCGCGATTAGAAAAATGTAAAAGCGAACCTGTAATAACAAAAGTCTTACCAGATAAATCTACTAAGTTTGAACTTCGCAATGGAATTTTAAACCTGAATTCTTTAGCCAGTTTATATACATCGTTTTTATTCGTATTCCACCATGTTATTAAAGATTTATTCATCTCTTTACCGAATCCTTCAAGACCTACAAAGGCATATTCGGCTTCTGAGTCTACTATTAGCCTAAATGAGTCCAAAGAATAATTGCTCGCTTTAGCTATATCCTTGCTTGTACTTTTACCAATTAGCGGAATAGATAATGCATATAAGAATCTATCCAGTGTTATATTTCTGCTTTTTTCAATTGCTTCCAAAAGATTATCTGTTGAACGTTCACCAAAACCATTAAGAATTGAAATCCTATCTGCATAATCTTTAAGATGATAAATATCCTGTATAGATGTTAACCAACCAAGATTAACGAATTTCTCAAGCGTTGCTTCTGATAATCCATCAATATTAAGAGCATTCCTGGATACAGCATGGACAAGTTTGCCTAGCAACTTTGCCTGACAACTGTTATTACAGCAATGTAGTGTTTTACTACCGTTTTCATTGTGTACCGCTACAATTCCTCCACAAGTAGGGCATTTTTCTGGAAGTTTCCAGGTATTACTTTTTGTAAGATTGATATGAACTTTTGGGATTACCATATTGGCCCGATAGACCTGAATTGTATCTCCGACGCCTAACTGAAGATCTTCGATATAAGAGATATTATGTAACGTAGCTTTTGTCGTAATAGCTCCGCCTAAGTCAACTGGTTCAAATATTGCTACAGGGTTTATTAGCCCCGTTCTTGATGTTTGCCATTCAATGTTGGTTAGCGTAGTCTCATATAAATCATCAGCCCATTTTAATGCAATCCGGCAGCACTCATGGTGAGAGGTTTTTCCCAACGATTCAGACAAGCTCTTACTATTTAGTTCAAAGATAATTCCATCTACAGGATATTTGTAATCAGTAGGACTCAGATATTTAATACATTCCTCCACTGAGCGCCAGTACCTATCTACTGTCTCAAATCCTAAATAATCTAGGTAGGCCAAATCATCCCATTTGGAATCCTTATCTTCATACTTGTCAGTTTGGTTAAGTTTAGTTACTGATTCAAACACTACAAATGATAGTTTTCTATCTCTTACAATGTTCATGTCTAAATTTCGCAATGTACCAGCTGCCAGATTTCTTGGATGACTATAAGGTTCATCTAATTCAGAATTAATTCTTTCAAATTCTTCCCAAGAGATGACGCACTCTCCTCTTAACTCCAAATATCCTTTGTAGGAAATTTTCATAGGAAGATTTGAAACATACTTACATGCCTCTGTGACATCCTCTCCAAAAATGCCATCACCTCTTGTAATTCCCTGTATAAATTCACCGTTGTTAAATCGTACAACTGTAGTCAATCCATCAAGCTTAAAAGAGCCGTAGAAATCATTTGTCCCAATGATCCTCTTAATTTCATCGATAGATTTAGTTTTATCTGCACTTAACATAGGTTTACTATGTTTTACTTTCTTCAATCCATCAATAACATAACCCTGTACTTTTTTAGTTGGTGACAAAGCCAACACAAAACCTGTCTCTTTCTCAAGTGATTCAAGTTCATCATATAAATCATCATACTGTTTATCACTCATAATTGGACTATCTTCTTTATAGTACGCAACGGATGCAGCATGAAGTATTTTTGTTAATTCTTTGATTCTGTGTATTTTGTTCAATCATACCCTCCTACTCTTTCTCACAATATCTCTTGGCTAACTCTATTACCTGGTAATTCTCTTTTGACCGTAAAAAATCATCAAACATAATATTGATTTTCTCCTCAGCAGATAATTCCAAAATCATTTTTTCTCTGGCGGCATTAGCTTCTTGCGTTTTATCATACCTACCATAATACTTTTCCCATTCATCTTCGTAATGCAACTATTAAACCTCCTAAAAATGTGTTATAATATCCTCATCAATGTATGAGGAGTGGTATAGATATGGATTCTAGCTTTAAGTTTGGTATTGACGTAAAAATATGGTGCTCACTATGTATTTTAGCTAACCTGTGCTCTATTTTTCTTTCCCAACATTCTGTGATCGGAATACTAACAACAATACTTTTTATCCTACTTTTAATTACCAAAGGAAAAATAACTTTTTATCTATTGAGCATCATGTACATAGTTCTACCACTGCTCACTGGAATCATAGTAAGATATCCGATTCTATTATTAATTGTATCGTTAATCAAAGATTCGATTACTCCTGCAATAACTTTTATCATTTTGAAAAAGTATTGGCGCTACATGAGATAAATCGTCAATCGTCATACCTGACTGAGTTTAAGTCAGGTATTTTTTTACGTCTAATCAATATATCGAACATATTTGTTCGTATAATCTTGTGGTATGCTAATACCAGAGTGGCAGAAAGGACCTTTATGATCAATCAAGATCCAAAAGTAATAAACCTATTCAAAATGCAATCCAATAGAACCATTCCATCTATCAAACTCGAAGGAACTTATCTTTATGAAACAAACTTTTTCCCTGGGAGATTATTAGCGGCTGAAGTCTATGAAGACCAGATTATTATAAGACCTGTCTTTGAAAATGAACCTATGAGATTTAAAATATAAAAATACTATGTGCCACTCTAATGCCAAAAAATACTCGTTTAATATCTTGTAACTTCAAATACTCTATCTTTATCTTTTTTTAATTCCTCATTAGCTTCTAAAAAAGCTTCTTTGATTTTATTCTTTGTATCCTTATTTGCATCAAATAATATCATTGCAAATCCAGTACAATAACCGATAACCGTAATAATATCGCACACCCATTCAGTTACTGTCATTGGACGAATGTTGAACATTTTTCCATCAGGATGCCATACCAGTAAGCTACTTACTAAGTTAAACATTAACGCGGTTCCAATAACCACAACACATCTATATTTTTTTAGAACTTATTTTATCATTCTCTTTTTCCTTTCTGATGACTTAAAACCACTGTTTCTTCCGCTTATTCAACAATCAATTTATAGTGATATTCACTGCAACAGCGATTATATCCATCTCGTTTAACTTCATTTACCATGGGGAATGTTAAATCTACACAGCGTATTAATTCTGTCAATTTCTTATTCCCTTTTAAAACATCAATATTATATGTTCCACGATATGTATTTATATTCAATATATTCTCTTTTATTTTATTATCTGGCCATTCCGCATTAACGTAAACAAAACAATGCCCTTCCGATATGTCATCGTGAGATCTGTAATAATCCTTCAATGTTACTTTTCGTTTTCCTAGGTAGATGTAAATTTGCCCATTATTGCACTCATAAATTCCACCCACTTGTAATTTACTCAATGGAATAGTAACCATCAATTCTTTTTCTTTGCGCTTACTTTCTATTTCTAGTAATGATTTTTCAATCTCTTCTTTAATATCCAATTCTTCCTCGGAAGGATTGGCGACCAGAAATACGTCACCCATAGAGCGTTTACCGCCACCTCTAAAGGCAATGGATTTACCGCTCCATACACCAACATCCATACCTACAACATATCTTCCAGTACCCTTACCTACACAAATATCACCATCATGTAATTCTCTGCCTAATATGTCTTTGATAAAATCTCACACTCCTTTACTAAAACACTTTATCCTGACATGAAGCTACTCTTTCATTGTGTTTTACCACAACTTATTATGTAGCCCCTTATTAATAACAGTTTCTTTCAGTCTGTAATATCGTGGGTTGTCTTTCTCAAGATGCTCTAAAACTGTGTCCATGCAATGTTTGAGTTTTTTCTGGTTAGTGAACATATCTGATGTCTCAATTGAATAACTAATGCCTTTAATGGAAAGACATCTATAAATTCTAAAATACCAGTGATATTTACCAAACTCATCTTCACAGTCTTTTTCAAAATCATATATCTTTTTCTTATAAAATATTTTTGCCATACATACCTCCACCTATTTTTTAATCGGGATAAAAGAAAGGTTTACTCTGCTTTCTTCATCCTATCATAATGTTCTCTCAATGAATCCGTCATAGTGGCTGCAACAATATTTGTCCCAAGATATGCTTTTAATGCATCACCAATAATCACGCTTGCTTCATCCAATAGTACATTATCAGGAAGTCTTCTCCCCCTTACTGAATCACTTTTGAAATCTTCTATACATAACGGCTCCGGAATTAAACATCCCATATCTCTCGCCATATTTTTTATGTAGTTAATCGATATTCTATTAAACGTAACAATAGGATATTGTGTCGCCTCGCTCGTATAAATAAGCCCTGTTGTTTTTCCACTTGCTCTATCTTTAATTAGTAAATTCAATATCTGTCCTCCTCATTTTCACCATTATATATTTCTTTACAAGTTTCAATCATCTTACAACCACCATTAAATTTTTTGCAAATATAGTCATCATTATAATTACATATAAAACACGCAGCATGGTCATTACTTTCATTATATTTCTTTGAAATCGTTTTACACTTTTGAAAGAAAGGCTTTAATTCAATCTGCAATTCATCACATCTTTTGCGAATAAAAGACATATTGAGTATCTTTCGGCACTGCCTATTCCACTCATCAAATTTTTCTACAGTAATAGTCATTAAGTCCTCCACAATTTTACAATACGGGTATTGTTCATCGAGCATGATAATTTCACCCATACCTTCCGATACCAAGGCAGCTTTACACCAGTAATAAATTCTATATATCTATCTGGGTTACGCTGCCAATATTGGATTTGTTCTGACATTTTTGCAATTTGTTCCTGTGCTCTTTGAGACCGTTTGATTTCTGATGCATCACCAATACTCTCTATTTGGGAGCCATTTTTAAATTTAATCTTCATATACACCTCGGAATCTTAGCAAGGCGTATCTGTCTTTTTAAACAGTTCAATCTTTAGAGTAGTATCATCCCACGCAGCGACTTTGATAACATAATAAATCCACGTGTTATGCCATTCGTGAATCACAATACAACTGTCACACGATGCCAACTCTTCAATATTTCTCCTATTAAATGTTCCATTTTTCTTTCTTGGAAAAGTAGATATTATTTTCTTCAAGGCATCTTCTGTGACATGTGATAGAAAGGCATTCATAAATTTGTCTATATTAGCATCAAACTCTTCCTTACTTACATATTTAAAATCCGATTCACCAAATTCCGGACTGGTTCCATACCATACATATTGTTCGTCTTCATAATCATTTCTCATATTTTCTATGTAGCTTTTGATTCCGTCTATATCTACAGAAATCTTTAAATTTCGCTTACCTTCCGAGATAACTACTTCCATTTTTATTAATCTCCTTTTCAAATTTAAGCAGGAAACATACGTTTCATTTGTTTTCTACATTTTTCAGCACATGAAATGTTTTCCACCCTGTATCTAATTTGTCATCATCTACTACCACAAACCCTTTGTTTTCAAGGGTTTCAATAACCTCTTTTGTTGATTTATCCGAATATCCCTTAATTTCCGCAAATTTCTCTAATTTTGTCATTTTTACCTTTTTTCTGCCCCGATGAAAGTCCTATTTCATTGCCATTTTATGTCTATATATAGTGGTTTTATTTTTAATTTACCGCTATATATAGACTATTTTTCTGCTAAAATACCAATTTGGGATGCGCTGTATCATATAGACACTGCTGCAGATGAGTTTGTTTCTTACTCACCCCCTCTTTACTAATTGCCATTCTCAATGCACCAATCTGTGCAACCATATCACACATTCTCTTTGCTCTTGTAATTCCTGTATATAATAATTCTCTTGTTAATAGTGAATACGAACCAAAATCAATACCAAATATGACATGATCAAATTGAGATCCTTGTGACTTATGAACAGTGATTGCATATCCAAGTTCAATACTGTTTACCAGAGTTCCCTCAACATATACTTCTCCAATTCCCATAAATGAAATAATCAATGCTTTATCTTCCGGAAAAACATCTTTGATAATGCCTAAATTACCATTGAAAATTGGTGGATTAGTTTTGTATGTGTTCTGTGTATTAATTACCTTGTCCCCTTGACGAAGAATGGTAACTTTTCCTTGTGATACTACCTCAATCTGTGGTTTACTATCATCACTTGGATTATATAAATCCTGAATAGTATTATTGATATTGTAGGTACAAGCATCACCATTATTCTTTACTGGCACTAATATCTGAGTCTCCATTATATTGAAATCTTCTATATTCATTGCTTCTGAAAATTTCTGCATAACCTTGTAAAATGTATTGCTTTTATCTGAATAACAATCCAAAGACAAATCTTTTAATTCTCCACGAATATCTGTACCAACCCAATCCTTTTCTACAATCTGTATTCCTTGTCTGATCCGTCTTGCTTCTGTAACAATTGCTGAAGAAGCTGCTTGTCTATGTACTTGGCTAAGATATACTGTTGGGATTTCAGGCGAATGAATCATATCAAATGCAATATTTCCACAACCAATAGACTCTAACTGTCCCATATCACCCAAACAAATCAACTTAGCTCCTGATGGAATTGCTCTAAGCAGATAATAAAACAGATAAGCATCGACCATTGAAATCTCATCAACAATCACAATATCTACATCTAATGGGTTTTCGTCATGATAAGTAAAACCGTTCTTACCACCTTCGCCTTGACATGGATACTTTAGTAACCTGTGAATGGTATAACCTTCTTCTCCTGTAATCTCTGCCATTCTTGAACTCGCTCTACCAGATAATGCACATTGTACATATACATAATTCTTTAATGCTTCAAGAAAAGCTGATACAGATGAACTTTTACCGGTTCCTGCTTCTCCATGAATAACCACCACATTATTTTCAAGTGCTTCTTTTACACCCAATTTCTGTTCTTCTGTAAATTGCCAACCATTCTTATGTTCAACATGCTTAATTGTATCTTCCCAATCTCCATAAGTAATTTCTGATTTTGCATCTCGGATTCTGATTAGTTCTTTTGCAATTTTATCTTCTACATTAAAATACTTTCTAAGTCCAATTTGTGTTTTTTCGTCATTCCACCATAAATCTTCTTCCATTGCATGAATTGCTTCCGTAATATTGGCATCAGGGACTTCCTCACCTAACATTTCGATAATTGCACCCATTAATTCATCTGGTGTAACCCATGAACAACCATTTTGTCCTGAATCGTCCAAATATTTATACATATAAGCACTAATACGCTCTATGCTATATTCTCCCATACCCCCTTCAAGAGCAATTTTATCAGCCGTTTTCCAACCAATACCTTTCACTTCATTACACAAAACATATGGATTATTTTTAACTTTTTCTATCACAAGATCGGGAGAATTATATTTTTCCATCAATCTTTGCACCATATTATTTGTCAAATTAAACTCTTCTAATTCGGAAAAAATCTTTGCCAAATGAATATTACGATTAAATCTGTCTATCCACCTTGCAGCCGTATCTAGTCCACAACCTCTGACTTGAACCAAATCCTCTGCTCTATTATTCTTCAAAGACTCAAAAGGATTATCTAAAGCAGCATACATATTCTCAATCTGTAATGGTGTAAACAAAGTGGACAAAAACTTTTTCTGTCCCACTTTGTCTTCATCACTAAAAGTAATGGCACTATAGATTGAAATAATATTATACTGACCTCCCCATTTGGGATCTTCTACATAATCAGCTACCAACATATAAGGATTACCCTCAACTAATTGAGGCATTGTTCCCTTAATAATTATCTGATTGTACTTATCTGTTTTAGGTTTTCCTTCTTTTACTTTATCTACAGAAACAACAGCAATACCAAATTCATTTTTGTAAAACCTGATTGTTTCTACGCTACAAATAACTTTAATTCTATCTTCCAGTGCCATTATTCCTCTCTTTCTTTATTCCACCTTTGTCCTTTCAGATTGTAACAACAAAGTACCATCATCATATATTTCTTGGATTCTATTAACTGTGTGTTGGTAAATTGTGTCTTTATATATCATTGGTCTAAAACTGTCTTCTCTCCTGATTCCTGCTATAACGATTTTAGACCCACGACTCAACCAACTTTTTTCAAGAACTGTCTTTTTATCACTGTTTGGATCAAGTTTTGCCGAAATCTGTTTATTGTAAAAAGCATAATGTCCTTTATTAAATTTCACTTGTACAGCACCATATTTAGTCAAAAGGGTTACCATGCAATGCAAATTATCAGCATTTATCACTGTTCCAGCAATTCTTGAAATCTTAAATTTAGGAATTTGTTTAGGTGAACCATCTATATATCGAGTATAATAGTCATATGGTTCTGGCTCTTCTGGTAATTCAAAGAAATTAACTACACCATATAATTCTTCATTTATATGCTCTAATTCATGTTCTCCGTCATAGAAACTTAGTGCTTGCATAGACCACGAAGGCAAAGTACCACTTGCATGTTTTTCCCAAATCGTGTTATATAAAGCATTGTTATAAAGTTCCAAAGTATCAGCATTATCAAACCAATCCTTTAATGGTTGAATTTTACTATCTACTTCTTTTGTAAATAACTTCTCCGAAACTATGTAATAATCTCCTTTTATATCCACAACCGAATCTTCTGTAAAATGTTCTTTGAAGAATGGTTGAGAATTATTGTCTAAAATATAGTAGCCATCGTGATAACCTCGTTTTGGTATCTTTTTACCTTCTTCAATATGCTTTTCATATAAACCTTCATCGTCTAATACATATTTCTTGAAATTCACCATTCTTACAGCTAAATCCAATGAATCAGGAATAATCTTTAGTTCTCTTAATTTATCAAACTGTTGCATTGTAATCTTTTCGCTAGGTGTAAAAACATATTTTTTTAAGAACCAATGCATTGTGTCTCTTCTATCCTGTGAATGCAAATCAGTAAAACAACCGGCTTTTATTAACTGAACCATTTTAGAAGTGGTAATTAGCTTTGTATCTAACATCTTTTCAGCAAAATTTTCAATAGAATCAAATGCTCTATTCTGTACAATATTTTGTACAATCTCATCACCAATACCATTGATACCCTTTAAACCGAAAATAATACGGTTATGATCCACATCAGGTTTAAAACCAAATTCGGCTGTGTTGATAAGTGGTAACTCTACTTTTACATTCTCTTTTTGTACGGATGCTATCGCTACTGCCATCTTGCCATAATTGGTAGAATCACCAGCATTTTCATCAACGGCTCCTGAATCAACAATCAAATTCGCTGTCTGCCAATAAATAGGATTGTATTTATAGCACAAATTCAATTCTTGTAAGCCAATAATTGAATAAGCAAGCGTATGTGATTTATTAAAACCGTATCCTCTCTGTGTGCAAATCAGTACATTCCAAACATAGTTGGTTAAATTCTTTGATAAATTCTTCTCTTTTGCATTTGCAAAAAACTCTTCTTGTAACTGTAAAAACTCTTTAGGTTTTTTCTTTGCTACTGCTTTTCTTAATCTATCTCCCCAAGCCAGCGAAAAACCACCAATTTTAGGATGTTGTGTCAACAACACTAAATACTCTTGTGCTTCACAAATACCAAAAGATACACCAATAATGTCTTTTAAGATGTTCTGTTCTTCTTGTGTAAGACCATATTCAGCCATTTCATCATACCAACACTGGATATTTTCTCTGAATCTCGCATATTTTTGTAATGGCGACTCAGCCCCTTTTTCCTGTGCCATTAGTCGCAACACAGAGTTGATAGTTGCCAATTCATCAACAGAAGCAGGTTTTGCCAAAGCAACAGCCTGTACACCGCTTTCTTTCTCCATCTGGAAGAATGACATTACCTTATGATTCCATAACATCTCCCACATTTCTTTGGCTTCACGTTCAAGTGTATATACACCAATATATTTTTCGTAAGTAGATTTCAAAGAGCCTTGCCACTCAATCAAATTGTTCTCCAATAGCAATTCTAATTCTGCTTGCATTTTATCTAATGCATCAATACACAGCAGATCCACTTTAATCAAGGAGCAGTCCTCACACATATGTAAGTCAAACTGCGTAATAATATCACCAGAATTTGTTTTCATCAGTGCTGTAGTATCAGTAAATGGTTTATCTACAAGAATAACGCCTCCTGCATGTGAGCCGACACCATTAACCAATCCTTCTATCTTTTGTGCAGCTTCCCATAATTCAGGGTATCTATCCATTTCTGTAACAAATTCTCTTACTGGTGGATTATCATCGTCCCCATAGTACATTTGAGACAATGTTCTTAATTGTCCTCTATCAGCTACAATCAAAGAACTGATATATTGTGCAATATCATTATCAATTTTCAAGCCACGAGCTGCTGTTAGGATAGCACTTCTACTCTTTTCAGTAGATAAAGTCATAACTTTACTAACTCTATCTTCTCCATAAATGTCTTTCATTGCTTGAATAACTGTTTCTCGCTTTGAACCACATATATCTATATCTATATCCAATACAGAAGCACGTTCTGGGTTCAAAAATCTCCAAGGATATGTTTTTGTCTTCTCCCTTAAAGGATTGATCTGTGTAATTCCAAGTATGTTTAACAGACAAAAGCCAACACCTGAACCACGACCTGCTCCTACCAACGTTCCAGCATTCCAGGCAATCTCTACATCAATCGCAATCTGTAAAAGATATTTAGACCAACGTACTTCCATTTTTTCGGAAGAATCTTTAATATAATGTAAACACTCATTGATTTTTTCATATGCTTCTTCTGTACGGTAGTATTCATCTGTATCAATTTCTTCTATAATTTCCCTTACTAAATGTCTGTCGCAATCATGTTCTGACTCATAAAATGCCTTTAATAAAGGGATATTATTTTTATATTTTTCATATAGTGCTTTATCAGGTTCATTTGTATTTAAAGGAATATATGGTATATCCAAATCTTTTGTTAATTTGTAATATTCTGCTTTTTCATATATAAGCATTGTATTATCTAAACTCTTTTGCACTTCTTCATGTCCATAATATTCATCCATATATTCGTGAATCTCTTCTTCGCTCATAATGTATGTAGTTGAATAAAAATCATCGACTTCCCTATCGCCCTCTTGTGATTCAAGAAAAATTTTATGAATCTCTCTATCTTCTTTCTTCAAATAATGGGCATCAGTTGTTATGATATAAGGTGTGTTTGTTTCTTTCGATAACTGTATAAGTTTATGATTAACATATATCTGTTCTGCCATATGAGAAGGCTGTAATTCTAAAAAGAAATAACCTTCACCAAATATCTCGTTCATATAGGCAATCCAATCTTTACAAGATTGCCAAATTTCAGCATATTGTTTTGGATTGTTTCGCTCTAAATCTTGAAACTGCAATAATCTATGTGGTAACGCCCCTCCAAGACAAGCACTGCTTCCTACAATATCTCCTTTATAGTTCGTCATTATTTCTTCGAGATCACTATAATATGTAGGAACTCGCATCATAACATGCATAAAAGAGTTTTGAATCCATGCCTTTGTACTTAATTCTCTTATACCCTTATGACCGTTTGCATTAAGTGCTACCAAAATAAAATGAGGATAACGATTATTAAATTTATTCTCAGCCGTTACATCTTCTGTGCATAAATAAATCTCGTTACCAAGTACAACCTTAAAACCTTTCCATTCTTCTAAATCTTTTTTACTGTCATAGTATTTTAGTGCGTCTAATGAGGAAGTAATAGATTCATGCTCTGTAAAGCAAATACCAGAATGCCCCAATGAGTGAGCATATTCAATCATTTCTGGTATTTTATTGATAGAATCTCTTAATCTTAGATTACTTCCCTCCGCACTATGGTTGTGTACTCCAAAAAAACTCACTCATTTCCTCCTTGTTTCTCATAATTGTTTTAATAAACTTCTAAGTGGTTCTCTACCATAATTCTCTTTTAGCCAGTCGATATATCCCCTATCTTCAGATGCAACTTCTACCAATCGCTTATCTTTATACTTGCCGAAATTTAAAATAAAGGTATCTATTGGTGGTAATTCTGGCTTTTTCCAATCATCAAATTCCATCTCTAAAGGTTTTCTGGAAGCAAGATAATCAGCTAAATGTACTATCTCTTGATATTTGTCATTTGGTTTTGGTAAAATAATTCCTTTATCTTTTACCTTATTTGAAGTGTTCCATTGTCCCATGTGACTTTCAATACTATGAGCTATAATCTCTATTTCTTCATCTGAAATAATATTGTTTCCCTTATATGCCCTAACTGCATCAGCCATTAATAATGGATGATCAAAAACAGTAAACACTTCTTTTACATCATCACTTGCACCTGATTTCCTACCATCGTGAACTAAACCGGCGCATCTTAATAAATCTCGCTCTCTGTCTGTATAATATTTTTGATACTGTTCTAAATCGAAAAACCAATTTAAAAACCGTACAACTGATATACTGTGTCTCATCAAACCACCTTCACCCAATGCATATGATGGATGATACTTGCCTGTTGAAGATGCAGGTACTTCCCACCAATACAAAGGAAGATTTTCAATCAATACTTGACAAAATTCTTTTATATCTGCATTTTCAAAACTATCAAGAATAGGTTCTATCATTTTCATTTGTTCTTCTGTCATTAAAACACCAACTTTCTTTTAGGAGTTGATCCTATATTCTCTAAAGCATTCCACTTTTTATTTACCTCAAATGTCTTCTGTGTCGGAGTCCATTTAGAGAAAAATTCACACTCATTTCTATAAATCGTTGCTTCTGGATTAGTTTGGCAGAAATTACACCAATGACATAAAGGAGATGGTTTTGGAATAAAAATTTCTTTCTTTTCACTTACTTCTATTTCTCCAAATACTTTGTCTAATGCTTTTATTAAACGCTTCTCCCATCCTTTTGTAAGAGCATATTGCTCATCATCAATAAGGATAAACCTATATATTGATTCAATAGGCAATACTCCAAACTCACTTAAAATTGCCAAAGCATAAATACCAAACTGTAAAGATGTAGCCAATTTACTTTGCTCATAAATCTTTTTTGATGTTTTATAATCTACAGTTCTATATTGATCGCCTTTTACATCTATTCGATCTATAAAACCCTTCAAAATCACTTTATCGTCCCAAACAAATTCAAAAGGCTTCTCAAAATATGTAGGCTTCCATTCAGTATCTTCCATTTCTTCATGTAATACCTGATTAAATAACCTGACTTTTTCATCATATGAAGCACCACTAGCATTATCAGCTTCGTGCCATACTTCAAAATATTTTTTCTTTAGTTGATATACACCTAACAGTTTTTCTTTTGTTTTTTCATCTGTTTCGGTTGTGCCATTCATCAAAATATCATTCAGCTTATCGTAGTTCACAGCTTGCCCATCGGCAACCATTCTCCCTTTTTGTTCCAAAACATAATGGCATAAACTACCAAGTTCTAATGCAATTGAAGTGTCCTGCGAATACTTCTTTTCAATATATTTGTATCTATATTGCAACGGACAATTTTTAAAAACTTCTATTTTACTATATGAAAATACTGAAAGTTCTTTATCATTCTCCGTTACAGGTCTGATTCTATTTAATAATTCTTGCAATTATTTCTCCTTCTTCATTTCTTTTAATACTCTGTTGACTTCATCCATTGTAATAACAATCTTTTCATCAAGTAGTTCTAATAAAACATCTTTCCCCATATCTGTCGGACTTGCTTTATACGGTAATCTATTTTCACTATCCAAAAGAAGACATACCTTGCAATACGGAACAATATTTGCTACCTTTTTTACCAATTTGTTATAGTAAATCTCAGCCTCAAAAGAATGTGGATCATGATATTCTCTATCAAAAGCCAAAATAATTTCTTCACATTTTAAATAATGAAGTAGCAATTTCTGTTGAGTTAAAGTAATATTGCTGCCACAAGTTGCCAAGGTAAATGAATCATCTCCAAAATAAGAATAATTCTGCATACAACCTTTCTCGGACTCTAGTATCATTGCTTTTCTAATACTTTTAATTTTGTCTTGTGTTACATTAATGCCATATAAATTAGACCCTAATTGATGACTTAAAAATCTACCATTGATTTGTAAAGGAACATATTTGCCAACTCTTTCAATATCACTTTCATCAAGATATCTACCCCTTATGCCAATTAAACGATTATCTTTATCTCGATGAGGTATCACAATCTGATTTGTCAATCCATAGTAACCAATTTCATATCTGCTTAATGCCTCACGAGAAATATTGTCATTTAACCAATCTTCATGAGGAGCATAATAAAAAGTATCTAGCACATTTTCATTTATTTCTGATAATGTAGGTACTTCTTTTTTATTCTTTTTAACCGACTTCAAACGATTTATCCATTCAAAATCATTGATACGCTTCTTTTCTTTTTCTATCTCTTCTGCACTGGTAACTGTCAATTTATTTGTCAATTGACCAATATATTTCAGTGCCTTATACCAAGTAATTGTTTTTCCTTTTACTCGATTTGCTCTAATAACTAACTCAACAATATTAAAACTATCTGAACATCTGGAATAACAATGAAAAGTTCTGCCCTTATATTCCTTTTCTATATTTGGTTCGTGATAGTAATATAATTTCCACGAATCTGATCCGTGACACACTGATTGAAAAATCAAATCACCATTACTATCTGCTTTTGGATAAGCTGATCCAAGATTTATAACAATTTTTATAATATCTTCTTTGGTAAGTGAGTTAAGAATTGCATCTTTATCTAAATACATATCATCACCTCACTTACCAATTTCCCCAACTTTTCTTATCAGTTGGTTCTTCCTCTGTTTCTTCACCCGTTGGACTATCTGGCACTTGTGATAACAATACAGAATGTTCTTTTATTTTTTCTTCTACCTGTTCAATCTTGGTAAAATCCATGTCAATCAATTCAAAATCATAATTTGTAACAAACAGACATTGTTCTGTCATTGTTCCCAAATCAATTTTTGTCCATATAATAATTCGTGTTAATCTCCCTCGCCTGACCTTATATACCCAATGACACATATTTGGAACTGGCATATTAACCATCTTATGTAATACTGCTTCAATCTTTTTTCTTTCAGCCTTTGTTGGAGCCATTGAAATAACACCCATATCCAGTTTATTTGCCAATGCTTTAGAACCAGCCAGCAAATTTTGGTCTTTATATAAAGCGTTTTGTGCTTCTCCATTCAACTGTGAAGCCGTGTAAATAAATATGTCTAATTGCTGTGCTATTGTTTTTAATTCTGTTGCAAATACCAACAATAATTGATGTTCCTTTAGTCCCATTCCAGATTTACCATTAACTTCTGCCATCAATCTTAATGAAGTATGAATGTAATCAAAGAAAAAATATCTGACTGAAAACTCTCTATTGTACTTCTTTATCTGGTTTTTAATATCCTCAATAGAAAAATCTGGAATATGAACTATGTATAATGGACTGGATTCTATGTAAGAAATGGCTTGTTCTACTCTTTCAAGTTCTCCTTTTTCATAATCACCATATAAAATATGCTCTTCATTTACTTTACTAACAGCAGCAATAAGCAATGTTTGGATCTCATCTACTGGCATTTCTGTTGAAAAAATAGTAGTCGGTTCACAATTGCCTGTATAAATATATTGTTTTTTAACCACATCATAAACGTATGGGACTGCTATTTTACTAGCATCTCCTGCCGCCATTCTTGTTTTACCTCCACCTTGGGGACAGGAACGCATAAACAAACATCCTAATCTTGCTCCTCTTGATACCGTATTAAGACCATCATTATTCAGAGCCATGCCAACATCAGGAACTTCCATCAATTCATTTACTAAATCTGTCATGCCTTCACCAGCTTGTACATCGGTACTTAGGGTGTTAGTACAATATTTCATATTAGGATTAATAACGAAAGTAGTTTCAACCATTTCAATGATGTCTTGCTCTGTATAATTATCAAACTTAATTTGCTCTGCTTCCATTTTTGAAGTGTCAGCAATGGTACTATCAAAAATAAATCTGGTATCTAAACCTTGTTTCTCGTAGTATCTAAGCAAAGAATACTTTCTCAATCTGTGATAGTAATATTCATAATTTTCAAGTGTTGCCATTTCTCTAGCATTAGATAAATATTCAATGCCTTGATTCTCTTGAAAAATAGAATATTGCTCTTTATAATTGCTTAAATAAGAATCTATGCTAAACTCATCAATCGTGCTGCAACCTTGCATATGCAGATTGTAAACAGCAACAAAAAGCAGTTCATAAAAGTTTTCTGTATTGAAATCTGTTCTGTCTAATGGTCGGTCTATATCGTCTATCAATGATGAATCTTGTAACAAACACCCTATTGTATTCAAATATGCTCTTTTGTCTACAAGCCCTTCATGAGCCATTAATCCACCCCTTTCTTAATTGATTCAATATCAATCTGTTTTACTTTTCTCTTTTTGGGTTGGACTCTAATCGTCTTTTCTTTGTACATGTTTGAAACATCTACACCCTCATTCAGTTCCAGTACCTTATTTATAGAGTCATAATATTGCATCGCTTCGCTGTAATAATATGGAATGATCCCTACAATATCGCCAGTTAAATCTTTTTCAATAATCTCATGTAAATAAACCAATGTCTGATACATGGTTTCATAAGTAAAACTGTAACGCTTAATATAGTCTTCTGTTAACGCATATACCTTTGCACTTAACTCTTGTTCTTCAACAATACTTCTTAAATACTTATAATATTGTTGTTTCTTTTCATATTCTTCTTCTGATAATGCTTCTTTTAATTCGGCTTGAGGTTTTGGTTTTCTGCCACGTTTCTTTTTTTCAGCAACCTTGTCTATCTGTTTACTTTTATCTTTCTGTAATGTTTTAATCGCAATATTAAAACACTTTTGATGAGCATAGCGTCCTTTATATGGAACGCTTTGCTCATCTGTAATTAGTTCATTGCATATACAACATTTATTTAGTTGAGTCATTCACAATTAACCTTATAAATTATTTTCTTCAATAAAACTTTCAATGTCATAGATGATAGATTCGATAAGCTGTTCCTGACCCTTTTTTAGATCACTTGCTTTCTTGCCCTCGCCTAACTGATTAGCCACAATTGACTGTAAATCTTCAAGATAACCATTATCAGCTAACTTCTCACCTAATGACTGTAACTGATCCATCAAATCATCATATGTCTTTACAGCAACCGTTCTCTGTGCCTTCTGCTCTGCAAAAGTTACAGCCGTAATTCCTTCTTCTCTCTCCTGAATCTCAATCGCCTTAACAATCACATCTTCAAGAGCTTCTGCTGTAAACTCTTCAATATAAGTTGTAGGAAGATAATCGAAACGAGAACGAGCAAAAAACTCATCAGTCTGTGCCAAATAACCGGAAGACTTTACAACCTTACCATCCTTATCAACACCATTAGAACGCACATATACGCATAAATCTGTATTATTGATAATAGGTGACAATGCTCTCTTATCTGCTTTAGGAGAAATAAAACCTTCCTTTTCCTGTGCATGAGCTATAAAATAACAACAATATCCAGCACCTACCAACTTATTAATCTGCTTCCAAAACTCAGTCTCATACTCTTTCCAAAGACCATATCCACCATTTCCTTCTCCAATAGAAGGTGCCTTATACTTCTGACAAATGAACTCCTGACAGTAATTAGCAGCCGCCTCAATCTCATCAAAGATGATTGTAGAATACATCTCTCTAGCTTTTTCTACTGTTGCAGGATCGGTCAACTGCTTATTAATCTTGATAAAATCAGACCACTTAGTAATAGGGCAGAATGGAACACCAGGGATGGCATTAAGTCCTGCTTCAAACGGAAGATAAAACGGCTTCTTCATGCGTGTAGCCTGTTTCGTCTTTCCCAAGTTATTGCCACCATACACCAAAATTACCTTTCCCTCTAAACCTTTTGCAACTGTACTGACCTGTGGATTAAAAATATCTAATTCCATTAAAATGTTTTCCTCCTGATTTTTATGTATTTACTGTAATCAAAATGGTACATATTTTCATACTGTTTCATTTGTACCTACTGTCCGTTTCCTTAAAATCCTAAACTTCTACCATGTGCTGCCCCACTAGGCTTTGCGGTTCCATTGGGCTTTGCGCCACTCTGGGCTTTCGCTTTTGCTTCTTCAAGCTTATTCTTTCTTTCCTGAATAGCGGCTTCAATTGTTTCGGCTACATAAGGAAGCTCCGGTGTAATACCCTCTTCATAAGCTTCAGAAGCACCTGTAATAATAAGATCACTCTTAAACTCTACAGAAACTTTCTTTCTCGGTTTGCCAATCTTTACAGGAATTTCAGTAACCGTTTCAATTCTGTTATTGATAATATCCCCATAAAACTCTACAGTCTGTCCAGGTTCAAACCCAGAATCAACAGCCTGTGCAACTTCACCTTCAGCTACCAAATCAATCGGTTCAATTCCGTTATATGTAGGCATCCAACCACTAACAACTGTTCTTCCAGTTTCTATACCCTCTGTATCAAGTTCAGGATTGATACCAGAAATGAACATTTCTACTGAAAACTCTGCCTTTGGCTCAAGTTCCTCATCAACCTTTAATCTGTTAAAGAAATTGCTTCTGTAAGAAACAATCTTCTCACCATTCTTACCAGTAAACGGACTAAGATCACCACTCACCTTAACCCTAGTAGCTTCTTCTTCTCCAACTTCTGCAATAGACTTGTACTCATTCATTACCGTCTGAATACCTGCGTAGGTCTTGTTGTCAGTACCAGCATTTGTCTTTTCATTAACATTCACATTAAACTTAACAAAATTAACATCAGAAGTTTTTACTGTCAGACTACCTGTAATCTTTGTTTTTCCTTCCTCTGTTACAACCTTCAAATCCTTCTCGCTAACTACTCCGTGTACAAATGCCTTTGCGTTTGCCTGTCTTAAATTTGTTTCTGTCATTAAAATAATCTCCTCCTAAATAAAAATTTGTAAAATAAATTAATAACTAACAAAACTAAAAATATGATAAACAGCCCTTTCAGACTGGAACATAGAAAGTCACTCTATATGAACATCTATGATGAAACAGCTCTTTCGTGGTGATTTGGCAACTATATATAGTATGTGACAAGCTTTTATCAATCTATATATAGTTGTATAAACACACCATAGGCAGGCTGTATCTTGCCTAAACAAATATTCTCCGTTCAATTGTTTTTTATTTGTGAAAATTTGGTCTGATATAACCATTGAATTAGATGATTAAATTGTTCTTAAAAGTTGTTTACTTTCCGGAATTTTCTCTATCCAGAATCTTAACTCCACCATTACTCTTGACGGTATCAGTAGCAAGTTCTCTCATCTGTGTATATGCTGAATCTAGCTTACCCTGAAGTATGGCAATAGTATCTTTAGCTTCATTCAAATCTGTCTCCAGGCGATCAACCTTATCATGCAAAGCTTTCTGCTCATACTCATTCTTCTGCTCAATAGCTCTCTTTTCAAATCCCCATGATTTGCTGGCTTCGGACTTTCCTTTCTCATAACCTTCAGTTGTTGCAGATTCAATCAACGAAGGAATTTCAGCTACCTTCTGTTCAAGGTCACTAATATGGTTCTCCTGTGCAATAACAGATAATTCTCTTTCTTCAATAGAATTATTCCACGCTTCCAGCTCTTTGCGCTTCACAACCTCTTCATCTGCCCATTTATCTTCGGCAATCTTTCTTGCTCTATCACGATTATATGTATATTCCTCTTCTTCACGCTGCCGCTCCTGTTTTAACTGTGCTTTTAAATCTGCGGCTTCTTTTCTAATTGTGTCCAGTGCTTCAGCCTTTTCTTTGTTGAGAGCATCAATCTCATCTTTAATAGCAGCCTTTGTGTCCTGAAGATTTTTCTCTGCTTCAACTTTAACCAGCTTATACTGTTCATCCAACTCATGAGCCTTGTCTTTATGTGCGTTTACCAGGGCAACAAGTGTGTTTAACTCTGTTTCAATATCATATAATTCGCATAATTCTGCCTTTTTAATATCAACTGCCTCACAGATGTCATTGTACTGCTTAACAATTGAATCATTCAGAATACCCGCGCCTGCAATCTCCGCTGCCGAATCAAGAGTCAACTTCTGCTTTTTTAATTTCTCCTGGGCAACCGGATCGTCCTTTGCTGCCATCAACTTATCAAGTTGCTTCTTCTGGGTCATATATGCCTCCATGATTTCTGCCTTTGTGCTCTTTGCGTTAATGTCTGTCATATAATTATCTCCTTTTTTTAATTTATATTTTGTACAGCTATTGCTGTATTTTTTATTTTGATAGAATTAGACTGCTCCCAATTCTTTTGTTCTCTTGCGTTCATTCTTTACCTTTTTCTCTATCTTCTCCTCTGCTAACTTATTCTCCATTTTTCTCATTACGCTTGCGAAATTGCCAATCGGCTTACAAGTTAATCCCAAATTTTTACCTCACTCTTTCCTCAAATATTTCCCCGATTTACTAACACTCTCCATCCGACCATTATGTAAATCATCATAAAACGCCTGATTAGAATTTAGAATTGTATATGCCAGTCTTTCTCCAAAAAACACTCCACACCCGCCAGTACAGTTATCAACTATGACCGTTGTATAGGCAGACGTCATAGCCTGACCACCAATGCCGCCGAAGCCTAATGATGTATCTCCCCATACTTGAGGAAACGTATAGAATTCAAACTCTGGCCAACAACAATTACCTCTCCCATATTCTTCTTTATTTTTTACCTTATTCCAAAATCTCTCTTGGATAAGTGGTAAACATGGTAGTTCTGTTCTTATTTTGCTCACCCTCTCTCAATTAATATTCCCAACATCCATATACAAAGTGCCCTAAATACTTATCACACTTTGCGCAGTGTAAATCATACTCCACTTCTCCAATCTCATCGTAATAAGGATTTTTATGTATTGTACTTTCGGAGCCACAGTCACACGTTAGCGGTAAATCTTCCATGGTTTTCACCTCACATAATCACATAAAATAGGAATTTCTTCTACTTAATTAAGCACTTCCAAAACTCCTTCAATTTCCGTTTTTGGTGCTTTTACCGTACTATCGTCTTCCATTCGAATCATAATAAAGTCACCATCTTCTTTTGCTTCAAACTCTTCATCCTTGAAAAGAGTAATCTGATCACTAATGTTTACATTTTCTAAGAATCTTACTTTCAATTATTGTCCTCCATTGAAAATTTATTTCATTGTACTTTTCATTAGTTTACCCATATCAACATTATGAGTAGAAGGCTCTCCAATGTCACAAGTTGGTTGATTGTTCCACCAGCCATAATTTGGTTGAATACATGGAGACTGTGGTATATATGCTGTGCTGTCCTCGCTCGTTTTTTCTCTTGTAACTTTCTCTACAAGATTTCCATCTTTATCATATTTCTCTGTCGTTTCAATGATTTTTGTTTTAATCATATATAATAACCTCCTAGTTCTTATTATTCGTATTTGACTGAGATGCTTTAAAATATCTCCCAATCGTTGCTAATGTAGCACAGGCAAGCGGAAGTAATTCTCTTGTAAATCTTGTTGTGTTAAACATTAAATTTAATCCATTAACCAATCTTACTCCAACAATCCAATCGAGAAGCATACCTCCCACATACGCAAACCCAAATGTAAGTACAGGTGAAAGAACCAACATTCCAATAAAACCTATAAAAATTGTAACAACGCCTAAACTTCCAAGACTACTTTTCTTCATTAAACATTCTCTCCTTTGAAATAAGATTTTCATTTCCAATTCAATTTACAGTTTTCAATAATTTCTTTTTCCTCAAACGGTAAAGACTCCTTCAAAACATCCATTAATTTTCTTTGAATTTTTAATAGTCTTACACCATTATTATATTCGAATTCAAACAAACACAATTTAAACCTTTTGTCCCTTACATACTTCACTATATTTTTTCGGAGATATATACGTTCCTTATTTTCTCTTCTTGCAAAATCTCCATACTTATTAACCATGAACGGATATCGTTCACCGTCAATAACAACTGGATACCATTTATACTGAAGTTTGGACCACTCTTCTATTTCATAATACTCATATTCTTTTTCTCTTGAGTAGTAATCATCTAACATTTTCTGGAAAGTTGCTTTATTGATATTGTACCCACTATATACATAACATCGTTGTAGACTCTCAAGAGTTCCACCACCTATATCAATAAATTCTCCATGTTTCTTATAGTATCCCCAATCATACCAATAATTTTTAATTTTTTGAGTAGTTCCATCTTTCATATGTAAAGTTAATTCTCTGCCAGCAAATGCCTTTCCCCAAGAATCATATCCTAAATAATCGCTAAAAATTATATTACCATCCTGATCCGTTGCGGAGCCTACATAATTGCATCCAATTTTTTCATATGTAATCTCTGGAATCTCGTCAAACATACAGTAATAATGCGGTTCACTCCAGTTTCTATTAACATACATTTTAACTATTTTTATATTCAATCACCTCCTCGATCGAAACTTGGTTTTCATGGTCTATAAAACAACCACGTCTCCCCATTTTGTATGTTTAATTTCAATGTCAGATTCACATAAATCTTCTGTTCCTTCGTAGCATCCTCCACTGTCTCTATATTGAATCTCTACATCAAAATCTTTAGCGTTATTTTTTATTGCCCACTCATATAATTCCTGAATTGTCACATTTATCACCTCCAATGAAACGTGGGTTTATTCCTATTACGTAATATCATCATCATTGTGACATTCCATATAAGTTATTAATTTTCCTTGAGATTTTGCATACTCAATTTCTGATCTAGTAGAAGTTCCAATATATCCATCACTATTAATCACATAAATCCCATCCGCCATATCAATTTTTCTCTTGTGCATATCATCTAACATTTCCTTAGTTCCTTCTGACCATACCTCATCATCGCCAGAATGACCAAATAAACCTACAGAAATCACAATGTCCCCCTGAAGCGTTAATATCTTTTGCATTCGTATAAAATCATCTTTAAATCTCGTGCTACCGCATAGCGTAATAACTCTGTATTTCCCTACCATACATTCTCCTCTCTGCAATCCCAAGGAAAGCAAACTTTATATGGAATCTTTGACGGTTTTACATCCACCTTACCATGCGGATGAGTTTTGTCCTACCCAGGTTACTTTGAGACGCGTCACTTCACAAAGACAATCAGATGGAGTCGAGCCACCACCCCGTCGCACCATGCCCTCAACTACCGAGACGGAATTGAACCGTCCTTATGGATTCTCTGGGACTCGGACCCAGGATCTTTCGGTTATGATCCGAATGCTGTAACCAACTCAGCTAAGAATCCTAAACTGGGCATGTTGGATTTGAACCAACGAATGCAGGAGTCAAAGTCCTGTGTGTTACCATTTCACCAATGCCCATTATCATGTAAGGTCATTACCGGCTTACCCTTACATATTTTATTTATACTCGGAAAACCTGCTTCAACCGAGTTGTTGGCTCATAGAACTTCATGTGTGAACAGTATTCCCTGGCATTCTGTTTCAGCTCAGCACAGTCAGAGTTTAATTTCTATGATTTAATTGCCACCAATCAGTCTGACAAACCAATATTATGTCACATTAAATAGATGCTTAATTTTTAAATCTTCAAGTTCTCTCAAAACAATTCTATCGCCCACTGGCCAGAACCCTATACCATTTATTTCTCTAGTTTCGATGTTACAAAATATATCTAATGCTCCAACACTTATTTTGTAATCATAATTCATTTTAACAAAACCAAAGTTAGCAAGCTGTTCTATTTTTACCTCATCTTTTAATTTAACCATCCTTACCTTTCTTCGCAGGAAATCGAAGTTTCAACTTAAATTGAAATATACTCTACTTCATCATATCCTTCCTTTGCCAGCTCAATCCCATATCTTACCGCTCTAAGATAATCGTCTGCATCAAATAAATCTCTATTAATGGTTGCATCTTCTGGATATTCAGTTAAGTCGTATACACTAAAAAGCTCATCATCTGTTTCTGGATCGTAAACTGACTGTTCACGCATTCCCCAATCACTTTGTTTGTCTGCAATTTCTAAAATTTTCTTCTTCATTCACATATTCTCCTTTACTCTAACCACTTATTATCAATATAGTAGAATCCAAACACACAACCGCCCGTCAATACAATCCATAATATCCAAAATATAATTACTACACCGCCAGATTCAAGGTTCTCAACTGTTTCTTCTATATTTTTGCCATTATAAAATTCTGTGTTATTGATTGTTTTATCTTTTAAACTTGTGAAAATCGTTCCGGTATATTCTGTGTCGCTACCATAATAAACATATCTTATATGAGACGATTCTTTTTGAGTATCAATATGGTGCTCACTCGGCTTATAAATCTGTCCATAGTCAAACTCAATACCTAAGAAAGTCACTTTATTACAATGCTCTGACCATCTATCAACAACATCCCATGTCCAATATACTTCTGTTTCTGTATATGTCTGAGATTTACCATTTACAGTTCTTGTTTTCGTAACGGTTCTTGTATGTCTGGTATACCTTTCTTTTACTTTTTCTACAGACATATATTCTCCGCCAATTTCGGGATATGCAACAGTATCGACTGCTTTTAAATCGCCATATACAAAGGCGTTACCTACGTTAGTGTCCATACCATATTGAAATAATTCTTGATTATCTATCTTGACAGCCTTATTGTATATCTCATTCTTATCCATCTGGTGTTCTGAAATCTTTGCGGAAATCAAAACACCGATAAGCAGCATAACAGCTATAATAGAGATACTTGCTAGAATTTCACGTTTAGTAATTTCAAAATCACCAAAATCAAATCCTTTTCTATTTCTTTTACAATAACCACTCATATACTCTATTCTCCAAAGAGATTCTGAGGAGCGTCCACAGGAGCATTATAGTCAAGGTATGTATATTCCTGCATTTCATACCCAAGCATGTCTAAAAACATTCTTGTTGGAAACTTACGGACATATCTGTTGTATTCCTTTATCTGCTTATTGTAATTGCTACGATATTCAGCAATAAGATTCTCCGTCATTGATAATTCGGTCATAAGCTGCTTATAATTTTCATTCGACTTTAACTCCGGATATGCCTCACTTACCGCCGCAATGGCAGTTGTAACATTTTCAATATCTCCAGTAGAACCACGTCCATCTACGATAGCTTTCAGTGTATCCGCTTCATGTTTGTCATACTGTTTTACGCAATCAGCCAGATTATATACAAGATCTACTCGACGCTTTTCTTGTACTTTGATATCTGAAGAGGCCGTGTTCACCTGCTCCTCAAAAGCGATTGCCTTATTCTGTGAACTCTGTATTCCAAAGACACAGAGTAAAATTACAGCAATTACACCCGCTCCAATAATTAATAGTAACTTCCAATTTGTTTTCTTGTTCATACTTTTAATCTCCTTTTTATAACACAATCATGTATAACCACGTCCATAAAATCTGTAGCATATGAATACTCTGATCTTGTATTAAATTTATTCTCTTTTTATTTGCCTTCAAATCATCCACAAACATATGAATCATAACGTTTCCAGCAAATAGCAATGGATACCATGTCCCACCAAACAACACCACACGTACTGTCGGCACCAGCATAACCATGAACGTCCAACTGAAACTGTGCATAAACAGTGCTGCTATATAATCATATTTAAATAATTTCTCTGGTGCATTTTGTTCCCACCATGATTTCTGTTTTGCTGATGCTAACCAACCTTGTAAATAGTAATCATCTACTATATGACAGAAAATCATTGATATGAGAATTATAAACTTTATTGCCATCTATGTATTCTCCTTAAGCATGAAAGGTTTATAATATTTTCGTATCTCCTCAAAAACCATATAGTATAACTGATTACATAACGCATAAAATTTTATACAATGACAATTCAAATCATCTCCAAGCAAATTTTCTACTACATGCCTCAACACAAACGAAATGATTGAATACCTGTTTAGTGGAATATTGTGATTAACATGTGCTTGAATTAAATATATTAGTTCATCTTCTGTTTCTTCTAGTTCATGCTTATACACATGTTTAATTAATTCTCCATTCTCGTCTCTGGAGTCTCCAATAAGCATTTCAAACATAAAATTTTGAAAATCATATGAACGAAAATGTTCTCTAATCTTATTTTCTGTTATTTTATCTAACAGCAACTAATTCTCTCCTTTCCAGATGAAACCGATTTTTCTTCTGCCTATTAAAATTTAATCCATCCGTCAGTAATACCAGTCATCCAATAAATATGCTCGTATCTATCGTTTGAAAGACAACCTCTGCTTATTTTATCCATTATTATTTTTCCCAATAATGAATGGCAACGTGGTCAGACTTTAGTCTCATTGTTTTATTTATATCTTCTGTAGTAATTGCAAGTTTAATGAATTTTCGTCTTTTCATGCTTAATCGCTTCTTCCTCAGTCAAGAATACTGTTTTACCAATACTGCTTTTTACAAAATTTCCAATGTAAAAGCCGTCTCCGCGTACAGTAAATGTATATTTCTTTTTGATTGTTTTCCTATGCACATAACACTTTTTGATTACCTTTGAGAATTTCTGTGTATCAAAGTCATATTCTCCATCTGTAATCACCCACACAGTTTGTCCTATTTCAACATCCGGAACTACTGTCGCAACAAATTTTTCTACCTCTTTTCTCAAGCTTTCTTCAAAAGCGTCTCTATAGTAATCGTCACCAATATACACTTCGGTCTTATATAAGAGAAAATCAAGCATCTCATCTACATCCACCATCCTCTTTTTTACTAATCTTTCTTTCACCATATCACCTCATCTCTGCCAGTATCCATAAGCCCAATGTCCAAGGATCTAATAAGGGTTGTATCTTTTCTTAAACCTGTAAATTCTGTATCAAAAAATATCTTAATATTGTTCACTCTTCCTTTCACACGTAAACTAGATTTAATCCATTATCCCTCTCCCACATAAACCAGCCTGTCAATATATTCTCTACCTTCATCTTTAAAAATCGGAATATTCATATCAATAATCCACTCATTCTCAGATTTAGACGAATCACGTAACTGACATAATTCCGTAGAACCATTTGACTTAACTACAATTTTATTTTTTACAACACAATTCCCACGTTTCTGATATGTAGGTAGAGCGTTCCAGTTGATGCCTTTCTGTACCATAAGCATATCCTGAATCTCATTACATGATTTATTCTGTAATTCTTTATGAGAGAAATTAGCCTGACCGACCATTTGAATTGAATTGCGACTAGCATCTAATTGCCGCCAATACAGGCAATTCGTAACTTCTTCTTTGGGAACGTTAAAGCAGCGCGCATCGAACATCGCCTTATCAAACTTTTTCATATATACTTCTGCATCTGAATCATATTCATATACGTTCTCTTTAAATATTTTATTAAAAGCCATCGTCGCTATACTCGCTGCTATGCTACACATTTTCTGCACTTCATAATCAAACCATGCTGAAGAAGTAAGTTTTTTATAATCCACAAGCACTAAAGTAATTTCATCAGACTGAGTATAGCCGAGTACACACCCCTGAATATTTTCACATAGATACTTTGTTGTATCCTGCATTGTTCTAATTAGAATCTCATCAAAAGGTCTTTTAAAACCTCTTGTAAAGGTATGAAAGCTGCGCCCATCTAACCTCACCAGTACAGGGCAACGTCTCATAAGTTTTGTTTTGGGAATCTGTTCGTAAAATGTTTTCATACGAACGCCTAAATCGTCTTTTACTGACATATGTATATATCCTTTCCTATTTTAATTTTATCTCCGAAATTTAGTCCATATAGCCCATGACTCCATTCAACCCACGGCCTTTTACAATCTGCTTTGCAACTGACACTGGAATGTAATTTTCAAAACCCTCTCCCTCGCAGCGGAGCAATCCTTTGTATTTTCCGTAATCCTCAAGTTGCTCCAAAACCATGTCAATATTATATGCACTTGAAGCAATCTGACGCTCAGCCAACCTTATCTGGTCTTTATTCAGCCAGGTAATCCACTTACCGCAATCACCGCAATACAATCCTGTGTTACTATCAGATTTCTCAATAAAAATGTCCTTACTATGACATTTACTACATTCAAATTCTTTCATCTATTTATCATGCCTCCCTTGAAATTCCAAAGCTATCCCTATATACTTTTCCATTTTTATATCAATATTAGATGGATACTGTTTAATATCTCCAACTAATTCTGTTGAAAAAGATATTTTAGTTATTATGTTATTATTGTCCACTTCAATATTTCCAGTAGTTCTTCCAGGAACACGAATTGCTAAGGTTTTATCCCATAAATCTCTTGCATCGTAAATGTAATGCTTATATCTGGGATTACTAACCGTATAACCACACACATCATCAAGTTTTCTTGTAAGATCGCAATAATATTCTTTATTATTCTTATTATATTTTTTCTCTAACTTCATTTTAAATACTCCGAAAGTCGCATTTTATCTGTTACCATATTCCATATTGAATTTTCATCCATAACCCATTGTCTACAGTAATTTCATAGGGCTTATAGTCATTCTCTTTAAATTCAAATTGATAACCATATTTTAGGATCTCAATACAATTCGCAATTTGTCTGTGTTTTTCTTCCTCAGTGTATGTATTACTACTAAAAGTTAACCACTCATACTTATCAATCTCTTTCTGTATATCCGTTTTATTTCCACAGAATTTTCCCTTTTCTCCTAATACTGTTGAGAATTCTAATGTAAATATATTAGATGATGAAAAATCATGTTCACCCTCTTCTACAGTTGCCCAATAGCCACAAGAGAAACATTGAATTTTAATTATTGTTTTATTTGTTGAGATATTATGCCCTTCAAAGCGTTTCATATAATCTCTTCTGCAATTAGGACACCTTATTTTGCTCAATCTACCTCACCCTCCTATTCCCTTGAAATTCACGTTTCCTATTAAAACCTTGTAATTAAATCCTCTATCATACCAGAATAAGCAAATGGACTATCAATAACTCTCTTTGAGTATTCAAACCTCTTTAGAAACTGCGCCACTTCTCTTATATCTGAATGATTTAATGGCACGAATTTTATAAAATCCATTTTTCCATGAATACATACAACTGCCCAACTATGATATTTATCCCTGGCAACATCAACACCAACATCGCATATATCATTCATTAGTTTTCTGCAATCGTCAGCAAGTTTTACTGTATTCTCTGCTACACTTTCTGCCTTTAAATAATTACCATATGCTTTATGTAATAAGTCTTCTGCTCTTGCTACAGAATCTTTTAACTCATTATATTTACTTTCAATATCTTGAATCTTCAGTAATTCATCAGCAAGCAGCCATTTTTTCAACTTGTCCTTTATCTTAATAATTTCACTTCCCTTCACACGAAAGATTTGTTTCCTCATTTCCATAATCAAAAATACTTTACACTAATATATCTGAGTACTCTAGCCATTCCTAATCCACCATACCTCACAGGTTTCATACAATAGAGCCAAAGTCTTGGGTGAGTCTTAAGTAGTCGCTGAAATCGGTTAACACCTTTCTCTAAATTACAACCATAGGCGCAAAATACACATCCCGTTCTAGTGTATCCTGTGCAATAATACTTACCATCCTCATCAATACATATTTCTCCATACACTGATGGATATGGTACATCAAAACGATATAGATATTCCAGGACATCATTTTCGGTCCAAAAGCTAATCGGCTGGCTGCTAGGTTCCCCTTTATCAAAAGCATTGCAACCATTGTGTAACCACTCCGTTTTACGTTGTTTGCTCTCACAGGCCATGGTGCCAATTATAGGTATTCTCCTACTACTCTTGTTAAATCTTTTGGCCGGATTCTTCTTCATAATCTGACAGCACTTATTGGAAATATTAAATGGAGCATTGATAAGATACTTCCATTTCTGCATATTATAAACGCCTGTTTCACTGCCATTGAAACATCCGTAAGCCCAACAATCTTTACCAAGCTTCTTGACATCGTGAACCTGGCGGCTGACAGTTTTAGAGATAAGCGGATATCCTTCAGTCAACACCACATCTCTAAATGATATACGCTTACCAGATTTATCTCTCGGATAATCTACCATCACTTCAACTTCAATACCATATCTGTTTCTTAAATAAGTTGGAAACTCTTTGACATGTTTTTTGACTTCTGGAAATTCAAGACCTGTATCCGAGAACCATAGAACCAATTTACAGTTTAGTACTTTACATACCCTGGCTGTCAAATCAGCCAATACGCTACTATCCTTGCCTCCACTAAAGGAGACGTAACACATATTCTTATATATTTTATATGCTTCTAATATCCTGGTCTGGCTTACCTGAATTTTTCTTTCCAGACTCCAGGACTGCATAATCTTTAAATCTGTTGCTGTATATTTGCTTTCTACCAATATGTACTTTGCCTCACGCAATTTATTACGCTTGCATGAGGCAAAGCCATACTTAGCGGGTGTCTTTTTATGTCACTACCGCATATCTTTTTCGATTATTTATCTCAGCGTTCCAGCTTCATAATCTCGTGACAACCTTTATCTACTAAAGGCGTTAAATACATCTGGTGAAGACCTACCCAATTGGTAGCACAGCGTCACAAACGAATTCAATATTTTTAATCATATAATCTAGCATCGGATTCTTTGGATTAGCCGAGTTATAGGAATCACATTCCATTTGCACATTTGATTCAACATAGAAATTAAATGAGTCTGATGATTCTAGATGTGAGTTGTCTAAAACAATATACTTTTCCGTATGGCGAAGATTACCTTTTATTGTGCTATATGAAATTGTAATCTTAAAAACCGGAAGCGTAACCCGTGTTTTAATAAAATTCAACGGATGTACATTTTTAAGTTGCTCCTTAACATAAGGGTCGTATTGTTCAAACACATCCATGTGAGTCCTACAACCTACCTCCTCAAAGAATTTGCTCGGATGCACTATTTTTCACCACCTTTCCATTATAAATGGGATTTGTTTTATTTTCTTGTATATTCTGAAATCCATAATCCAATTACCAATTTTTACAGTCGGAAGTTTGTAGGAGTATAATTGAATCATTTGTAGAGCACAATCAATTCGTATCATTATACACCTCCTTGACATACGCTGAATCTAACCACTCAATACAATCTTCAATAGCTTCTTGCTGTCCATGTCCAACATAGTCCTGAAAATAGTTACCACTTGGAGAGTACCAAAATGTCACATAATATGGAATCGGATTCTCATTTCAATCATAATCACCTATATCTTCTTCTGTTGAATGAACGAGCAACGGTGCCAGTTCTTCTAACGACATCTGTCTGATTTTATCTATATTTCTCATAATCATTCATTCTCCAATGAAACGATGGTTTATTCCCTATAACAAATACCGTAAACCACTCAAATACTTTTCTTTAAGTTTATCCGTCAAAGTATCTGTTAGATTCAAAGGTCCTTAATATCAGCCAACTTCACCCAATATGCACATATTTTCCAACTTGTATTTTTTGTGTCACGAAGTCTATTACAATAGCATTCGTATGATATGTTAATTGGTTTTGTCAAGGATTTAAGTGCTAGTTTAAAATTGTCAGGCAAACCACCCCCATCATAGCGTGTGTCCTCCAACAAATCATGCATAATGGCAAGTGCTATGCATTCGTCTTTATAAGCAATTGGCATTGTATCATTTTCAGATATATATCCAGCCACTCGCATCGCGTGATTAAATGTATCATCATCATAGTATTTTTTAGCTATTCTTATAGCGTCACTGATTTTTACTGGTTCTTTGTCTAAGGTCATTATGTATATCTCCTCTCCGTTTAGCTCAAATCCAATTCATGATGCCATTCCAATGTTATAATCAATATATCAATATCATCATCGTTTAATAGTTCAAGCTTATTTTCACCACATTTCCCTACGTATGTACCATACTTGTGACGCAAACATTCTAATAAATATTTTTTTACTTCAGGTAATTCTTGTTTCTTCATGGCGGCCTCCTATTACACAACCTGAAACCAAGATTTTCTCCTATTTTTGTGGCATGTCATATATTCTTTATAAATTCATAATCATTACAATTCCAAAAACTATTATTCCAACGCAGTATACAACTGCCTCAGGCCAACTCATTTATATAATCACCTCACTCCACTTCTATATCTAACGGTACCCCTCGTCTCCAGCTCAGTTTAATCTCACCGCTTTGTAATTTCTTCAATTGTTCCTGACATTGTTCGTCAGTATCATAGCCAGAGCAAAATACCCTATCATCTGGCGCTCTCCATTTATCTTTTAAATCAATGATGAAATACAAAACAGTGTGCTTAAGGTTAAACGGCTTCGTACAAATTATGTATCTATTGTCTCTGGCCTTGACCGTATATGGCCGTTTGTCTGTAGGAATATAAATTTTGTCTTCTACTTCAACTCTCATTTTTAACACCTCACGAATCCAAAGTTTCCTTCCAGCTTAGTAATTGACCACATACACATCTAACCCATATCTCTTAGCTAAATCAATCATATGTTTAGTTCCTCGACTCTTACCATCCCAGAACGCAATCAGAATACCAATGTTCCCCTCTTCAGAAGCAAACTTTGCCATATCGGCATTTCTCCTGTAACCAGCACTCTTTCCATAGATATCCCATGCAGCGGGAAATCTTGACACATCATAATGTGCTATCTGTGCATATTGTTCACCCAGTTTGTCAGCTCCTCTTGCACTCCCACTAACAATCCGTATTTTATCTATAGTATTATCTTCTTTTGTTACTGTTGCAATAATTCCAATGCACTTATTCATTAGTAATGGGAAATCATTAAAATCTCTCCCACCAGCCACAATAATCCTTAACTCTTTCATTACTCCTCCCATCATCGCTGAAAACTCGACTTTCATCTTTTTATGTGGGCGGCAGGACTCGAACCTGCTCTTACTCTGTGTCGGCTACTCCCGATTTACAAGACTTGCACTTGATTGGTTCTATCGAACTAACGCCAGCTTATGCAAATGCACCCACGTTTACACAATTCTTACGAAACCGAAATTTCAGCCTATATCAGAATTCTAACTGTACTAAAATCCGAATCTTTAAAGGTTTTATTCCTATACTGAGCCAAACACATCCTATTACTATATAACCCGACAGTAAAAGTTTGTTCATCTTTTAACTTTGAAACGATGTTAATATATAAATTTGGATAGAAAGGTTTATCATTTTCTTTGCACCATGCCAATACCTCATATACATTTTCGTCTTCTAAAAACTCGTCTGCTACCACGTCACCATTGGCGTCTTCACCCTCAACGATTTCAAAATACCTTTCAAATTCATCGTATGACATACACCCTAAATGAACACCCTCACCAAATTTAAAACTAATAATGCCATCTTCTGAAATGTCAACTATATCGCACACCTCACCAACATTTGTGAATGCTCCCATAGGTTTTACTAATTTAATTTTATCTTCCTTAGTCATGTTGCTACCTCTTCTTTCTTGTTTGAAAATTTCTTGTTCCAATTATCAATCACCTTTTGTTCTTCATCCGTCACATCGTCATTAAATCTTCGTTTTGCTTGCACAATTCTATCGTTTCTAATTTCTATCGTTACAAGGCTTTCATCTGGAGCGGATTTCTTTCTTAAAAACATAATATGACATTTTCCATCAATAACCTTATCGATGTACGATGATACGCAATTATTTTGCTGTACAGATTCATCCTTAATATCCTGTATATTTTCTGGATAAATGAATTGATAATCCCCAAAAGTACATTCGTACTTTTTCATAATTCTCTTTTTAAAAAGATCTTCTGAAAATTCTTTTTTCATTCTGTTGTAATTTCTACAAGCAATCTTATGAGTCGTAAGAAAATGACGAGGATATTTATCAAATTTATCGCTGATAGTGTTCATCATTTTTGCGTAATCATATAATTCTTTGATAAGATACCCCATATCCTCCATAGCTTCATAAGTTTTAAGTTGATCAGCATATAAGAACAATGCTTTCGCAGTATATCCAAAATTATTTATAAGTAAATCAAAATATGTATAACAATCATAACTTAATGTTTCTCTATTATATTCCGACTCATCTCTTGTCCATAATTTATAAATATCTCTATCATCTAAGCTCATATATTCAAGATGGTATCCTAAAATAATAGCATTTGGATTTTTCTTATAATATTCCAAGATACTATTTGACAACTGGATTGCATGCGTTCTACATAATTTAATTAACGCTTTAGGAATATCATTTATTTTATACTTAAAATTTCTTCCGCTACACAAAATATCATCAATCCCAGCAGAAAATAACTGTTCGTAATTTTCATATCGTTGGACTCTATCAAGAATTGTTCCTATATTTTCTATAGGATAAGGCTCTTGTCTCTGAACAAAAGCTAAGAATTTAGCATATTTTTGATCATCACAACAAGCAAATAAATTCTCGATTGATAGTCCTCTTAATTGTCCACACAGTTTCCCTACTGGCTTACCCTTAATTCCAATTGCAGTTTTAGTAGCAAAATCATATTTTGCAGTTCTTCCATCTTCAAAGTCAAAGATGAGATATTGTTTCTCTTTATAAACCCTCGTTGGTAACGACCTCCTTCTGAATATTTTTTGAAATACTACATGCGGTTGTGAAGCCGCACGTAGCCCATTACTTTTTTATTCAGTGATACTTATAATAGGAGTAGAGCCACCCTGAACCTTTGGAACCTTACCATCTCTGCCTCCCTCTATACTTTATTCTCTTAAAACTCAGTCTAAATGTTTGTTTTAACTGCTCTCTTCATTTTTACTATCTTGTTCGTACCAAGCATCCAGAACTGTCAGATACATATCCCCTAATTTGGTCAACCAACATCCTCCGATTCCACTTCCATGCTCTAAAATATCTTTTGAATCTAACATGTATAAAATGAACTGTAACACTCCATAATCCAGGTCATTTACTGTATCCAAGTTAAGATCGCTATAATATTTTTCTTGTACTGATTCAAATGCTACTTTTTTATTTTGCCAATCCTTCCTGATATGAAGAACCCTCCGGATCACCTCATGAGTATCTTCAGGAACACCACAACCGCACATACCTACAATTTCGTATGAAAAGAAATCCATCAGTTCCTTAATGAGAGATTCTTCATACCATTCTTCTCTACAGCCATTTATCACAACATTGTTACATGATATACAACTGCCTGGATATTTCTCTATTATCCATTCTGTTATTTCGCTTAATTTCATACTTCTCCCTTCTTTTCACGGAAGAAATGAAAATTTCATTGCTCAATAACTTTTAACATACTAATAGGAATTTTTCTAATCTCACCGCCAGCCAATTGAACAATTCCATATGTACCCCAAAAATTACTCGTCGTATCAATCCACTCTCCTGTTTCGTTATTGCAGGCATGACACGGTGGCAGTTCATTACAATATACCGCCATGTCAAGACACATTCGACACTCACTACTTGATTTTTGAATCTCTACATTCTTCATTCACAATCTCCTTGAATCTCTTTCTATTTCCTGCAACACACATAGTGCATAAATCATTTTTAGGTTTACATTTAGGCGGTTTGTTTTCAAACCATTCCATGTATGGACACATTATTTAACCCCTTTCCGATCTGCTTTTGTCTTCTTCCTTGCTTCCTTCTCGGCTTTTAACTGATTGTCCAGTTTTGCCATAATACTCGTCATCTTTGCAAATTCTGTTCTCGGTTTTCTTTTACTGTTGTTCTTTCCCATTGTTTTATTCTCCTTTATTAATCCACTCTTCTACTTTCTTATCGTTTAACTCATCATAGAAATACTTATACCCAAGCAACCTCGGATAATCGCAATTATCCATGCGTTCCCACATTAGATATTCACACCAGTTTGGTTCATTGAACTCTATTTCCGGATGATATTTCTCCAATTTCTTATTCAGTTTCCAGTTATTGTGATTTTCCGTCCTATACCATGAAGGATTTTCATGCATATTACCATAACAGTCATTATTATTACGAATGATTGTACTTTGCTCATAATCTTTGATTTCAACAAGTACATCTTCTACGGATATTCTTTTTGCCAAACGACATATCCACTTCTGGAACTGTTTATAAGTCTGTTCAAATTCTCTATCACGCAAAGAACCATCCACAACTAAAATGTATTCAGATTGAACCCGCAACCAACCTCGTTTCCGACTCCTATCGCCGGAACTATCTCTTAGATTGTTCGTTACTCGCCCAAACTCATCGCAAGAACATGAACTATCAGTTCCTTCTTTTTGAATCACATAAACATTCATATCTCGTTCCGATCCAGATACCACCGGAAGATGTTCTAAAACGGTATCAAGTATATACCTCTTTTCTGCTTGAGTCCTTCCCATTGGACTGACTACTATTGTCCCATGTACATATGTCCACCAACTCATATTTATCAACTCCTCTTTGATTATTTATTCTCCAAATAAAAGATTCATTTAATGCCTTAATATTCCCAATTTTCTTCTCTCAACTGAAATGCGTCACCACACTCAATTATGTCTGAATAATTCTTCAAAGCCACTTTCATTGCATAAGAATCAATTTCATATGCCTTGTATGTAATGTTTGTATATCCTAATTTCTCTAAACAATATCTGCCTGTTGCGATACCGTCATACATTGACAGAACTTCGATTGGATAATCTTTTGGAAAATCAATGTAAGATAAGATATGAATAATAACTTCTGCTGTCCAACCGTTACCGATACACTTATACCTCTGCGCATTAGAAATTCCATCTGTGTAGTTGTCAGGGAGAGTTTGTAGTCTTTCGCACTCAATCGGTGTCAATTTACGAATTGTATAATATCCATCCAGAAGGTTTATTTTATATTTTTCATCCCTATAACAGATGTATCCGCCTTTGACGCAGTAAATTAACTTGCCACCTATCTCAATATTTCCACTTTCATGTATTATTACATTTTCATACTCTGATAAATTAAAATCTGTCAACTCAGCAACCATAGTTCTTCTATATTTTTCAAGAGTTTGTTTTGGGTTAAAACCTTTATAATAATTTGCGTCTATACAGTGTGCTTTACCATTTGAATCAATACCAAATGGAAATACTGGAGCTGCATATAATCCTGTTTTTGCGCCTTGTCCACCACCATTTGCAACAAGATTTACCGATTTACCGTATGGAGAATAAACTCTATGTGCCTGAGAATTACTACCTATATCTCCGATTCTTACTGGTTCTGCAACCATTGTATGTCTATGACGTTTCAATGTATCAGAAATAATCGCACCAGAGCATATCGTAGTTAATGCATATGATTTTTCCAACCACGTTGCACCACTTTCCAGAATATCAATTAAATAAATTTCTCTATCTTTCGGCTGTTCAACACCAGGAATGTTGTGTGCATAAAATCTCTGCCTATTCTGTGCAGAAACTAAAGCTGAATTTATGTACTGTAAACCAACACCAAGTTCATGACTAATCTGGTCTTTAATTGCTTGTACTGCCGATTTATTATTTTCATATAAGAAAAAGTCTGGTTTAAACTTCTCTTTCGCAATGAGATAATTCTTAAACAGTTCCCATCCTAAACCTTCTGCTTCTGTCTCTCGGTTATTTTTTTGTGCGATAGACCAATATGTACATGGACTACCACCAATCAGTATCCGTAATGGTCTTCCATTTAGTCTATCTTTTAAACTATTTCTTTCCTCTGTATTCATTAAACCATTGAATTACAAGGATATGCATATCACTTTAACCGGTGTTATTGTAAAAATTCCTTTCTTTTCATTTTGATTTACTATATAAAAATGTTTGCAACCATTGATATATAGCCACTTAGTTATTCTCTTTTACCTTATAAGATAAAAGAAATATTTATTATCTTTTATATATTCTCTTTGTTGTCTACGTATTCTTCTGTTAATCAATTCATTATGGAATCTCTTTGAGTGGTCTGAGTCCATAATAGGTTCTAATGACCCGTCTTTTCTTAATTTGAAAACTGCGTAGCCATCCTTTATTGGATCACACTGTTTATAACAAAATTTACCAACTTTCTGCTTTATATAAACAGAGGGGGTATGGTAAAATCCGAACTCTTTTCTGAATGAAATATATTCCCAGTATGGATGATTCATTTGTAGCAAATTCTCTCTTGCTGTTTTTCTTACTTCTTTTAATTTCAAAACTACCAACTCCATTTTCGACTTGAGTAACATTTCTTCTTATTTAACATCTACTTCTCCGAAATCTAATTTATTGCATATGGCAATCGGAATCCCATAAAATTCATCAAATGTCCTTTCACTCCCTATCTCCTTACTAACATGTCCATCATTACACTTGGTCATTAACGCACATCTAGTAGCTGAACTCATAACCAAATAAGAATCATCTTTTCTGTAATTTGTCATATTTGTATAGTCTACAATAGCAGCCATCAATTTACTTACATCTATACTTCTTTTAATATCAACTCTCAATTTTTACCTCCGCTACGCCGTCTCTAACACGTTACAAACGCCCTCAATAATCTTGTCTCTCAAGTCCTTGCAAAATTCTTCAAGTAACACAACATCTTTTTCCCAATCATGAATCATCAGTTCATCCCACGAAAAAATTGTCCCTGATTTATTTAAATTTTAATTCTCCTTCCTTCAAAATGGTTCAACCACCTTTTCAAAATCCTCATTACTAATTCCAAATGCTTCATAATCGTACATCCAATGAGAGATGTCAGCCCTCTTACCTCTGATAACAGGGTCGTTTTTAGTTGGTTTCAATATATCTATATGGCTACCATTTTTGAAGTTAATTACCGTCTTCCCAACTTCTGATATTTCTCTTTTAACAATTTCATATTTATTAATAATTCTCTTAATTTCATCAAAATATTCTTTTGAATATTCCTCACATGAAAATGCTATTCCGATACAAGATTCAGAATAAAGGATAGCTCTAAAAACTGCTTCTATTCCTTTAATATACATACAATCGCCATTTTCTTACTCAAAATGAAAGTCATATTTCATGACTAACTATTCTATTTTTACTCCTATATATTCTAACACTTCTCTCATACCAAGGCCGCCATCTGATACAGGTTTCATGCAAAAATACCATAGTTCCGGATGAGTTTTCTTCAACATCTGAAATCTATTTGGCTCTTTTTCTAAATGGCAACCATAGCCACAGAAAATACAACCGGTTCTTTTATATCCTGTCGTATACCATTTACCAGTTTCATCCTGTTTAATTTCTCCATATACTGATGGATATGGTAAATGGTATGTAGCTATGTATTCTAATACATTTTGTTCAGTCCAAAATGACATTGGCTGACTTCTTTGTTCTTTTCCTTCAAAAGCATTGCACCCATATTTTATCCAATTTAATTTTCTATTAACGCTCTCTTCTGTCATTGTACCAAATATTGGTTTTAATCCTGTTCTTTTAGCAAAATTTTTGTTAGGAGTTTTCTTTAGTTTTGTACAACAATAGTCAGATATCTTAAAAGGTGCATCTACAAGAAACCACCATTTACCATTTCCTCCAAACAAAGTATTTTCTATTTCCCCACTTAAATATTTTGCTCTTGTACACGTCTGATCATTTTTTGCGCTATTGACATATCCAGATATTCTCTTACTAATAATTGGATAACCGTAATTCAAAACAACATCTTTAAATAATATTCTTTTTCCTTTTCTGTCTCTTGGGTATTCTATTATTGTTTCAACATCTAATCCTTCAAATTCTTTTTTCAAGAAATCACCATATGTCTTTACGTGTTCTCGTAATTCAGGAAATTCTAATCCCGTATCTGAAAACCACAATACTAATTTACAATGGAACATGTCACAAACTTGTGCAGCTATATAAGCCAATACTGTACTATCTTTCCCACCACTGAATGATACATAACACTTTTTATCATTTCTCAAATACCACTCCATCAGTCTTGCTTGTGTGACTCCAACCTTTTCACCTAAGGTCATTGATTGAAGTGCTTTAAGTTGTTCAAGAGTGTGCTTATTATCATATGAATTAAAATTTTTATCTTCTTCTCTATTCAAATCTCTTTAATTTACAAGGAGAATATTCTCATCTTTACCGGTAATACTTGTATTCCCTTCCTTATAATCATTGAATTTACAGCGTTTGCAACCGCTAAAACTCTGTTGAAAATTTTATTTTCTACCTACTTATTCTCTTTTTCTTCTCTAAATTTCTTTTCAAAATACTCAATGCCCTTGCCTTTATACGGAACCTGGCATGTATCTTCGTACCATTTCAGTTTATCCCAATATCCCGGCAGTTTCTCGTAAATATTACGAAGCTCTTTCTGATTCTTATTCCCACAACACCAACAAGAAACCCTATCCAAAAGCACATATAACTCATATCCATTTTCCTGCCAGCTCCATCCGTTTTCATAACAATATTGCAAACAGTCTTTCTCCGACATATTCCATTCAGAAAGTGGATAAACTTTTATATTCTTGTCACGCTTAGTTCTATACTTCTCTATTCGCTGTGGTTCATCAGCAGCTACGCCAACATATTCTACAATTACTTCATTACCATAATTCTCTTTGTAGTGTTTTTTAATTGCAGATAATTTTCCAGAAGTTCCCCATCTAGCCATTCCACCACACCAATTATACCCGCGTTTAATAAGTCCACTTCTGGCCTTTACTTCTTTTTCAAATGCACGATATGTAAAAGGAAGAACATCTTTTAACACTGTAAACTTAATTTTCTTTTCTTCTAAAATCTTAGATAGTTTATCTCTATTATTATAAATTGCCTGGAACTCCATTTCCGTGTCATAAAAGATAACCTCATCTAACGGATATCCTTTTTCAATCAACAATAGAACCATTGCTAAACTATCTTTCCCAAAACTACAGCTTGCTATATACTTCATACCAGCCACTTACCTTATGGTGCGTGGTAAACGATATACCCTCCCATGCCCACAATTAAGTGGGCGCTGCTATTATCGTCTTTATGTTGAGTTATGCAGTCTCACAACAACCGGTTTCACCGTATAGGTATTACTCCTTCCTATTTTTTATTTTCATTTTCAACTTCTCTCTTAAACCTTTCTTCTAGTTCAAACACTGATTTACCTTCGCCTTTCATAGGCTCGTCAATCCTGCTTTGCAACCCTTTCAGCATCTTCCAATATTTAGGAAGATATAAATACATATTTTTAAGTTCTTTAAGATTTTTGTTTCTACACGACCAGCAACTTACACGGTCTAATATAGAATACAAATCAACTCCGTCCTCTTCCCAAGTGATATCGTGCTTGTAACAATAATCAAGACAATCCTTTTCAGACATATTCCACTCTGATAAAGGAGCTATTTTGTTGTAATCTAACTTCTGAAGTCTCTTAGTTTCATCTGATGCTATACCAACGTACACAATAGAATCTTTCGTATATTTGTTGCATATTGCTTGTTTTTTAAATGTATGCCATCTACAAGTTCCACCACAATATCCATCTCCATATACTATTTCTCCAGTTCTCTTTTTCTTTTCACGAATAAGCATGTCTATCCAAAACGGATTTTCGGGTTTTAATTCTGTATATTTAATGTTATTCTCTTCTAACACCGGAATAATTTTATCTCTCACATCATAAACTGCTTTAAACTCCATGCCAGTATCGTAAAATATCACTTCGTCAAGAGGATATTTTTTCTCAATTAACATCAATATCATAGCTGTGCTGTCTTTCCCCCAGCTACAACTTGCAATATATTTTTCTTTCACACCAACCACTAACCATATTCTAGTCAATGGTAATTATCTTCTGCTGACAAATCGGCCAATTGTTATACTTTTACTATCACACACATTAATCTGAATTGTGATAAACCTAGTTTCACTAGGATAAGGTGTTACTCCTTTCTTTTCTTCTCATTGTCTTATTCCTACTTTCTTACTTTTCCAATTAAATTGAATTTTTATCTAATATACGTAAATAACTTTTCAACCCTTATATTGTTTTTATCATCCTTATTTTTGTTACTATCCAATAATGTCTTGGTTTCTTTTTGCCAAATGCAAGTAAAATCATCAGGCATTGAATATTCACTTATCAAAACTGTATTATTCATGCTCGCTACTTTTACCCATTCATAAAATTCTTCATATGAGAACGAATTAGTAGCGTATTTAGTAGTTCCACGATAAGGGATATCACAATAGATTACATAGTTTTTGATTTTTTTAAGTGGTATCGCTTGAAAATTCAAATTTATAAACTTTACATCTTTGATGTTTGGTATCTGTTTTTTTAAGTTTCTAATAGCACCAGCAGACCATTTCCCGCTATTATCACCTTTAGAATCTCTTGCATAACCACCGAAATATTTTGCACCGAAACTTGCACAAAATCCTACAAGACCTAAGTACCAATCTGGATAATTTTCTTTGTTCTGCTGAACTTCCTTATATTCATTCTCTAAGATTCTTTCTGGCAATTCAGTTTCATGTTCCTGTGCATATTTTAATAATTCGATCAACTGTTTATGTATGTCACAACCTATTCTTTTCTTATGCTTAATCTTATCAATCATGTTTGCACCACCAACAAAAGGCTCTAGATAACCATTTGTGTCATCAGTTATATAAGACTGAATAATTGGCGCTAAATCCTTACTTAATTTGTTCTTACTTCCAACGTATCTTATTTTTTATTTCCCAGAAAGTGACATGTCCTTAGTAGCTACCTAACTTTTTCCTTTCTGATTTTCTTTTATAAAGACTTAAAATCAACCTTTTATCTAGTCATCAACGGTCTTTCATATGTAACCAATTTTTCTACAATGAGATCCTTTGGCAACAAATCTCTGCAAAAATATGCAGTCGCAAAAGGACTACCTTTTACCACACTATCCATATGATTTTTATCATGGTAACAAACTCTTGCATCAAAACTAAGAATCTGGATACCTTGTTTGAAATATTTGTATCTCGTTTTGCCTTGTAATGAGTTCAATGGCAACAAGATAGCAAACGGTTTGTTGAAAGAATATAATCGTTCTAATACCTTGTCCTTAATTGAAAAAGGAGGATTACTGACGATAATATCCCACTCATCCGGCTCATACTCAAAGAAATCTTGTCCTTCTGCCAATGAACTTCTTACTACTTTAAATCCTTCTTCTTTTAATCTCTGATAAAATGCTGACCATTCACAATCCCACGGGCACCAAATAATCTTATCTTTTGAAAGATATTTAATAATCGGATCTACCGCATAGGCAGGCGTAAATAAATCATCCTGCTTTTTATTTGAAGTCAAATACCCTATATTTAATCCTATAAATATCACTCCTTTGCTATTTAATTCTCTTTTATTGGAAATTACACACTAGATTAAGTATGTTTAGAATTATATGATAACCTTAATCGTCGGATTATCAGTCGTTATTAGGAGTAGATCAGACTATCTACTTTTTAATTCTCTACTTGATACTCACAAAACGCATAGAACCAATCAATTTTTCCATCAAGTTCCTGTACCTGTTTTCTTAATTCGTTTTCTTTCTTCTTACTGTCTGTTCGCTGGCACCTCTTCCACAAATCGTCTCTCTGTTTCTTCAGTTCAAGGTATTCTTCCGTCCTGTCTTCCTCACCAATCACAACAATCTCAATAGGTTCTCCACAATGAGGACAGAACTTAATCGGATAATAATATTCATTCTCCCATTCATCTTCCCAATCTTTAACTGTTTCAGAAAGCCAAGAAGCAAAATGAGGAAGTGTAATATTGTCATCGTCATAAGTGTCGTAGAAATCATACGTAGATGATTCTTCCGTAAATTCTATTGTTCTGTTTTTAGTAATTGCTTCACAGCAATATTTGAATGGTTTGTACTTATATGATACAGAGCCATCGAATTTTAGTTTAATCAATTCAATTTTTATCTTTCTCACCTCCAGTAAGTATCTCATCCAATGTTACAGGTTCATAATTCCATAGCATACACCCGACATTGTGAATTTGATTTGTAAATCCTTTATCATTCAGTTCTTTTGCTATCCTCAATTCCTCATAATGCTCTTTCGTATTATGTGAATGACCATGAAGTAAAATGGAACCATAATAATGTGCGTTATAGAACGGCATAAAATAATGACTCAAGATACATCTCTTAACTTCTCCGTTTTGAAGAGTTACCTTAATGTCATCATAATCTTTAATTGCTTCAAACAAATCCTTATACTTCCTACTTGCATTTCTAAAATCATGGTTGCCAAGAACTAATCTCTTATGTCCATTGAGTTTCTTTAAGAACTCAATATGTTCATCACCTTGTTTCCACGTATAATCACCTAGAATGTATACAGTATCATCTTTCGATACTTTACTATTCCAACGTTTTAACATTTCATTACACATGTCTTCCATTGTATTCCACGGTCTATTATCAAAACGCAGCACATTATTATGAAAGAAATGAGTGTCACTAGTAAAAAGTACCGCCATCTAAACACCTTCTTTCTATTCCTTAATCCAACCGTCTGTAATTCCAGTCATATAATAAATCAAATCATCTTTTGTATTATTTAATTCTCCGTCTATGACTTTATTCAGAATTACATCTAACCAAAAACCGATGTCTTTACCTTCTTTTATCATCATGGCTTTCTTCACATCGTTTCCATCAATTGCTAAATCTTTCAATGAAAAACACGGCTTCTCCGATAGAACTTCTTCTAATAATGATTCAATATCAAATACTTTCTGTAATCTTTCATTCTCATAATCAGAATTTTGACCTTTAATATCCGCTTTCCGTACTTGAAGAAGTCTTCTAAACTGTAATTTTCCTATCTTATTCAGCCATCTCTTAATATATTTTTTGCCGACTTCAAAGGTAGCATCGTGATAATGAATCAGTTCTACAACAGCATTTCTTGTGTCATTATCAAACCTCATACGTTTCATAATTTCATCAGTCATATCTGCACTGACTCTACCATGTCCTTTAAAGTGTCTAACACCATCTTCTCCATCCTGATATGAATGAGGTTTGCCAATATCATGAAAAAATACGGCTAATTTTACAATTAATTCTTCATATTCACAATTTTCAACCGCATGGATGGTATGATCCCATACATTATATTTGTGGTGTGGGTTATTTTGCGGAAAATCAAACATATCTTTTAACTCTGGAATAAATAATGCAAATACATCACGATACAATACCATTTGTATGCACATACTGTTTGACGATAAAATTTTACAAAATTCACTATTGATTCTTTCAATAGATATATTCTCTAAATTTTTATACTGTTGATGAATTTCCCAATCTGTTTCAGGCATCATTACAAAATCAAGTTGGGAAGCAAATCGAATTGCTCTTAATATTCTTAATGCATCTTCTGAAAATCTGTCTTTTGCAGAACCAACACAGTTTATCTTCTTATACTTGGTATCTTCCATCCCACCAAACGGATCAATTAGACCAGCTTCGTCATTATAAGCCATTGCATTGATTGTAAAATCCCTGCGCTTCAAATCTTCAATGAGATTATCTGTAAAAGTTACGATATCTGGTCTTCTATGATCAGAATAATCTCCATCCAGTCGATAGGTTGTAATTTCATATGGTTCGCCATTCGCAACAACTGTAATTGTTCCGTGTTGCAATCCAGTTTCAATTACCTTCTTATTTTTAAAAATGTCTAACATCTCCGAAGGAGTTGCTGACGTACAAATATCCCAATCACTAGGTGCTCTACCTAAAATACTATCTCTAACACAGCCTCCGACTACATATGCCTCATAGCCATGTTCTTGTAAAATATGAATCAAATCATATGCATCTTGCGGTATGCTTATTTTAAAATTCACCTTTTACCACCCTTTCATTAACACTTGCAGTAAATTCCTTAATTCTATCATAATCAGGATTGTCTGGTAAACTTGTATTCTCTTTTGCATATTCCAATTTCTTTTCAAAATCATCTACCATTTCATAGAATTCTGGAATAGGTTGGTTATTGTCGTCAAGATATTTGCCATTACGAATATCCATAAGCACGTCATGATCTGCTTCTCTATATGTTATTATTTTCTCTTTTTCAAGAATATCTAAGCACATAAGATATAAACGAATTAGATGCATCATATGCTTTCCGAGTTTACCATGTTCGATTGCGTTTTTATTTCTCTTTCCAATCTTGGAGTAATCATTAACAACATTATTCATTTCAGACCACATGGCTTTGTAATCTCTCAATGGATAATGATGTAAATTCACATCCATAAAGATTTCAGAATCATATTCTTCCTGTTCTGACTTATCAATATACAATTTGATACTGTCTTCACTAAACGAAAAATACTTTTCTGGAAATGTATGATAAGCGTTCATAATACTGTTCAGTATATGTTTCTCTCTTTGTTCTTGATTTACAAGTCTTACTGCTTTGTTATCGAGTCTACGAAGCTGCGCTGTCGCATATCCTCCAAATGAATAAACCGCTCTCTTAGATAAGAATAAATGTGCATTATCAAGTAATTCCTGACCTATATGAGATACATAGAAATAGTGTTCTGGCTTATTACCAAGCATCTCAATTGTATTAGGATTTACATTACTCAATAATGCAACAAGTTTATTGAATGAATAAATCGTGGTATCAGTCGCTTCATTTACAAACTGCTCAAAATTCTCATTAGTAAGAATCTGCATTTTACTATTCAAAGAACAACCACGAATATCCAAATCACTATTCTCATTGTTTGTTCCATAAGCATAACTGCCACCTAATGTAAGAAGTATGATGTTATTACCTAGATTTCTGTCAGTTTTAAGGAATCCATACTCATCTGATCGTAATTTTTCTTTAATCTTTTCTAATGTCATATTCTTTTCTCACTTTCTGCTTGTATTGTTATCTATTTTACATTATAATTATCATTAATGGTAGTCACCTAGACATGCTTTACTTATTAGAAACGAGCCTCCCATTCAGCTTACAATGCTACTCATACAAAGGAGGTGATAAGACATGGGCAATGTACCTATGGTGCATGTCCGTGCGTACTGGCGGTTCCGTCTGCAAAGATGGGAACACGTTTGTAAGCACCTGCGTCACTATCCTAGCCGATAGATGATTGCAGTGGTGACTACCTACAACATGGTTCATTTCCCATATTACAAATCCATCTCAGGACTTAAAATGCGGCTTCTATCTGTCATTGTTAATGTTTAATCTTTCTACACATTCTGGGCAAAGCACTCTATACTCTTTATCTTCAACCCAATCCTTCGTTGTTTCTTTAAGCAACTTTATTCGTTTGGGGCTATAATAGCCACTCATTCCTGCTACGCATCCACAGCGACTACATGTAACCTCACACCAGATAATATTTTTCATTATTTACCTCACTTCAACAACTCCTGCACATCTATCTTGTACCTGTCACACACTTTGACTAATTCTTTTTCTGTCATCCACCCATTATAAAAGATACAAAAATCATCATCTGTTTGATTCATATATATGTAGAATTTATCTTCATCAACATTCCCAATTCTGTGTTGATATCCCGTAATTAAGCCTACATATTCTTTCCCATTCTTCTTCACAATAAAAATATTATTTTTTAATTCTTTATTATTTATAAGATTCTCGCGCATTCTAATTTCAATAAAGCATTTATCACAAACGTAAACGCCTTTGTGTTTTATACTTCCCCATGATGCTCCACACATTTGACAAGCACCTTTCAATACCATCACCACCTTTAATTATTATTTTAATTGCAGCCAGAGGATTCGAACCTCTATCCGCCCCAAAGCCAAGGCGTGTCCTATTCCCATTAGACGAGACTGCGAATACTGCAAAGAAGCTACCTTTTACAGTTCTGAAAACGTTTCATAGTTTTATTACACAATCATTTCTAATTTTATCGTGTCCGGATCACGGATTGTTTTTTATTATCTACTACTTTATTTTCATACAGCGGTTAATGATTACGATCCATTTTCTTCTGGGTCAAAGCCAGACATGTCCACCAGTCCACCAAACCGCTATTCCATTATGTGGGTGGGGATTTTCACCCTACATAGTCGGTACTTACCGTCACGCCATCCTATCATATCAGATAGTTGTGGATTCGAACCACCACCTCCCCTCTCTGGTCGCAGATAGAGTTTACATATTCCTCCACCACATAATATTTATTCTCCATTTGAAATTCGGATTTTAAGGTATTAATAATGAGATATCAAATCAATAATGCTTATCACTAATGCTAATATACAAAGCACTAAACTATAAGGTGTTCCAAGCCATATAGATTCCTTTTTAATCTTTCTGTATACCGGATATCCAATGAGCCAAATTATATAAATCAATACACTAATCCAAAATATCACCTGCATTTTCTTTTCCTTTCAAATATATACAAAATCGTTAATTCATTCCTTTAACACCACCACAATATATTTATCCATCTCATGTCCCAATTTCACACAATTTCCATGAGATATGTGATTTTTCCATGCGTTATATGATTCATCAAACTTTTCTCTATTTAATTTTCCTTTTTTAACCAAATAAGCCATTCTCTTAAATCTCTTTTTAGCAACTCTTTTATTTTCGTTTTTCAACTTTCGTATAACCTTACCATCAATTGTAACGTATGTATGAAATCCACAAAATTTAATACCATTCTTGAAAGGTATAATCTGTGTCTTTCCATTTAACTCAAGTCCGAGACTATGAGCAAATTCATATATTGTAGACAGACACCATTTCGCATATTCTTTTGATTCAACAATCAAGTAGAAATCGTCCATATACCTTCCATAATATTTCACACCTAATTCTCCTGTGATAAAATGGTCAAGTCCCGATAAATATAAAAGTGCAAACACTTGACTTAATTGATTTCCCAATGGAAGACCGAACCCCTTAGTGCTATCAATAAACTTCTCACATAGCCAGTATACATCGTCATCCTTTAAAAAATATCGCACCATATCCTTCAATATGTCATGGTCAATACTGTAAAAGAATTTGCTAATATCAGCTTTTACAATCCAACAATCATATCCGTATTTATGATATGCTAGATACATTTGTGCTCTAAGCCAATCCAAACCAAATAAAGTCCCCTTTCCCACTTGTCCAGCAAAGTTATTTGGTACAAATTCAGTTTTTAAACACGGCAAGAGTACGTTGTCACATAAACTATGTTGCACTATTTTATCTACAAATGAACCAGATTTTATTATTCTTTCTTTTGGTTCATAAACCGTAAACTCATTATACTTTCCAACTTCATATGTCTTTGTTTCCAATCTTCTCTTTATCTGATGAATTCCATCAAGTGCAGTAATTTGAAATCGTTGTCTACTTTTAGAAAATCCTTTACCCGATTTAGATTTTATATATGCTTGATACAAATTGCCAAAATCAGTTATCTTCTCGAAATCAGTTTTACTTTCTATCATAATATTGTATTCCTTTATATTTATCCTGCCTCTTGCGAGACAGGAAGGGTTGTCTATTCTTTTGATGATGGGACTCTAATTTCGGTGTTTCTCCTACTTTCTTTCGTCTTCCATCCCAGAACGGGCGAACACCCCTATCGTTCCAACCACAGTCGTTGTAGTTCACGTTGCCGTTGGAGTTGACATACTGGATGTAAGAGGCCATACAATAGACAACCCGCAAAGCTCATCTCTGTTTATCTTTCGAGCGCCAAGCTATGGTCATGTACTTTATATCATCAATTTGCTTTTGCCAATATGACACCGTGTCAGTTCCAATCAAATTCATGTTCATTGATAGTTCTACATAACACGATAATTTGTCGCAGCAAGATATTGCTTTAGTCTGAAGCTCTAGTCGTTCTGATTTTGAGGTTTCTAATTTCAGTCTATTTGCATCAAGCAAGTATTCATAAATATCCATACAACGATTTTGAATACGTTTTATTAAAATCGAGTGTTTGACTGGATATCTTTTTCTGTTTGATGTAATTGTCATAGTATATTCCATAAGTTTTATAGATTTTACAATGACATCAAGTTCTGCCATGAATAAGTTCCTACCTCCATTTGTTATTGTCCAGCCACCGGCACGGCTTCGCCATGCCTAGTGCACTTGCCTCCCGCTAGTTTTTTCAGATACAAAGATTGAAGATTTAATGATGCAAAACGGGCGAACACCCCTAACGTACCAACCACAGTCGTCGAAGTCCACGTAGCCGTCGGAGCCGACACACCGGAAGTAAGAGGCCCCGGTGCCTGAAGGTGTACTGTCTGGTGTAGCAAGCCACCACCAGCTATCACTCTTAGGAATACTCTTCCTACATTCCCTATATAAATCCAGTGTTGGGATTGCAAGAATATCTCCCTCAACAATGCCATAATCATCTAACCCGTCAAGAGATAATAAATCTAAAGCAATTGGCACGAGTCTGTCTCCAAACTCTTTTCTTAAGTCTTTAGCTAGCTCACTATCCACAAGCTCATTGCGAATGTTGGATTCTGCATAATTGTTATTTTTTCCAAAAGTAGATTCCTCAAGAAAACCATCAAGCAAATAGTATGTACCTTTTTCATCGCTCTTAATTGGTGTCCACGCACGTCCACACATAACAACAAATTTATCTTTAAGATACTCTTTTACTGCTACACGAAAGTCAGCCTCGTATCTTCCAGGATCATCGTCGTACCAATCCGGAGTAATATCCTGATCAACGATATATTCCCATTTGCCAATATCGACTGCCTTGTTTCCATCAGGTGGTACAAGTTCCGCTCTAACAAATGTCTTCGAAGCGTTAAAATGAGTATCTTCAATTCCAAGACTTTCTAACAAATCTGAATGACTATCGTTTCCTTCTGGTGCTAAGACTACTCTGTTCTTTAAAATAATTCCTGATTTAAATTTACACATATTATTTATCTCCTTCTTTTATTTTCTATTTATTTTATTCTCTCTTATGACGGACAAAATCCTGATTTCTTCCTATTCGCTTTTAATTATAGTAGTTCCATTTTTCAATCACTTTATCCCCTCTAATTCTTAATTCTTGCTACATATTTAGTGTCAATCAAAGCAACAAGATTTTCCGTTGATTTTCCATTCACATAAATGCTTCTCATAATATTTAATGGAATTGATACACAATCTTCATTACTGAGAAACCAAATGTAAAACTTATCATTCAAAACCTTTATGGAATGAATTCTTTTATAGAACTGTTTTAAATCTGATTCTAATTCTCTTTGCATCCAATGATAAAAATCATATCTGTCCATACTCAATTCGTTCATATTATATGCTCCTTTGCTCTTTTCATAATAATCACCCTGTTCTTTGTGATAATATTTTAGTTCATATAAAATAACTCTTTCTTTCCTATTTCCAACCAATATCTTTTGCTGTAATTTCTACATAGCAGCTACTCTCATGACTTTTACCAAAACATACACCAATAAAAATACTTGTTTCCCTTAATGACATCTCATAGCTATTGACTTTATGAAACGCTGTTATATACCAAGGAAGTTTATTTTTAATCCATATAAGTCTCATTTTGTGTGAATCAGATAATTTTTCATACAAATTCGACATCTCATTTTTCTGCACAATGAACTTTCTCTTTTCATCAAAAATCTCGTCCATCAATTCTTTACGCATTTTGTAATACATGTCCTCTAATGAATCAGACAATCCGAGTAGTGAGCTTTGAATACTATGTATTCTTTCTATGCTATTGTTCTTCATAGTTCCCTCCCGTCCCCATGAAATGGATGTTTACTTGTATTGTTTCCAGAGCCTCATTGCGTCTTCTCTACTGGTTTTATCTTTATCATAAATAACCGACGTATCAAATTTATACTCATCCATTTTTTCTCGGTTAATCTTAATTGCTCCATATTTAATCATGTCGATTATTTCGCTTATTCTAACGAACTGTCCATTTGGGTTAGATTCCACCATGTTAAAATCACTGGCAAAAATTGCACTCATACTTCCACCTCCAGTACCCTGAAATGCGAGTTTCTTCTGACTTTATTTCTTTTTATAAAAATCGCAATTACACTCTTTATGAAAATCTACTTCTTCTAAATCATATTCACTTTTACAATCCTTGGATTCTGGATAGCATTTCATTTTATCTTTGTTGGCATGAACACAAAACGCACATCCAGGAACTTTTTTGCCCCATACACTCATAACCTTCTCCTATTCTCAAATGAAATCACGGTTTGGTTCGTTTTCAAAATGTCAGTTTAATGTGTCAATGATGACTTACTTACCAACCCAATTTTTCCCATTTTTTTCATAAATAACTTCATTTCGTAATATGTAAGTCCGGCACAGGTGTTGCCAATCTTCTTATTGTTCATTTCTTTATCATATGACTGAATAATGTGTTTACCTGATTTTTTATGTAATAAATCAACGCATTGTGTATACTTATATTTTT
>PPYF01129322.1_pt1 | contig 61036 bp, 61 predicted proteins | sample 1559871 | NCBI WGS metagenome assembly PPYF01 (sample SAMN08240021, study PRJNA423297) | Human gut metagenome, whole genome shotgun sequencing project. | reverse complement strand
TTCTTCCCATATTATATGCTCCTTAGTATGATAGACTTTTAAATATTTCTCGTGTCTACCATATAGGGAGCATATCAAAATACTGGGTTTTATCAAAGAAAACACCATTGATTCCAACCCCTGGGGTTCAGATTTCAATGGTGTTTTCATATGTCCAAGGCACATGAAAAAGATATTTTCGGCATTTTAGCGGTTGGAGTCGAACTCCCGTACCCGCAAAAAGTTGGTAGCGACAGCGAGCCGTTGTGAAGGGCGCAAGCGGCTTTACAAGCCGCTGCAAGCGAACAGGCGAACGGAGCGTGACTTTTTGCGGAAGAGGAGACGCAGCGAAATGAGCGCGTCGGTGACTTTTGTAAAAAAGTCGCCGCAAGCGATATGCAGCTTGCGGCGACGTGGTGGGCCATCAGGGATTCGAACCCCGGACCAACCGGTTATGAGCCGGTAGCTCTGACCAACTGAGCTAATGGCCCCCGGAATTCATATTCGGGGAAACAACTGAATCATTATAGAAAAAAAAAGTGCTGTTGTCAAGATGCAATCCGTTTTCTTGGTTTCTTTCTCTAACGATCCGCCTAATATGCTATTTCAGCGAGAGTGGTACGCTCCTTTGTATTCGATTTCTGTAAATTTTTATCCATTTGCTACACGTTCCTCTCCGGAAAATAATTTTGGGAAAAGGTGGGATGCCCTGTTGGCAGAAAAGAAGGCGCCGGCCCAGACGGACCAACGCCTCCCCTTACTTTTGTATCAACGTAGAAATCGTTCTACAGGCTTGGTTTCACTACGGCTCTTGCACAGCCGCCTTATTTCCCATAGTAGGCGTTGCAATACATCTCTTTGATTTCGCTCATCAGCGGATACCGGGGATTGGCGCCCGTACACTGGTCGTCAAACGCCTGCTCCACCATTTCATCCAGCCGGTTGAGGAAATCCTGTTCGTCCACGCCATACTCCCGAATGGACTTTTTGATGCCTACCTTCTCTTTCAGCTGATCGATGGCAACCAACAGATTCTCAAATTTTTCCTGATTGGTTTTTCCCTTGATCCCCAGAAAATCCGCCACCTGACAATACCGCTCCAACGTATGGGGATAAGCATATTGCGAAAAGGTTCCCATTTTACGAGGGCAATCGCTGGCATTAAACTTCATAACCTCGTTGATCAGCAGCGCGTTGGCAATACCGTGAGGCAAATGGTGGAACGCACCCAATTTGTGCGCCATGGAGTGGCATACGCCAAGAAACGCGTTGGAAAAAGCAATTCCAGCCATAGTAGACGCGTTAGCCATTTTTTCCCGGGCAATGGGATCGTTGGGGCCATTGTCATACGCCCTAGGCAGGTATTCGAAAATCATCTTCAGGGACTGGAGGGCGATGCCATCGGTGTAATCGGTAGCCAGCATGGCAGCGTAAGCTTCCAGCGAGTGGGTCATAGCATCGATTCCCGAAGCGGATGTCAGCCCCTTCGGCATATTCATCATCATATCCGCATCCACGATAGCCATGTTCGGCATCAGTTCGTAATCGGCCAGCGGATATTTGATACCCGTTTCCTCATCGGTGATAACCGCAAAAGGCGTCACCTCGGAACCCGTTCCCGCTGAGGTGGGGATCGCCACAAAATATGCTTTTTCTCCCATTTTCGGGAACGTGTAGACTCTCTTGCGGATATCCACAAAACGCATAGCCATGTCCATAAAATCCGCGTCCGGGTGCTCATACAGTACCCACATAATTTTACCGGCATCCATAGCCGAACCGCCGCCTACCGCAATGATGCAGTCCGGCGCAAACGCCCGCATAGCCTCCGCACCCTCCTTGGCACAACCCAACGTGGGGTCCGGAGCCACATGGAAGAATGTGGTATGCCGGATTCCCATTTCATCCAGCTTATCTGTAATGGGCTTGGTATATCCATTTTGATATAGGAAAGAGTCCGTAACAATAAACGCTTTTTTCTTTCCCATTACCGTTTTCAGTTCATCCAGCGCAACCGGCAGACAGCCCTTTTTCTGATAAATTTTTTCCGGTGTTCGGAACCAAAGCATATTCTCTCTCCTTTCCGCCACGGTCTTGATGTTCAGTAAATGCTTTACTCCCACGTTCTCCGATACGGAGTTGCCTCCCCAGGAACCACAGCCCAGGGTCAGGGAAGGAGCCAATTTGAAGTTGTACAAATCACCGATGCCGCCATGGGAAGATGGGGTATTGATGAGAATCCGGCAAGTCTTCATCTTGTCGGTAAACAGGCTGACCTTTTCCTTTTGTGTTATTGGATCGATATACAAAGAAGACGTGTGCCCATATCCGCCGTCTGCGATCAGCTGTTCCGCTTTCTCTACCGCATCCTCAAAATTCTTTGCCTTATACATAGCCAACACGGGAGATAGTTTTTCGTGTGCAAACTCCTCGCCTATGTCCACACGCTCCACTTCTCCAATCAAAATCTTCGTGTCCTGGGGAACGGCGATGCCTGCCAAAGACGCAATGTTGAACGCGGATTGTCCGACGATCTTTGCATTCAGCGCGCCATTGATCAAAATGGTTTTCCGAACCAGTTCGGTCTCCTCCGGGTTGAGGAAATAGCAGCCCCGCTCCTGAAACTCTTTTTTGGCCTGGCTATAAACCGTGTTTAAAACGATAACCGACTGTTCGGAAGCACAAATCATACCGTTGTCAAACGTTTTGGAATGAATGATGGAATTCACCGCCAGGACCACGTCCGCAGTATCGTCGATGATCGCCGGGGTGTTGCCGGCGCCTACGCCGATAGCGGGTTTTCCGGAAGAATAGGCGGATTTCACCATCCCCGGTCCACCGGTAGCCAAAATGATATCCGCTTCTTTCATGACGGCATTGGTCAGTTCCAAAGAAGGAGTATCGATCCACGCAATGATATTATCCGGCGCACCAGCGGCCACAGCTGCTTCCAGAACCACTTTTGCCGCAGCAATAGTACATTTTTTGGCGCGGGGATGAGGACTGATCACGATACCGTTCCGGGTTTTCAACGCCAGCAGCGTCTTAAAAATCGCGGTCGATGTGGGATTGGTAGTGGGAATAACCGCCGCTACCACGCCCAGCGGTTCCGCCACCTTTTTTACCCCATATGCTGGGTCTTCCTCCAGTACGCCGCAGGTTTTTGTATTTTTATACGCGTTGTAAATGTATTCTGCCGCGTAATGATTCTTAATTACCTTGTCTTCCACAACGCCCATACCCGTTTCTTCCACAGCCATTTTGGCAAGAGGAATGCGCTGTTTGTTTGCCGCAGTCGCCGCTGCCAGAAAAATGCGATCCACCTGCTCTTGAGTATACGTTGCGTAACGCTGCTGGGCCTGCCGTACCTCGGCCAATCTTGCTTCCAGCGTCTCCAAACTGTCTACTACGCGATTCCCTTCCTTCTTCATCGTTTCCAGCCTCGCTTTTCAGAATATTAATTGTTATTTTTTTAACAATCGAAAGGAAACAAAAAATTTGTCTTTCTTTTGTTATTTTTTTAACAATCCAGCACATTATAGCAGACAGAGGTTCTCTTGTCAACCTCTTTTTGTGAAAAAAATATCAATGTAACTTGATATCCTTTTCCGCGGTTGGTTCAGGCTGTTCTTTCTTCATCAAATCGGCAAGCGTCTGGCTTTCCAAATACGTGCGGATCAACTCGTCCAGCTTGGTCCAAAGGGGAAGGGTACGGCAGTCGGCAGCGCGCGGACAAGTATTTGCTTCGCATTCCAGACAAGACACCGGAGCCAAAGAACTTTCTACTAACGTGATAATGCTTCCCGCCGTATAGTTCTCCGGCGGCCGGCTGAGACGGTACCCTCCCCCTTTTCCGGAAATACCGGTAATGAAATCCGCTTTGGACAGCACGGAAACAATGCTCTCCAAATATTTCCGAGAGATCCCCTGCCTGGCAGCAATGTCTTTCAGCGGAAGAAACGCTCCGGTATCGTGTTCGGCCAGGTCAATCATTACCCGCAGGGCATACCTTCCTTTTGTAGAAATCATCATATTGCATCAGCTCCTTCCCGTTACGGATGCACCGGGTGCACGAAGCAAGCCCGGCACGCCATCCAACGGTTTATTCTTGAAAAAGAGGGGTGGATAGATAGCGTTCCCCGGTATCCGGCAGCAAAACTACAATATTTTTCCCTTCATTCTCCGGCCTGCCGGCAAGCTGCAGGGAGGCCCACAACGCAGCGCCGGAAGAAATCCCAGCCGACATGCCTTCGGTACGCCCAAGCAGCCGTCCGGTTCGAAAGGTATCCACATCCGTAACCACCACTACCTCATCATAAACAGCGGTATTCAGCACATCCGGAACAAATCCCGCACCAATGCCCTGTATCCTGTGACTGCCCGACCGGCCCTTAGATAGCACGGGAGACGAGGCCGGTTCCACGGCTACTACCCGGACCGCCGGGTTCTTCGACTTCAGATATTCACCGACTCCCATTATCGTTCCGCCGGTACCCACGCCCGCAACAAAAACATCCACCTGTCCATCCAGATCTTCGTAGATCTCCGGCCCGGTCGTCGTACGGTGAATGGCGGGATTGGCAGGATTTTGGAACTGCCCCGGGATAAAGCTGTTGGGAATGGTTTCCGCCATCTGGTTGGCCTTGAGGATGGCCCCTTTCATTCCTTGGGAAGCATCCGTTAGAATCAGCTCCGCGCCATATGCCCTCATCAGGTTCCGCCGTTCCATCGACATGGTTTCCGGCATCACCAGAATGACCCGGTATCCTCTGGCCGCGGCAACACAAGCCAGGCCAATACCCGTATTGCCGGAAGTCGGTTCAATGATGACGGAGTCTTCGTGCAGAAGCCCTTTCTGCTCCGCGTCATCCAACATCGCCTTGGCAATCCTGTCTTTGACCGAACCAGACGGCTGAAACGCTTCCAGTTTTGCAAAAACGTCTGCCTTTAGGGCCAGCCGTCTCTTCAAACGGCACAGTTTTAGCAAAGGCGTCCCACCCACCAGCTGATCGATGGATTGCTATATTTTAGACACAGAAAACACTTCCTTTCATCTTACCGTGTGAGCGCCCGGCTCTCGGACGGTATCAAAGCCATGCTCCAGGTCCGCCAGAATGTCGTCAATGTGTTCCGTACCGACGGAAAGGCGAACGGTACCGGGACCGATCCCGCAGGCGGTCAGTTCTTCTGCAGAGAGCTGAGAATGCGTGGTAGACGCCGGGTGGATGACCAGCGACTTTCCGTCGGCCACATTGGCCAGTAACGAGAACAGCTCCAAGCTCTCCGTAAATTTCTTGGCTTTCTCTGCTCCGCCCCGAATATCAAATGTAAAAATCGATGCGGCGCCATTTGGAAAATAACGCGTATACAATTCCCCCGCCCGACCGGATGCTAAGGAGGGATGGTTCACCTTCTCTACCTGAGGATGGGTTCTCAGGAACTCCACCACGTTTAGGCTATTGGCTACATGACGCTCTACCCGCAGAGAAAGTGTCTCCAGGCCCTGCAGCAGCAAAAACGAATGAAAAGGAGAAAGCACTGCTCCCTGATCCCGCATAAGCGTCGTGCGAAGTTTCACAAGATAGGCGTTGCGGCCGCAAGCCTCGGTATAAACGATCCCATGATAGGAAGGATTGGGCCGAGACAAGCCGGGAAATTTATCGTTCTGCGTCCAATCGAACCTTCCGGAATCCACAATCACCCCGCCCATAACGGTACCGTGTCCGCCGATAAATTTGGTTGCCGAATGAACCACCACATCCGCTCCGTGCTCAATGGGCCGCAGCAAATAGGGCGTAGCAAACGTATTATCCACAACAAACGGAATACCGTGCCGGTGCGCAATAGAAGAAATCTCATCCAGATCAATCACATCCGAATTGGGATTGCCCAGCGTCTCGGCGTAAAGCAATCGGGTGTTTTTCCGGATCGCCTCTTTCCATTGGGAAGGGTCGGCAGGATCCACAAACGTAACGGAAAGTCCCTGGTCACGCAGCGTGTTAGCAAATAGGTTATAGGTTCCGCCGTATAGGTTGGCAGCTGCTACGATATGATCTCCTGCCCGGGCGATGTTCTGCACCGCGTAAGTAATGGCGGCCGCCCCGGAAGCCGTAGCAAGGGCGCCTGTGCCGCCTTCCAAGGCAGCTATTCTTTTTTCAAACACATCGGTAGTGGGATTCATCAGACGGGTATAAATATTGCCCTCTTCCGTGAGGGCAAACCGGCCTGCAGCCTGATCGGAATTTTCAAAAACATAAGAGGTGGTGGCATAGATCGGCACGGCGCGGGCGCCGGTGACGGGATCCGCTTGTTCTTGTCCCGCGTGCTGCTGTAAGGTTTCAAATCGATAGTGTTTCTGATTCATAGAATCTCATCCTTTCTTTCCTTGGCAATCGAAATAACATACCTGCTGCGATTGGCTGATTCGTCGGACGCATTCGTCTAAAACGGAAATTTTTTCTCGCCGGCTTTCCCCATCGTCTCTCATTGCCGCCTCCCTATCCATTGTTTCCCAGGAGTATACTCCTAATTACCTATTAAGTCAATAGGTAATTAGGCCATCACAAAAAGAACAGCGGCCCGGCGTCTGAGTGAAAAAGCGCGAGGCCGCTGCCACAAACAACGTTACCCGATCTTGGCTAATCGCCGGAAGCATCCGGTTCCACGGCCGAAACCAAGGAGACGGCTTCCGTAACATCTGCCTGTTCCTGATACCCGATGGTTACCCAATCCCCTGGCGCCAAGAACGGCAAGAGCAGCGGCGCGGTCTGGATCGACGAGCGAAAACGCCTTCCTTCGGTATCCGTCAGATAATAATAGGAGGTTCCCTCAATCACCGCGTCAGCCAGCGAGGCGATTTTCACCGTAACATAAGACGGTTCCGGCGGATCCTCGGGATTCTCCGGCGTTGCCCCCAACAACAGCAAATACTGCTCCGCCGCATATTCAATTCCTTTGGAAGAGTCGGAAACCGATACTTTCTGATAATCCACTACATCCACAAACGCATACATTTTTACCAGATTCGAATTGTCTTTCAGCGACATCAAATAGGTAGGACGGCCCTGCAGGTTGATCAATAAGGGAAAAGACGCCTTGTATTTCATCTGCTGTACCTGTCCCTCCGCGCTGGCCATGGCCGAGTATTCCTCCGCTCCGGAAGCCACGTAGAATACCGTTTCCTTCGTCCGCATATTGCTCAGGATAAAACCCAGATTCGACTCGTCATTGGATACGGACGTAATACCGGTATACAAATATACGTCGTCGTGCATAACCGTATAGTTGTATCCTTCCGTGGTGGTCACCACCCCCTTCTGACTGAACAAGGAATTCCAGAAACCGTTTTCATATTTGCCCCAGTCATTCGTTTGCTCGATCAGCAGCTCCGCCGGGTAGACGTGATCGATCCAAGAAGGCACGTCCTCCACGTCGTAGCGAACCGACTCTCCTGTCACGGGATCCAGCAAAACCACGCCCTGCACATCCTTTCTCATGCCGATGGCCGCGTACTTCATAACAGGAACGATCCAATAGGGCTTCCCCTCATTGTCAATTTCAAAACTGGCGTCCCCAAATATGGCGGTAGGATAGCGAAAGCGCAGTTTTCTCTCCAAGTTTTCAAAAAACATTGCCGACGGCATATAGCGCATCCCCTGCTCCAGCTTCACCAGCGACGCTTCTCCGGTAACAGAATTCACAATAATGTATCCTTTGATGCCTTCCCGGCAGTTAGCAAAATACTTGATAAAATTCGCATACTCCAACGGTGTGACACGCACGATATCATTGTTGTAGTTAATCTGGGTATACTTATCGGAAACCAGGAACTGCGATACCCATTCCGGCATTTGCCCCATCACCCGGTCACCCAGTTTTTCGCTGGAGACCTTGTCGATCAGCGGCAGCGCGCGGAAATCCACCAGTTCCACGTCTCCGGCAAAATCGCCGTCACGATTGATCTGAATTCTTTCATAATAAGCGTTGGAACGAAACAAAGGAGTATGAAACAAATTGATCAGCAGAATGACTGCAACGATCCCGCCAAAAACGGCAGTGCCGATCTTCATGCCCTTATTCAGCCCTTTCCCCAATCCCCAATTCATTTGGCGAATATTTTTCCCAGTCGGCGCCTTTATTTTTAGGCCTCCCGCCGCAGGCAGCACCAGCGTAAACACAACAATGGCAGCCACAACAAACAAGTAGACCCAAAAAACAGGGGCTGTTGGGTTCAGCGGCGGCAAAATAAAGTAAAAAAGCAAAAACGCGGCCAGGATATTCCCCAGGATACTCAGTATAAGACGTTTTTTATTCATGACCCACCTCCTCATTTCTATAGGAAGCATAGCATCACGCCCGCCTGTTTGTCAAATAAAAAAGCGGCCGCCTCACTATTTTGAGACGGCCGCAAGGGTGGTCAGGCAATCCGCTTACACATCCTTGATGGACAAATCGATTCTGCCCTGTTTATCCAGTCCAATGAATTTCACTTTCACCACGTCGCCTACGGTTACCACGTCCTCCACTTTCTCTACCCGGTTCTTCGCCAGCTTTGAGATGTGAACCAGACCTTCTTTGCCCGGTAAAAATTCGACGAATGCGCCAAACGCCAGGATTTTTGTTACTTTTCCTTCGAAGACCTCGCCAACCTCCAAATCTCCCACGATACCATTGATGATCTTCATTGCCCGTTCCGCGGCTTCTTTCTCCACGGCAGCAATGTAGATGGTTCCGTCATCGTTGATATCGATCTTGACGCCGGTTTCGCTGATGATCCGGTTGATCACCTTTCCGCCGGAACCAATTACCTCACGGATCTTGTCCGGATCGATCTTCATATTGAACATCTTCGGCGCATAAGGAGAAACTTCCGATCTCGGCGCGGAAATGCAAGGCAAAATCACATCCTGGATGATCTGCATCCTTCCTCGTTTCGTAATTTCGAAAGCCTGCCGGATAACCTCATAAGAAAGGCCCTTTACCTTAATATCAACCTGAATCGCCGTAATGCCTTTCTCTGTTCCGGCAACTTTGAAGTCCATGTCGCCAAAGAAATCTTCAATTCCCTGAATATCCATAAAGGTGATGAAGTCGTCCTCATCCTCCTCATTGGTAACCAAACCGGCGGAAATGCCTGCGACAGGCCGCTTAATCGGCACACCGGCATCCATCAGAGCCAAGGTAGAACCACAAACGCTTCCCTGAGAGGTGGAACCGTTGGACATCAGCACCTCCGATACCAAACGGAGGGCGTAAGGAAATTCCTCTTCCGAAGGGATCACCGGTTCCAGCGCACGTTCTGCTAACGCGCCATGACCGATTTCCCGTCTGCCCGGACCACGGGAAGTCCTGGCCTCCCCCACGCTGTAGGAAGGAAAATTATAATGATGCATATACCGCTTGGTTTCTTCCAGATCAATACCATCCAGCATCTGGATTTCCGACATAGGCCCCAAAGTGGCAATGGTAAGCACTTGTGTCTGTCCGCGCTGGAACAGACCGGAACCATGGGTTCTGGGCAGTACACCCGCTTCCGCGCTCAGCGGCCGGATTTCATCCAGACCTCTGCCATCAACACGTTTGTGTTCTTTGAGCAGATATTCCCGAACAACACCCTTTTGCACCTTGTACAGCGCCTCGTTGATCATGGATTTGCTATCCGGGTAGCGCTCGGCCAAGGTTTCCTGTACTTCCGCAGTCAGTGCCGCGACCTTATCGTCCCGCTCGGTTTTGTCCACAGCCAAGACAGCCTGACGCATCTTATCATACGACAAAGCCTTTACTTCCGCGTATAGCTCTTCCGGAACCGCAAAAGACCGGTAGGAGAACTTGGGTTTGCCTACTTCCGCTACGATTTCCTCGATGAACTCGCAGATCTTCTTAATGACGCCATGGCCTTTGATCACGGCCTTCAGCATCACGTCATCCGGAACCTCCTTGGCGCCGGCCTCGATCATCGTAATCTTTTCCTTTGTTCCGGCCAGCGTCACATACATATCGCTCAGTTCACGCTGTTTCGCGGTTGGGTTGATGACAACTTCGTCATTGACCAATCCCAGCACCACACCGCCGATCGGACCGTGAAACGGAATATCAGAAATGGAAAGCGCCACGGACGTGCCTATCATTGCGGCAATCTCCGGAGAATTGTCCTGCTCCACCGACAAAACCGTGTTGATCACCACCACGTCGTTCCGCAGATCCTTCGGGAAAAGAGGCCGGATCGGCCGGTCGATTACCCTTGAGGTTAGGATTGCCTTCTCCGAAGGTTTCCCCTCCCGCCGGATAAAACCGCCCGGTATCTTACCGACAGAATACAGTTTTTCCTCGTAGTCAACGCTTAAGGGAAAGAAATCGATTCCCTCTCTGGGCTCTTTCGAAGCTGTCGCGGTAGAAATAACAACGGTATCGCCGTACTTGACCAAAGCCGAACCATTTGCCAGCTGAGCCATCTTACCTGTTTCAACGGTCAGGGTCCGACCTGCCAGTTGAGTCGAAAACGTACGAAACATAACATCCTCCTTTTGATCGGATACGCAACGGTAGCTGGTAGATTCTATCCCCCAGCAGCTGTGCTGAGACACACAATCTACTCTCTACAGCTGCGATCCGTCGTTAAATTAATTTTTATAAACAAAAGAGCGGTGATAGCCGCTCTTTGCTTAACAAATCATCGGCAGCGCAATCTTGTCACTACCCTATTATTTTCTCAAACCAAGTTTTTCAATCAGCGCACGATATCTTTCTACATCCACGCTGGTCAGATAGTTCAGCAAGCCTCTTCTCTGACCGACCATCATCAGCAAGCCTCGTCTGGAGTGATGATCTTTCTTATGTGTCTTTAGATGTTCATTCAAATGATTGATGCGTTCTGTCAGAAGCGCCACCTGGACTTCCGGTGATCCGGTATCGCCCTCGTGAATGGCATATTCTTTCATGATTTCTTGTTTTCTTTCTTTTGTCATACTTCTGCTCTCCTTTATTCTAATTGTTAACCGCCGAAATCCGGGAAGCGGTCGGAGTGTCCGGCATCCAAGAAATGGCTGAATTACAGTTACGTAGTATAGCACACAATTTTCTATCTGTAAAGAACTTTTGCATCTGGTATCCGGACAAACAGATCGGCCTTCATCAAACAAGTTACCCCATCTATCAAAAATATATCAAAATACAGAGAGAACGAAGATAGAATGGCAAAAGGAAGAATCCCTCACTCTTGTTTCGAAAAAGCCCGCTTCCCGCCTTTCCGAAATCTTGCAGCAAACATATTTTCGATAATTTATTTTGTATTTTTTCATTTTCCTCTTGACATCGAACTTTTGTTCTGATAACATATGTTCGTAATCAAGGCATGCAAATGCAAACAAAGGAGAGCGCATGATGAACAGACACCCATTTGGAAAAGTATCCCATACTCCACAAAAACGCCAAACCATTCTGCGGGCCGCCTCCGCTTCCGAAGCCATTCTGGCCATACGCAGCAGAAGAAAGCTTCAGCAGCTTCGGCGCAGAAAAATGATATGCGCTATGTTTTGCTGTCTATTTATGATTACCTTGCTGATTACCTGTGTTTATGCAAAAGCTACCAACGCTCCGGCAGCTCCGCCGCTCACCGTTCAAGTGGAAGCCGGCGACAGCTTATGGAGTCTGGCACAAAAATATTGTCCGAATCAGGATATTCGTACCGCGATTCTGGAAATCAAAGAACTAAACCAATTGAAAGGTGACATCATCTTCCAGGGTGACCTCCTGTTGATCCCTGCCGAATAATTTCCAGGTTGGAAATCACTCCTTGTCTTCCGGTTTCACCAGAGCCTTATTCTTTCCTACTTGAGAAGGCAAAATCCCCATGTGCTTTTTAAACATCCGGGTGAAGTAAGATTGGTTCCGGAAGCCACTCTGTTCCGCGCTCTCTGCCACATTAAACGAACCGGAGAGAATCAGTTTTTTGGCATGGCTGCACCGGACAAAATTTACGTAATCCAAAATAGTCTGTCCGGTAACCTCTTTAAAAATATGGCAAAAATAGTATCGGTTATATCCCGTTTGTCCGCAGACGTCGTCCAGGGAAATGTCTTCTTGAAAATTGATCCGAATATATTCGATCGCTTTCTTGACAATCTCGGTCTTCTTATTTTGGCTAGCCTGTTTTTCATAATCGTTCCATTCCACAGCATGGTCCCGTCCAAGAAGAACAAAAACAGAGATCGCGGCGGATTTCACCGCGGCCTTGTAGAATAATGCCTTCTGCTGGAGCTCTTCATGGATGGAAAAAACCAAGGAAAAAAGGCGCTCATCCTGAAACCGCTCCCGGAAATGCATGTTCTCCACAAAAATACCATTTTGCTGGCACAAACTAGTATCCACAATCAAGCAAAAATAGGAACACGCCTCGGAATCGGGATAAATGGCGTGAAGGCAGTTGGAGTTGACGATAGCGGTTTCTCCTGCATGAAGCAACAGTTTCTTCGTATCCGTCACCACCACGCCGCGCCCTTCATAAAAGCACAAAACTTCCACGCTTTCATGCCAATGCAAATAAACCATCGGCATTCCGTTGGATTGGGTAAGCACCTGTTTGTGGAAGATAATCGGGAAGTCCGGGTCCGGATGGGTATGATGTTCATAAATGGAAAGCATACAAGCTTCCTCCTTTCCTTCCTCCCCCACAGAAAAAGCAAAATTGTGTCATTATACAGCAACACTCTATCTTTACTTATTCGGTATATATTATATAATGCACAAGTGAAATAGTCAAATGGGAAGAATGGTTTGATAACAAAAAAAATCAAGAACAAACAGTAAAGGAGCGAATGAATATGTACAACTTTTCCATTGGCGTTATTCTGGATTCCTTCCGGACAGACGTCCCCACAGCTCTGAAGAAAGCCGCCGGGTTGGGAGCGAACGGTATTCAAGTATATTCTACCTACGGTGAACTTTCTCCGAAAAATCAAACGCCGGCCAAGAGAAAAGAATTTTTGGATATGGTGAAATCCCACGGACTCCGCCTGTCCGCCCTGTGTGGCGATCTGGGCAAAGGGTTTGGCAATGCGGACCAGAATCCGCAATTGATAGAAGACTCCAAGCGGATCCTGGATCTGGCAAAGGAGTGGGAAACCGATATCGTCACAACGCACATCGGCGTCGTTCCGGCAAATAAAAATCATGACCGCTACAAAGTCATGCAGGAAGCTTGTTTCGAATTGAGCCGCTATGCCGATAGTCTGAATGCGCATTTTGCGATCGAGACGGGACCGGAGCCGGCAGCCGTGTTGAAAGATTTTCTGGATGATCTGCATTCTACCGGCGTGGCAGTCAATCTGGATCCCGCCAACCTGGTCATGGTGACCGGAGACGATCCGGTCCAGGCAGTCTATACGTTAAAGGACTATATCGTTCATACCCATGCGAAAGACGGACGGCAGCTGCTGAAAGTAAATCCGGAAGTGGTTTACGGGGTAACCAACGGTGAGGTTCCAACCGGACCGGCCTTTATCGAAGTTCCGCTGGGAGAGGGAAGCGTGGATTTTGTCAATTACTTGAAAGCACTGGATGAAATCGGCTATCACGGCTTCCTAACCATTGAACGGGAAGTGGGAGAGGATCCCTCCGCCGACATTCGGAAGGCCGCTGACTTTTTACGTGGATTGATGAAATAAATACTTATAGAAAGAAGGAGAAACAACATGGAAAAACTAAAGGTTGCAGTAATCGGTACCGGTGGAATTTCCGCCTCTCATCTGAATGGATACGAAAAGAATCCCAATGTGGAAATCTACGCCCTCTGCGATTTGAAGGAAGAACGGGTTAAGAGAGCCGCGGAACGTTACGGTGTTACCCGTGTTTATACGGATATGCACGAAATGCTGAAGCTGTCGGAGATCGATGCCGTCAGCGTCTGCACCTGGAACTCCGCCCATGCAGAATGCACCATTGCCGCGTTAAATGCGGGGAAACACGTTCTTTGTGAAAAACCCATGGCCATGAACGCGGAGGAAGCCCAAAAAATGAAAGAGGCTGCTGAGAAAAACGGCAAATTGTTGATGATCGGATTCGTCCGCCGTTACGGAAATGACTGCGATATCATGAAAGACTTTATTGACAAAGGGTATTTCGGTGAGATATATTATACAAAGGCCACTTATCTGAGACGGAAAGGCAATCCCGGCGGATGGTTTGGAAACAAAGAATTCTCCGGTGGCGGACCGTTAATTGATTTGGGGGTCCACGTGATTGATTTGACCCGTTATCTCTGCGGAAATCCCCAGCCTGTTTCGGTGTTCGGCGCGACGTTTACCAAACTGAAGGACCGCAAAAACATCAAAACCAGCGCGGGATATTTGTCTGCCGAAAAAAGCGACAACGATATTTGCAATGTAGAAGACCTGGCTACCGCCATGATCCGTTATGACAACGGATGCGTCCTTTCCATTGAAGCAAGCTTTAGTCTGAATATTAAGAAGGACGAGGGGAAATTGGAATTCTTCGGTACGAAGGCCGGCGCGAAACTGGATCCGGAATTGGAGATTTATTCCGAAATGAACGATTACATGACGGATATCCAGTTGGCGGCTCCTACCGCTTTAAGCTTTGACGGATTGTTTGAAAGAGAGATCAATCATTTTGTGGATTGTATTCAGAACAACGTTCCCTGTCGGGCCCCGGCAGAAGACGGCATCGTGCTGATGAAAATTCTGGATGCGATTTACGAATCCGCAAGAACCGGTCATGAAGTCGCAATCCATTGAACAGGAGTGAGGTAAGTTGAAAACATTTCTAGTAAAAAGCTACGAAGAACTGAGCCGTAAGGCTGCCGGTATCCTCGCCGCACAAATCGTTCTGAAGCCCAATTCCGTGATCGGCCTGGCAACGGGCTCTACCCCACTGGGAACATATGCCCAGCTGGCAGACTGGTGCAGGAAAGGTGAGTTGGATTTTTCCTCGGTAACCACCTTTAATTTGGATGAATACGCCAGCCTCCCTGTGGAAAACGATCAGAGCTACCGTTACTTCATGAACAAGAATTTGTTTGACCAAATCAACATCGATAAGAAAAACACGCATGTTCCGGACGGAATGGCTGCGGATCTTACGGAAGAAGGGCTGCGGTATGATCGCATGATCCAGGAACAGGGAGGAATCGACATCCAACTACTGGGAATCGGGCACAGCGGACACATTGGCTTCAATGAGCCGGACGACGTATTTGTAGCGCCCACCCATCCCGTAAAGCTGGTCGAGCGAACCATCCAGGCGAACGCCAGATTTTTTGACAGTCCCGACAGCGTACCCAAGATGGCGATAACGATGGGCATGCAAGCTATCATGCAGGCGAAAAAGATTTTGTTTATCGCCAATGGGGCGGATAAAAAGGAAATTGTGGAAAAAGCGTTTTACGGACCGATTACTCCAGCCGTTCCCGCTTCTATCCTGCAGCTGCATCCGGATTGCACGGCGATCTGCTGCTGGGCATAACAAGCTGGAAAAAGAGAATGGTTCTCATCCCTTCCGTCAAATGGCGGAGGGGATTTTTTATCGAAAACAGACTGCACCGTGCAGTCAACTCGTCCTTCCGCCAGGGACTGCCATTTGACAGTCTCGGAGAAAATCATTATCATAAAGAACAAGAGGAAAGGCCAGCCCAACCAGCGCTGGGGAATGTCCTTTCCCAAAAAAAAGGCGGCGATATGGAACCATGGAACAAATCATGCAAGTTACCCTGACGGAAATGCCATCCTCTTTTGATTCCTTTTTTCAGCAGGTTCCCGGACTGTTGAACCGGCCGGAGCAAACCGCTGCCTGGTTTTTATTGGGACTGCAATATTATGCTCAGGAAAATCCATTGGCTCTGCCCCTGCTTTGTCTGCTTCGGAACCAAGGTGAGCTGGACATTCGGGAAATCCAAAATCAGCTGGAGCCCATGCGGCGCAGTAGGCCGTATCTTCCTTTATCTTATTGGAAAGGCGCTTGCCCCCAGAATGGTTATCAACCGGAGCAGCCTTATACTCTGTTGATCAAAGAAGATCCGCGCTGGGAACGCTCCAGAAAGAAAAGAACGCTGTATTTAGGATGCGGCGGCAGCGGTTTTTACCGTCCCATCACACTACATAAAGTATCCTATAAAGAGCTGCAAAAAGCTTGGAAACGCAAAGATCTGGAAGAAGATCTCTGGTTTGTGGAAGAGTATCCTTCTTTGCTGCTGGAAATTCCAAAACCAACGGGAGGGTCCGGTTCGTGAAACACAACGGCTTTAAAACAAGACGCAACTGGTTGTTTGCCGGACTGCTTTTGGCAGCTTTCAGCATACTATTGTATCAATTGGCTCGCTGCTTTCCCCAACAGGTTGATCGGTATTATACGCAAATTTTGTTTCGTACCATCAATATGCCGCTGAAATGGTTAACCGGTCTCTTTCCTTTTTCAATAGGCGAATTATTGCTGTACATCGGACTGCTTTGGTTTCTGTTCCACACGCTCCGGGTCTTCTTGCATACCATTTGGAATCTGCTGAGAAAACAGCCTCACCCCTTCCATAATTTGGGCGCCTATGGGATGCTTTGCGTAACGTTGGCCGCCTTTCTGCTGTCTGGTTTTGTTTTATTCGGCGGGCTGAATTACAACAGCTTAACTTTCGTGGAAAAAACCGGTTATGAGCTGCGGGAATCTTCTCTGGAGGAATTACAGGCCCTTTGCCGGGAATTGGCGGATAAAGCAGCGCATGCCAGAGAGCAGCTGCCGGAGAACGGGGACGGAGTGGTGCAACCGGAGAGCAGCCTGACGAACCTGCTGTCCAGCGCGAAGGAAGGGTACGACACGCTATCGTTAAAATATGATTTTCTGGGAGGACGCTATCCCGATCCCAAACCGGTGATGCTCTCTAAAGTAATGTGCTATTTTCAGATAACCGGAATCTATCCTTATCTGGTACCGGAGGCCTTAGTAAACTACAAAACGCCGTTAGTCAGCCTGCCCAGCACCATCTGCCACGAAATGGCGCACCAAAGAGGGTTTGCCCGGGAAGATGAGGCCAACTATATTGCCTATCTGGCCTGTATTCATCATTCGGATCCCCTGTTTGTCTATTCCGGTTACTACTTAGCCTTTACCTATTCCATGAACGCCTTATATCGGACGGATCGGGATGCCTGGCAAAAAATTGCGGAAGAAACAGAGGCAGGTATTTACCGGGACGTTGCACATTCCAATGAATTCTGGAAGCAATTCGATCGGCCGGAAAACATTCTGGCCAATCTATCGGAAGCCATAAACGATTCTTACCTGCAAGCAAATCATGTGAAAGACGGAATACAAAGTTACGGTCGTGTTGTTGATCTGCTGCTGGCAGAACGTCGGGAACGGCTGATGACAGAAATAAAATAAAACAGGACGACCGGCGCTGAGCCTCCGTCCTGTCTTTGTTGCGGTTGGCCGAAAAGGTTAGGTTTCAGGCGTGGGCGATGGATCGGGTGTGGGGGGGACATCCGGCAAATTGGAAATAACCACATCGATCAGAAACTCCTCATTGTCCACCAGCATAAACTTCTCCGTATCCAGTGTAAACCGCACCGGAATTTTGTACTCTCCTACCGTCTTATCTTTCAAGTCGATGTAAGGAAGCAGCGTAGCCAGCGTAATCGATTTGAGATCTTCCTCTTTCCCTTTGATTCGGATCACAATACTTTCCGGTGAGAAGGTATATTCGTAAAGCTCCGATTCCATTCCCGGTTTGCTGAGCGAACTGATGCCAATGGTTAAGGTTTTGATCTGGTATTCCAGGATATCCACTTTCAGCGTAGTTTTGTTGCTGCCGTATATGGTGAGCCCCTCCGGGATGTAATCCGCGAGAGAAATCTCCCGCACCACGCTGTCATCAGCATTTTCAATATTATAAGAACCGATATGGATGGACGAAACATTAGCCAAGTCATCTACGCTGCCTTGAAGCAGCACGGTGGGCATGCTCAAGGAACTGCTGTTGACATAATAATCGGTATGCGGATTTCCCGTTATCTGGTACCGCAGTTCGACTTTCTTAGCCACTTCAATCCGTACCGTCACTTTTTCCGTTTCAAAATTGTACGTACTGTCCACGCCGGATTTGGAGATATAACGGGCAATCAGACTCACCGTTTTGTTGCTGTCGATGGAACCTTCCGCCAAGCTGTCAGCTACATCCACACGGATGTAATCCAAATCCTCAATCAAAGAGGCATAACCGCTGATCGGAAGACTTTCCGCATCGGAATACACCTTCGTAAATACATAATTTTCTTTCAGCAATTTATCGCTGCACACAATTTTGATGGGCAAATACGTCTCCATTTTCTTATCAAACTCAAAGGAAATTTCTTTGGGCGAATAGTCCTCAACCTTAATTCCCATCCGGGAACACGTCGGCTCGCTTACCTTTAACGACGTGGTACCGATATTTTTGATGTTCGCAAAATCCACGGTCACCTGAAAATCGCCGGGAAGCGTATTATTGAGGGTATCCTGTCTCCCCTTCACGGTTACCGTAATGCTGGAAGGATACGAATCCATGGATTGCATATTGATCAGATCGCGTTCAGAAGGCATGTGGGTATTCCGATAAGTAATGGGAATGGTAAATGTAGTGTGCTCAATGGGGTTGGAGGAATTCAGAACAAAAGTCCAAACAATCAGAGCAAACACAATGGAGAGAATCACAACAAAAGTTTTGCTTTGTACAATATCTTTGATCTTTTCCTTCATTTTTTATGCCCCTTCCAGAAAAGAAATTTGCTGTGCGCCGATTTTTCCTCTTCCTTGACAAGCCCTTCCCGGAGCAGCTTCCGCAGCGTATCCGGGGTAATGTGCCGTGTCAGAATACCGTTGCGAGCAAGCGAGACCGTTCCCGTCTCCTCCGATACGATTACGCTGATACAGTCCGATGTTTCCGTGATGCCGATACCGGCCCGATGCCTCGTTCCCAGTTCCTTACTCAATGTCAAATCATCCGTCAGCGGTAAAAAGCAAGCCGCAGCGTATACCTGAGTTCCCCGGATCACAACAGCCCCATCGTGGAGCGGTGTGTTGGGAACAAATAGCAGCTGCAGAAGCTGTGCGGACACCTTAGCGTCCACAATGGTTCCGGTTCGGATAATTTCACCCAGGTTGGTTTCCCGCTCAAACACAATGAGCGCTCCGATCTTCTCCTCCGCCATGGAAGCAACGGCCTTGATCACTTCCTCGATCATGGCGTTGGCGTCAGTAGCATTATAATGTCCCGCCGACGACAAAATAGCAGTCAGTTTGTTTTTACCGATTCCTTCCAGGGCACGCCGTAATTCCGGCTGAAAAATGACAATGAGCAGTACCGGCAGGCTCTGCAGCAGGATATTAATAAAATAGGAAATTGTAGTCAGTTCCGCAAAATCCGCCACGATGGCCATCAACAGAACCAAAATAACACCTTGTATCAGCTGCATGGCGCGCGAATCCTTGAGCAGATTCAGCAATTTATAAAAAACAAACGCGACAATGCCAACGTCGATGATGATTTTTACCACATCCCAGCCGGATTTCACGCCTAAATACTCAGCAATATAATTAAAAATCTGATTGAATTCCACTCCGGCTGCCAACATCTTCGTACCCCACCCTCATTCCAGTCTGCCGTTTCCAGTCAATTAAAGGGAAAGCAAATAACTGATCAAGGAAAGGAATACGGTTGCTCCCATGGAGATTGCCAAGATCAGGCAAAGGATTCTCATTCCCAACTTCTTTCTATCCTCTTTTTTCTTCTCCGCCGGCTTTCCCGCCATTCCGAATCACCTCGTCCTTTCAAGAACAAACACATTCCGTCTCCGCAGAAGAAGACTCCTCCCGGTTTCCGTTCGTGTTATCCTGAGCCGCCTCCGATTCCGCAGCCGGTAATGGTTCCGCCTGGTATTTCTCGGTCAACAGGTCAAGAGATTCCTGAAAACAAGTGCAATCCGCTTCCACCCGTCCCAGGATATTCTGTAAGGAGACCTGAATGTTTTCCTTCAATTCCTCAAACATCTGATCCACATCAATGCGCATGTTCCGCAGCAGCCTATTTCGATCCACAATCACACTCCGCTGCACCTCGGCCTGGGCTTCCAGAGCCTTCCGCTCTTCCACCGCGTCTTTCTTTGCCTGTTCCAGAATGGACTGCGCAGTCGCTTCTGCATTGATCAAAGCGTTGGCTACCTTTGCCTTCTCCTCTTGCAGGGAGATATAGGAGGCGGATAATGCTTCATACTTGGCCCGCAAATCTTCACAAGTCTTCTGCAACTCTTCACAAGCCTTGTCCTTGGACTGAATCATCCCTTCGTATTGTACCACCAAATTCTCCAGATACTCATTGACTTGCTTTTTGTTGAATCCGTTGAATTCCTTCTCAAAGATTTTGTCATCCTTTGCCATCTTGTCCACTCCTATTCGATAAACCTAATCCAAATGCTTGTTGATCAAGGAACGAAGCTCCTCGATTCCCCGCAGGCCGATCACCTTCTCGGCCGTGACGCCATCCCGGAACAAAATCAGCGTGGGAATACTCATAATGCGGAATTGAGCGGCGATCTTATCACACTCATCCACGTTCACCTTGCCCACCAGAAGACGATCCTTGTATTCCTCCGCCAACAATTCAATGGTTGGCGCCAGAGCACGGCACGGACCGCACCAAGATGCCCAAAAATCAACGAACACCGGCACCTTACTGTTCAAGATTACTTTATCGAAGTTCTCATTGGTAAATGTAAAAATAGAATCCGAGGCCACTCTATCCCTTCTTCCTGAAAGAATTCTGTAAAATTTAGTATATTGCATTTTCCCCCATTCGTCAATAGAAAAAACGGGAAATCCCACCGGAAACGACGTCTCTTTTTTGTGGATTTCGGATGAATGGACGACCACTAGCGGAAAACGTTATTTGACGAAAATTCGTTATATACATCTTCTGTTTTCCCTCAGGATGGGTTTAAAATCCACTGCAGCCGCTCGTAGCAATTACATTAACGAAACGTTAGTGGTAAATTGGCAAAATACACTTTCCGTCCTCGGGACAATAGTAAGAACAGATCACCTTCTCAAACCATTTTCGGAAGGTATCAGTTGTACTTTTTTCCGTGTCCCCTTCTTACAAAAATAGATGGGATCAACTGTTTTACCTACTGCAGCAATCGATCATTATAGTAACAATCATATCGAACGTCAGCCCCGTCAAAAGTAATATAAATAGTCACCAACCGGTTTGTTGCAACACTATAGTCAGAGCTCTCTATGTCCTTCGGAAATTCTCCAATGGGAAACTGTTTCGTTGGTTTCATAAATTCTATCCGGACTCCCGTGAAAAGATAGTTCTCATCGTACTGTTCTTCCAGCCTGCTGTTCCATTCTTCCCCTCTTTTTCTCAGTTTCGATACAACCTCTTCCTTTTCTGGAAAAGTATTTACCATTTTATCTAAATCCTCTTTGTTGTCCGGCGGCTCACAAATCATATAATAGGCGACCATGTCGTGACGCGCAAAAACATAAGTGGAGTAAACCTCGTAAATACCTTGCTCGATTAGCTCTTTTTTCATCCTATAGTTTGCATAAAAGGATTTCATGATAAAAAAAACAAGGAGCAGAAGGATGAAGAGGAATACGTACCGACCAACATGCTTTCTATCCAACATCATTTTCATTACCCTAATCCCTTTCAAAATTCTACTTTCATTGGAAATCTTACATGATTCATAATGCAAATTATTTATAATCGATTGGCTTCAAGAAAGCGCTCCACTGAATGGGATTTCCTCCTTTTGGGGCTACGATAGCATCCATGGGTGCTGTTGATATAATTCTGCGTCGAAGCATGGCGAATAGCCTTATGAGTATATGTAGAAAGATCTATAACCTTATTATAAACATTTATTTTCCTTCTATCAAGCATTATTTTCAGCATATATTAAAGTAACAAGCTGGAAACGGTTCAACCCACTTCCAGCCTGCAGCTGGTCATCTGCGTTCAAGGATCTTCCAGTTTCTTGGGCGTAATACTGTTGTTGTAAATAATAGAAGCTACTTCCTGAATCGTAGTAATAGGAACGGTATCGGAACGGATTCAAGTACGCTATATGTGTCGTATTGTTCGTGACATCGTTTCCATTACCGTCCTTGATCGGAAGCAATTTCCCCCAGGTATCATACTCATACCGCGCCACCACATTACAGGAACTATCCAAGATTCCGATAACATCGCCTTGCAGGATCTTGTGGTAATGACTTTTATCTCTCCTGATTCCTTATGTTATATGAATGGTATCAATATCGCCGTTTCTGCTATAGCAAAAGCCATTGGATGGAATTTTTGCAACCCACACTAACGACAGCAGAAGGGCATTGGTAAAATAAACTAATCGTAAAAACGCCCCCGATGATATTTCACACCGGGAGCGAGTTTTAAAGCTAAGCAATTTCATAAATACCAGATTTTTGTTTTTTCAGAACAAAACACTCGCTTTTTCTCTTAAACGAAAGAACCTGTAAGGATTAGTTTTATTAGCGAAACAATAGACGCTATTAAAAGAGAACTGAACCCTATTATACCTACGATTTTACCTATTGATTTCTTTTTTCTTGTAATATAAATAACCAACAGGGCGGCTTGCTATGGGCATAGCATACAGTTTTTAGTCATACATAATTTAACCTCCATTTTCTCACCTCCTATGCCACGCTGAACCGTTTTGCGACGGTCGGCTTACTGTACTGATTGTACAGATCGGCATGTGATGTCTTGAAGAACTTGGTGTCAAAGCGGTTGCTTATAACCTTTGTCCAGCGGACTTTAAAAACATCTGCTTGCATTTCGTCTATGTTCCGCGCTGTCATTTCGACTTTGATTGTATTCTCTATAGAGGTAATCTCTGCCTGCAGCTCCTCTGCCATTTCTTTGAGTTCCTTAAGCCCTCTTACCTTGCCGGTCAATTCTACTGTGCTCATTATGATTGCTCTTCTCAAGTGTTCTTTGTTTTATTAAAATTTCGTTATACACTATAGCAGAATGCCCGCCAACCCCTCTTTGAAACTTTTTTAAATATTTTTATTTATTATTGCGTTTTTTGTTGCATTATAGCATAATACCAATAAAAGGAGTGTTGAAGAGGAGTCTTAAGGAAGAAACGGAAATCAGGAACGAAATAAAAAGCTATATCGCTATGAGCGGGTGGACACTTACAGACATAGTAAAAGAGATGAATAAAACCCGCTCTGAAAAGGAGCAGACCACAACACAAAATATATCAAACAAGCTCACTCGTGGTACTATTAAATGCAGTGAGTGCAAAGAAATTGCAGAGATTATAGGCTGTGATATTAAGTGGGCAAAGCGGGGTTAAGGGCTATGAACGCAATCACGATTATAAACAACAACCCGCTTTCCGGAAAGGAATATAACGGGCAGAGGGTAGTAACCTTTAAGGATATAGATACACTGCACCAACGTCCAGAAGAAACGGCGAAAAGAAATTTTGCAGAAATTCGCAAACATTTTATAAAGGGAGTTGACTACTTCTTAGTCAAACCGTCTGATTTTCAAAGGTACGAAATCCGTACTATATATTTACAAAGGCAAACAGCAAACACATTGAGCGGTTATTCCGCTCCACTATTATTAAATTAAGCCTTTAGAAAGGAGCTACCACCATGGATTTCACAAGAATAGAAGAGCTTAGAACCAAGCTCAAATCAATGCGCCCGCTCAATGAAACAGAGATTAAGCGGCTTCGTGATGAGTTTATTATAGAGAACACCTATAACTCAAATGCTATTGAGGGGAATACCTTAACGCTGCGCGAAACAGCCCTTATCTTACAGGAAGGCATTACAATCGCGGAAAAGCCTGTCAGAGAGCATTTAGAAGCCATTGGTCACAAGGACGCTTTCGAGTACGTTATAAGCCTGGCAGACGCAAATGCAGAGCTTACAGAGCGGGTTATAAAAGAGATACACTCTCTTGTTCTAATGAATGATCCCGCCAACAGGGGCGTATATAGAGGTGTGCCGGTTACCATCATGGGTGCCGCTCACACACCGCCACAGCCTTATTTAGTGTCTGTACAGATGGAAGAGCTTTTAAGGGATTATGAGAACATGAAGCGGGAAAAATACATCATAGAAGCTATCGCAGAGTTTCATGTACGCTTTGAAGGTGTTCACCCATTCATTGACGGTAACGGCCGCACAGGTCGGCTTATTCTTAATTTGGAGCTTATAAAAGCCGGATTGCTCCCAGTCAATATCAAGTTTGCAGATCGCCGCAAGTATTATGATTGCTTTGACCACTACTACAGCAACGGACACACACCAGAAACACTTACACAGCTTATAGCGGGCTATGAGATCGATGAGCTGGAGCGGCATATTAAAATCCTAGAGGGATAGAGCAGGCAACCGCTCTTTTCTCTTTTCGGGTTTAAGGGCAGAGCCTTTAGATGCGGCGCCCCGTTTTCCTGCACAGGAAAAGGAGACGCCGCATAAACAATACCGCCGGATATCTTTTTTAAAAAACGGCTATTTTGCTCTTATTTTCTGACAGAACAAAATAACAAGCAATCCTGCCGCTGATACAATGACCAATGGCAGAAAGGTACCAGCAGCAGAATCTCCTGTCTCTGGTCCGCTGGGATGGGGCGTACCGGTTGCGGCTGGCGTATTGGTAGGCGAGGGCGTTTGGGCCGCTACCTCAGCCGAACGAAACATCACACAAACCCGATACCAGCCATTGATCGGCACTCCGTTAAAATAACAAACGGATTCCGCAGCTTGAGATGGAGCCGGCACGACCCATGGTGCGTATCCCGAATCAATTTCCATCAACCACAGATATTTTCCGCTTGGGATACTGCTGGTGGTAAGATAATGGCTCTGATTATCTGCAATATCCGCGATTGTCTCCGAGGTAAAAACCGGCGTTCCCTTTACGGTTTTATCATAGGTCTCATTCCATTTAAAAATCTTCACACGAAACTCCGATGTGAAGCCGGCTCCGCCGCTAGGAATATTGACCACACCAAAAATGACCATCCGTTTGCCTTCCGGGATGACAAATGTTCCGCCAATATCCTGACCATTTACAGGCTTGGCCGACAGATCACCCCAAGCAACCGACTCGTCATATAAGCAAACGATTTCTGGCAGATCGTCTGCGCCCCTTACAATCGTGCTGGAAAGAACCATCATGAATCCTACTACAAACAAGCTAACACGAATTACGCCTTTTCTCATAACTCCTCCTTCAAATTTGCATGGTTTTCCCACCGGATATTTTCCGGCAGAAGTACTGTGTATCGTTCTACTTCTAAGCAAATTCGGATGGCACCGCATCCGGCGGTATCCAAAGCAGCGCCATCCTCTCGTTTTCCAACAATTCCTTCCTATTCAATTTTTACGATTCGGCACGCATTCTGCCAGGGGTATTTAAATTCGTTCCATCCCCTTTCGGAAAAACGTTAGGATCAGCAGGCCTGCTGCCGTTATGATAACAGGAAGTATCCAGGAGAAACCCGTCCCGTAATCGCCTGTTTCGGGTACGGTAGGCCTCGGGGTTCCGGCGGCCGGCGAACCGGTTGGCGCAGGCGAGGCGGATTCAGCCGGACGAAACATGACACAGACACGATACCAGCCATTGATCGGCTTCCCATCAAAATAGCAAACGGACTCCGCAGTCTGTGACGAAGAAGGCACCACCCATGGCGCATATCCGGAATCCACTTCCATGACCCATAAGTATTTTCCGCTGGCGATGTCGCTGGTCCGAATATAGGAGCTTTGATTGTCCTCAATATCCGTTATCGTCTCTGAGGTATAAACCGGTGTTCCCTTTACCGTTTTCTCATAGGTTTCGTTCCATTTGAAAATTTTGACACGGAATTCCGAGGTCAGGCCGGCTCCGCCGCTGGGAATGTTGACTACACCAAAAATAACCATCCGTTTGCCTTCCGGGATAACAAATGTCCCGCCAATGTCCTGACCGTTTACCGGCTGAGCGGATAAACTTCCCCAACCAGCCGTTTCATCATACAAACAAACGATCTCTGGCAGATCGTCCGCTCCGGACACGGTAACTCCTGTGAAGACTGCTGCAGTCATAACAAAAATAGAAAATAAAAGAAACAAGAATTTCTTCATAGTTTACCTCCGTGTTACTATTCAATTATTGGGTATGTAAATCGTTCTCTTTTTTTGAAATATATGGTTATTTAGAATACACCCTCCTCTTGGGTGTACTCACACATCTGGCGATATAGTATTCTGTTATCCGTTAACGATTACGATTCCTTGGACTCACAGCATTTTTTGTATTTTTTGCCGCTGCCGCACGGACAGGGATCGTTCCTTCCCACTTTCTCCCGAACCGCCTGCTGAGAAGCCCGGTATTCTTTGGTGATTTCCCCGCGCCGTTCTGACGATAAAATTCCATCCCATTCGGAAAGCTCATACAACCAGGGAGCTTTTGCCTTCAACATGTTGAAATAAAGCTTCTCCCACACGATGGTAACGGAAATCGCCGTATTCTCCTCCAATTCCGAAAGAACCGCTTCCTCCTCCAACGACGTATTGATTCCCTCCAGGAAGCCCGCAATCTCCGCCGGTTCCATCTGAAAACGCTCAGCCAGCTCCATAACGGTTCCGGTAAGAACAGGATTCCCCGTTTTCAGAATATCCGTGTAGGCCAGCTTTTCTTTTTCGTAATACGTTTCCATATATTCCGATAGCTGCTGGGAAGATCCGTTTTCCCACTTTTGATTCCATTCTTCATACAGACTCATCTTCTTATCTCTCCTTACTTTCTTGGATATTTTGTCGCACCACCTCGTATAGGATCAGGGCGGCCGCCACGGAAGCGTTCAGGGATTCCGCTCGCCCCGGCATAGGAATCGTGAGCAGCCGGTCACAGGATTGTTTCATGGCTTCACTGATTCCGTTGGCCTCGTTGCCAACCACGATCACATTTTTACCGGTCAGGTCCTCGTCAAAATAACGGATATTACTTCTGGGATGCGCTGCGCAAATCCGGAAACCACGCTGCCGTAAAAATGCCGTCAACTCCCGCGGGTCATCCATCGACTTGTCCAGCGAAACCAACGGTAGATGGAACACAGACCCAACGGTAGAACGGAGCACTTTGGCGTTGTAGGGATCCACGCATCCCTTTGTGCAAAGAATCCCATCGATTCCCGCCGCATCCGCAGTACGGATAATCGTCCCCATGTTTCCTGGATCCTGTAAATTTTCCAGAAGCAGCAGCTGCCGGCAGGAAGAACGCTCCGTCAACGCACACAGGGAAATCTGCGGAACGGCAAACAACGCTCCGATTCCCTGCGGGCTTTCCAGATCGCTTATTTTGGCATAGATTCGATCCGTCACGACCGCTATAATAAACTCCACGTCTTTGGCGTACGTGGAGCTGCAAAGTGATCGGATTTCAAGGAAAGCAGGACTCCGCGTAAAAGACTCGGATACGACCAATTGCCGTAATTCTGCAGAAGAGGTTATCCCCTCCCGTACCGAACGGAGCCCTTCCATAAAAAAGCTTCCGCTTTCCTCACGTCCCTTCCTTCTCTTCAAACGGCAAAGGGACTGTACGAAAGAATTGTGTTCACTGCTGATCATATGCTGCAATTATGCTTTCACTTGCTCTACCAGCTTCGCAAACGCCGCGCTGTCGTTGACCGCCATATCGGCAAGAACCTTCCGGTTCAATTCAATCCCTTTCACCTTCAGGCCGTTCATCAGCCGACTATAGGAAATACCGTTGATCCGGGCCGCTGCATTGATCCGGGTAATCCACAGCTTCCGGAAATTCCGCTTCTTGGTGCGCCGGTCACGATAGGCGTAATTTGCGGACTTGATCACCGCTTGATTCGCCGTTTTGAAAATGGTGCTCTTTCTTCCAAAATAGCCTTTCGCTAATTTAATAACCTTTTTCCGTCTTGCTCTTGTAGCAACTGAATTTTTTACTCTAGACATGATGAAGTCCTCCCTTATCTCGCGTATGGCAACATTCTTTTTACCGCTGCCGCATTGGAATCCGCTGCGTAAGCCGGCATTTTATGGCCCTTTTTCGCTTTTCTGGGCTTGCTGACAAGTCTGTGACGTCTGCAGGCGTGACTCATTTTTACCTTTCCGTTAGCAGTGATCCGAAATCGCTTTTTCGAAGCACTGTGTGTTTTTACCTTAGGCATAATTGTACTCCTCCATCCAAATGTGTATTTTTATTTTTTATAAAGGGGTGTTATCCTTGTTTCGGATTGATCATCACCGTCATCCGGCGACCTTCCATCTTGGGTTTCTTGTCCAGCGCGCCATATTCGGTCAATTCCTCTGCCAAACGATTGATCAATTCTTCACCGGCACGAGTGTAGTTCATCTCTCTGCCAATAAATTTCACCGTTACCTTGACCTTATCTCCGCCCTGCAGGAACTTCACCGCGTTTTTGACCTTTACCTGGAAATCGTGGTCTCCAATACCCAGGCCCATCCGGATTTCTTTGATGTCTACCGTTTTCTGACTTTTCCGGGCTTCTTTCTCTCTTTTGGCTTGATCAAACGTATATTTGCCATAATCCATAATCCGGCAAACCGGTGGTTCCGCCTGAGGCGCAATCTTCACCAAATCAAGATTTTTCTGGAAAGCCAGTTTCTGAGCCTCCTTGCTTGGCATGATCCCAAGAGCGGTACCGTCTTCATCGATAAGTCTTATCTCCTTATCTCTGATCTCTTCATTGATCATCAATTCGTTTTTGTTGATAACAGACACCTCCTAAAAAAATAGCGAATCGAGTAAACGATCCGCCGGCAACCCATTTGCAGCAGACGCCTTCCTAACCGAAGGACACTGCTGTAACAGTATGAACCCGATCAAACGAATGACCAAGGTGAGAAGCGGATTGTCTTCTTCTTTACTCGCCCGAACAGAATAGCACAACAACGGTTTCCTGTCAACTATTTTTAAAAATTTTGTTGTCGGTCTGTAAAAAAGCGGCGGTAAAAAAAATTAAGGAAATAGACAGAAAAAGTTTCGATTTTCCGAATGGTAAACAGAGGAGGAATATGCTATACTAAGAAAGTATTTTATTCATACTAAGGAGGAACCCATGCAGAGAAAATCAACGCAAAGATCGGGTAGTTTTTATATTGCAATTCTGCTTGCCGCAATCGCTATTCTACTAATTGTTTTATTGGTTCGTTCCTGTGGGAAAGACGAATCGGACCCCGGCCAGGGAACACCCGAGCCCGCCTCCGGAACCCCCTCCGGTGAAACGACGCCAGCCGCGCCAACGCCGGATCCAACACCCACGCCCCGGAAGGAACCGGAATACAAATACCAACGGTATCATATCGAAGTTTCCGTCAAAGCGCAGATCGTTTACATTTATGACCTGGACGAAAAGGGGAACAAAAACAACCTAGTCAAAACCATGATCTGTTCCACCGCCCGAGAGGGGTATGAAACGCCTCTTCAAAAGTGGGTCTTGCTGGACAACGACATCCACTGGGATGCCCGGCACGTATGGAAATGGCTGAACGGCAACATTTACGGTCATTACGCGACCCGTATGTATAAAGTAACCGGTGACGGAAAAGACGATTATGAACGGACCGGCTACCTCTTTCATTCTGTTCCTTATCAGTACGAGGGCAAAAACGATTCGCTTTTCTGGGACAAGTGGAATCTTCTCGGGCAGCCGGGTTCGGAAGGCTGCATCCGATTGATGGTGGCGGATTCCTTGTGGATCTACACGTATTGTGCGCCTTATACCTATGTTTATACCATGGAAGGAGAAGAAGATCCGGATCTGTGGAACGACCTGAAGCCTTCTCCGTTGGAGGAGGGAACCAAGTACGATCCAACCGATCCGGAGCGTCCGGACGGTCCGTTGGAAGTTACGCCCAGAGCGCCTATCTACATTACGCCAAAACCGTAAGGAGGACGTTTCGATTGATTACTAGACAAATTTCATGTGCCAGACCCTTCGGGGTCTTTTTTATTAAAAATCAAGCCGATCATCCAAAAAGAAGGGAACGTCCTCCAACGGTTGAACACAAAGGGCAGGCACGCCCCTCCTTCGGAACAGATAGAAACAGTTTCACGTCCGCCCGTCTACCGTTTTTGCCAGAGTTTCTGCTTCTGCTGCTGTCCTTTTTTCCGGCCCGAACCTTGTCCGGAAGACTGGTTCGGCCCTTGGCCCCGCTGTCGGCATTGCCCCCGCTGTTGTTTCGGTTTGACCGTGAAATCCTCCATCGGGTACGGATGGCCTTCAACGTAAGCAATATGGTCGCCTGCCAGTTTTTCAATATCGCGCAGGAGCGCTTTTTCTTCGAAATTACAGAAGGAAATTGCCGTCCCGCTCTTTCCCGCCCTGCCGGTTCTTCCGATCCGATGGACGTACATCTCGGCTTCTTCAGGTAAATTGTAATTAAACACATATTCCAGGCCTTTGATATCGATTCCTCGCGCCGCGATATCGGTAGCGATCAATACTTGCGTACTGCCGCTTCTAAAATTGGTCAGCACTCTTTGTCTGTTTGCCTGCGATTTGTTTCCATGGATTGCTTCTGCCGTTATCTTGGCTCTGGTAAGAGCCTTAGCAAGATAATCCGCACCATGCTTTGTCCTTGTGAAAACAAGTGCGCCGTATATGTGGTTTTCTTCCAAAATGTTCAACAACAGCGCCTCTTTATTTTTTGTATCTACAAAATATATTTTTTGTGAAATCGACTCCACTGCCGACGATATGGGATCCACGGCTACCTTGGTGTAGTCGCGAAGCATCGTATCAATCAGATTCGCGATCTCCTTTGGCATCGTTGCCGAAAACAACAGCGTCTGTTTTTGCCGTTTGATGTTGGAAAGGATTTTCTTGACATCATTCAGAAAACCCATATCGAGCATCCTGTCGGCTTCGTCGAGCACAAGGATCTCTACGTTCGATAAATCAACGATTTTTTGCCCGATCAGGTCATTTAGGCGTCCCGGCGTTGCTACAAGGATATCAATTCCGCCGGACAACATTTTCTCCTGCGTCTTCTGGCTCACCCCGCCCAGAATACATCCGCACTTCAGCGGCAGATTTTCGCCAAACAATCGAAAGCACTCTTCGATTTGCACAGCAAGTTCCCGCGTCGGGGTCAAAACCAGCGAACGAATCGCTTTCCGATTGTTCTTCTCTTCGTATCGATCCGATAAAATCTGTAATATCGGTATCGCAAACGCGGCTGTCTTGCCGCTTCCGGTCTGCGCACAGCCCAGTAAATCTTTTCCCGCCAAGACGGGAGGAATCGCCTGCTCTTGGATGGGGGAAGCTGTTTGAAAGCCTTGCTTGGCCAGCGCTTTTACAATCCGAGGGCTTATTTTTAATTCGTTAAAGTCCATTGCATTCTCTTTTTCTTTCATGAATTATCAATAAAAAACTCCCCTGTTGACAATATACTTCGCCAAAACGGGGGGTATCTTATGAACAAAGATATTCTATCACACTTTTTCGACTCTGTCAAAATACAATATGACACGGCGTGAAACCGGCAAACACCTCTTATGCCGCTTTCTGCGCATTTCGTTTATCAAATTCCCCCGATCGGTCCGCATCATGAAGCCCACTCCGATCAGGAAGCCTCCGTCAGCTTTTCCAACAAATGAATCAGATTGTCCACATAGAAATCCGCCTGTTCATCCAGTAATTTCTGCCGGTCCCCGATTCCGTACAACACGCCGCAGGTAAGCGTGCCGGCGGCCCGTCCGGCCTGAATGTCCGTATACGAATCCCCTATCATAATCGTCTCCTTCGGGCCACGTCCGGCTTTTTTCATACAATCCACCAGACCCTCCGGATCCGGCTTCATATGCTTCAGAGACTCTGGCCCAATAACTTCCAGAAAATACTCCGCGATGTCCAATTCCACTACCATTTTTCTAGTGATGGGCTCCGGCTTATTGGAAATGATGCACGATACGCCGCCGGCCGCTCGGATTCTCTGTAAGGTCTCCCGTACGCCCGGATAAAGCGTCGTCTTCACAACGGCATGTTCTTTATAATAAGCCCGATAGTACGCCAACGCCTCGTCGAGCTTCTCTTCCTCCAGTCCCGCCATGGAGCTGCGGATGAGAAACGATGCGCCAAATCCGACAAAGGAAAGAATCTCCTCTGTCGCCATAGGCTCCATCCCGTAATGGATCTGTGTCTCCGCTACGGCATCGGCAAGGTCTTCCGCCGTATCCGCCACCACACCGTCAAAATCAAATAGAAACAGGCTAACGTCAGACATCCGCTTTCCCTTTCTGCGCCGCTCTCATCCGTTCTGCGCTGCCGCTGCGCCAAAGCCGCTCCAGCGAGTAGAAATCGCGCTCTTCCTCCAAGAAAAGGTGTACCACCACATCCAAATAATCCAGCAAAATCCATCTCGCCGTATCGTATCCCTCCACATGGGCACAGGTTAATCCTTCTTTTCTCAGTTTGTCCAGCACGTCATCCGCCAGGCCCCGAAGATGCGTGGTGGACGTTCCGCTGCAAATAATAAAGTAATCTGTTACAATCGTTACATTCGAGGTATCGATGATCTCAATTTGTTTTCCTTTGCGATCCTCCAGGATCGCTTCAATCTTACCGGCCAACTCTCTGGTCTCCATGTACGTTATGTTCCTCCTCTGTTTTGATTCCCTTTCCGTAATACATCGTTTCTGGTGCGAACCGTTTCCACTCCCAGCGGCCCGTTCTTCTGCAAAACCCACCGGATCGTTGCGTCGCAGGCGGCCTGGAGCGCCGGATAAAGGCCATCCGCCAACTTACCTCGAATGGTATCGAACGGCTCACCCACACGCCCCGGCTCGGTATAATCCGCTAAAAAGACAAGGGAAGAAACCAGACTCATTCCAGGCCTTCCCGTCACATGCTCGCCTATCGCATCCAATATTTCCCGGTCCCGGATGCCGTACCGCCGTTCTGCCAAAATTCTGCCGGCTCTTCCATGATATAAGTTTCCGTTGTACCCATCGAACGCATCCTGGCCGTCCGGAGGTACGCAAACACCCAGCCAGCTATATTGCTCCGGACTCAATTCCCTGGCGCAATCGTGCAGCAATCCGGCAATCCGGCACTTCTCCCGATCCGCACCGAATCGTTCCGCCAGCCGGCCGCTTTCTTCCATCACCTGAACACAATGACGGTAGCGTTTGGGACTAAGCCGTTCCTGCAAATCCCGCATCCATTCCTCCTGGGTATTCAGCGTATCCGACTGCAAATAAAGCTTCTTCTTCCGGATATATTGTTCCACCATAGGAGGAAGCAATTCACCAACCGATTCCCCGCATCGGATCCGCCTTCGGATTTCGGTAGAAGAAACAGGAAGAAGAGGACCTTCCAACACGTGAATCACCGCGCCTTCCGCTTCCGCCAGGCGCCGGTCTTCCGCAAACGAGGATAGGGTATATCCGGGACGCATCAGGGCTACAAATTCGCAAAGAGCAAACACGTCGCGGTATCGCCGCCACTTCAGCAAATTGCCCAAAGCATCTGCGCCCAGAAGATAATAGAAAACAACGGTGTCCGACGGATCCAAACGCTGTCCCGCTAAATCGTGCAGGGCTTCCAGCGTGTCTACCGTATAGGTTTCCCCTTTGCGGTCAATTTCCAAGGAGGAAGCGTAAAAATCAGGATAGTCCCGAATGGCCAGCTGCACCATCTCCAGTCGGTCTTTCCCGCTGGTGATTCGACGATCCAGTTTATGGGGAGGCTGTCCGGCCGGAAGGAACACCATGGCGTCCAAATCCAGTTGATGCCGGACAAAATCCGCGCAGACAAGATGGCCGCAGTGAATCGGGTCAAACGTACCGCCGCTGATCCCAATCTTTTTCTCCGACATCACAACCCGCTCCTTTCTGCTCCCAAAATGCTTGCCGGAACAAAAGAACTTCATTCCAACGACGTCATAAGCGGCAACGGCGCATCTATCTGGGAAACGGTATGATAGGGGCTGTCCCAAAAGATTCGCTTTCCGCTTCTCTTCTGAGACAGCCCCTCAAACGGCTACGCCTGCGAAACAATCAATTCCGCGGCACCTTTTTGTCCATTGCTTTACCAAAGCTGTACCACGAATTCCGAAGCCTCTGCCGCGTCTCCGTATCGAAGACCCATTCTATCGCGTCGTTTAACTTTTTCCGCATCTCCAGATACTCTGATCGGACATACGTGTCCTTTGCCAACAAAAAATCCATCTCATCCAACCAACGGCATACCTGTTCAATGCCGGGTGTATTCGGATCCACTTTCTTTCGCAGATGCAATACTACCAGCTTCACTGATTTCTTTTGTAAATCCGCATCTGTCATGATTTTTTTTGTAGCCTTCTTAAGGCCAACCTGATCGCCGGCATCCGCTGTCATTCTGCTCACTCCCAACAAATAAGATTATTATTATTATAGCATCCTATTTCAGAGAAAGCAAGCGAATCTCATCCCGCCTGTTCCGAGGAAAAAAGAAGGCTAATTGCGTAAGCTATGGATGGGGGCCGGAATTCTGCCGCCGCGCCGGATGAACGCCTCGCTGCTGCTCTCATTGACCGCCATCACCGGACCGGAACCCAGCAACCCGCCGAATTCCACGGTATCGCCCACTTGAAGACCGGGCGCGGGAATGATACGCACCGCAGTCGTTTTGTTGTTTACCATACCAATGGCGGCCTCATCAGCAATGATGGCGGAAATGGTAGCCGCCGGCGTATCGCCGGGAACCACAATCATATCCAGACCAACCGAACAAACGCAGGTCATGGCTTCCAGCTTCTCCAACGATAGGGAACCCTGCCGGACCGCTTCGATCATTCCTTCGTCTTCGCTTACCGGGATAAACGCTCCGCTCAGACCGCCAACGTGAGAGGAAGCCATCGTTCCGCCTTTTTTCACGGCATCATTCAGAAGCGCCAAAGCAGCGGTCGTACCATGAGCACCGCAGTGTTCCAGTCCCATTGTCTCTAAAATACGGGCCACGCTGTCTCCCACCGCCGGGGTGGGCGCCAAGGAAAGATCCACGATGCCAAACGGAACACCCAGCCGCTCGCTGGCCTCCTTGGCCACCAATTGCCCCATCCGGGTAATCTTGAACGCTGTCCGCTTGATGGTTTCCGCCAGTACCGTGAAATTTTCGTCCCGCACAGACTCAATAGCGCATTTCACCACGCCCGGGCCGCTTACTCCCACGTTAATAACGCATTCCGGTTCCCCGGGACCATGAAACGCGCCCGCCATAAAAGGATTGTCTTCCGGCGCGTTGGCAAACGTGACCAGCCTGGCGCAGGAAGAACCGCCGCTGTCCGCAGAAAGCTCCGCCGCTTTTTTAATCAAACAGCCCATATCCCGGACGGCATCCATGTTGATACCTGCCTTTGTCGTTCCTACGTTGACGCTGCTGCAAACAAGAGTGGTCTCCTGCAGCGCATACGGGATCGACTCCACTAATGTTTTGTCTCCGGTAGTATAACCTTTGTGCACCAGAGCGGAATACCCTCCGATGAAGTTGACGCCGGTAGCGGCAGCCGCCCGTTCCAGGGCTTTGGCCAGCCGGATCCCATCTTCCATCGTCCCATTCCCCAGCAACATCGACGCCGGGGTAACGGCGATTCGCTTATTCACAATGGGAATGCCGAATTCGGTTTCAATCGCCTGGCAGACCGGTACCAAACGACCCGCCAGACGGCATATCTTTTCGTACACACGTTCACAGGTTGCCTGGCTGCCCGTTTCGATGCAATCCAGCAAATTGATCCCCATCGTCACCGTCCGAATATCCAGGTGCTCTTCCTGAATCATCCGGATGGTTTGTGAAATCTCATCATACGAAATAATCAAAAAAATACCACTCCTTGCTTCTTCGCTCCGCTCGGGACATCCCGCCGCCGGACGGCTTTACCGACTACCGATTCTTACACCTTGTGCATGGAATTGAAAATATCCACGTGCTGCGCCTGGATCTGCAGACCGAGTTCCTGTCCCACCGTCTTTAATTCCGCACACAGAACATCAAAAGGCAAGGTGCTTTCCGAAACGTCCACCAGCATCATCATGGTAAAAATATCTCGCATAATCGTCTGCGAAATATCCAGAATATTGATGTTTGCCGCCGCCAGACAATTGCTTACCCTGGCAATGATGCCCACCGCATCCTGTCCGATGACCGTTACAACCGCTTTTTTCATACCAGCTTCCTTTCTCTTTCTATCGGCAGGATTCCTTTGCTCCCGCCGTACCGTTCCATCAATCCGCTGCCGGCCATCACGACTGATCCAGCCGTTTGAACACGTAGCCCTGCCGTTCCGCTTCCGTAATCATGTCCTTCAGCACCTCTGCGTTCACCTTGGAAATAGACAGCTGCATCACTTCTCCATCATGAAAATTGGAAGTAATCGTATTCAACGCAGTGGATGCCTTGACGGAATCGTCATAGTCATAATAGGAGAAGGACCAAAAGGATACCGTGTACCCAAGCTGGTTGGCAATTTCCACATTCCGGGCACTGATATTGCCGAAGGGGCGGAAATACAGCATTCTCTCCGTTTCACCAAACAATCCCTGATACATACTTTCCAAAGATAACAGCTGCTCCGCGACCTTCTCCGCGCTGAGCTTGGTCATATCCTCCAGGATGCCCCGGCTCCCGATCAGATGCCCTTCCTGGTTCATCCGCAGAATCGCATCCTTGTTCTTCTCCGCGGAAAGAATATCATAGGAGAGGAAAAAGGTCGCTTTCACATTTTTGTCCTTTAGCACGTTCAAAATCTCATCGATATACGGCAAGGAGTATCCGCCGTTGAACGTTATGTACAAGGTCGGCTGCCCTTCCTTCCGCTCTTTGGTAAAAATCGTTTTCCGGCCTTCGATCAGCGCCTGCACCTTCTCCGACAACGTGAAGGTCCGGACCTTATTCTCCGTGGAAACCACCTTATAATCCCAATTCATTGCCTCGTTGGAAACCCCCGTAAGGCTGTTCGGATCCACCGTGGGAAACACCACTTTGCCCGGGGTAGCGGTGGGAGCGGTGGTCGGATCATCGGGATCCGGCGTTCCTTCGCTTGGACCGCCCGGCGTGGTAAACAACTCGTCGTTCCCCGCGGAAGGCGTACCTCCCGGTTTCCCCGTATTGTCATTGTCTTTCCGGAAAGCGCCTACGCAAATCAAGCCGGCCACAACCACCAACAAGATAACCAATGCGATAAATTGACTTTTTCTCATTTGTTTTTGCTCCCATCTTCGCTAGACTGTTATGGAAATGAGTATATCATACAAAATTCTTCTGTCAAGTCATCCTCAGGTGCTCAGCCAAAGCAGATACTCCTGGTTGCCATCGCCTCCCTTGATGGGAGAAGGCAGCCAGCGGTGAACCGAATAACCTGTTTTTTCTCCACAGGCGCACACCGATGCCACCGCTTGTTCCTGTAATTCCAGCTTCTTCACCACACCGTTTTTTCCAATGCCGGAACGTCCTACTTCAAACTGTGGTTTCACCAGACAAATCACGTCGCTCCCCTTTTTACAAAGAGGGAACAGCGCCGGCAAAATCAGCGTAAGGGAAACAAAAGACACATCCACACAAGCGAAATCAAATCGATCCCCATACCGTTCCCGGTCCAGGCGGCGCAGATCCGTTCCTTCCAGATTCCGCACCCGCTTCTCCTGACGGAGAGCCTCCGCCAATTGCCCGTGTCCCACGTCCACACAGCACACGGAATCGACTCCCCGTTCCAGCAAAACCTGTGTGAAGCCTCCCGTAGAAGCGCCCACATCAATGGCGTGCTTTCCTTCTACCGATATGCCGAACGACACCAGAGCGTGTTCCAGTTTGAGACCGCCTCGGCTAACAAAAGGAACCGGATCGCCGGAGGAAGAAAGATTCTGCCCCGGCGAAACAAAATAAGAAGGCTTTCGTATAACCGCTCCGTCTACCCAAACATAACCCTGTTCAATCGCCCTTTTGGCCCGTTCTCGACTGGCAAACAGCCCTTGTTCCACCAGCGCCACATCCAACCGGGGCATCGTCAGGCTCCTTTCCGGCATGCCGCCAGCAACGACCTTACCCGGGAGGCAATGCCAACGGCATCCAAACAGTATTTATGGTACAGCTGATCAATGGATCCATGTTCCACCGGTTCATCCGGGAATCCCAGAATAGCCATGGGAACCAGGCCGCCATAGCTCATCAAATAGTCCGCGGCATAAGAGCCATATCCGCCTACCACCACGCCATCCTCCACCGTAACCAGACAGCGTGTCCGCTCCACGCAGGCACGGAGGCCTTCGCCATCCAGCGGCTGAACGAAACGCGGGTGGAAAACCAACGTACGAATTCCTTCCTTCTCCAACAATTCCGCCGCCTCCAGCGCGGGCTCAACCATGGAGCCAAGCGCCGCTAGCGTCACATCCGCCTGTCCCGGTTCGTCCCGCAGCAAAACGCCCTTGCCGTATACCACCGGTGAAGTCCGAACAAAAGAACGGTCCCGGGTAAAACGATCCTTGGCAGGATAACGAATCACAAAAGGTCCTCTCGGCACCGGATGGGGCTGGTCGGATGAAGCGAAAAACATAGAGAGACCGACATCCATCATCTGCGCCTGCTCTTCCACGCAGCAAGGTGCGCAAATCGACACATAGGGCATGGGATTCAGGTAAGCCAGATCGTATATCCCCTGATGAGTCTCACCATCCGCTCCCGACACTCCGGCCCGGTCGATTCCGATAATGACAGGCAATTGCTGCAGCGCCACATCGTGCAGCAGCTGGTCGTAGGCCCGTTGTAAAAAAGTAGAATAAATGACCACGAATGGTTTGATGCCGCTGGCTGCCATGCCGGCTGCCATGGTGACGGCATGCTGCTCCGCAATCCCCACGTCAACGAAACGTTCCGGAAATTTCTCGCCAAACCACTGCAGACCCGTACCGGTCGGCATCGCTGCGGTCACCGCAGCGATCAGGACGTCCTGTTCCGCCAAAGCGATCAAATGTTCCGCAAAATGCCGTGAGAAAGATACCGCCTGATCCGAGGTAAGCTGCCCGCTATCCGGATCAAAAGAGGGTACACCGTGAAACAAATCGGGATTTTCTTCCGCCGGCGGATACCCATAACCCTTTCGCGTAATCATATGAACCAGTACCGGGCCGCCCTGCTCCATGGCCTTACGCAGCGCGTTTTGTACCGCCTTCACATCATGTCCATCCACCGGCCCGATATAAGGCAAACCAAGATCCTCAAACAGTTCCCCTGGAATGAGCAACAGCTTCAGAGAAGCTTTGAAGCGCTTGATGCCGCGGATCAACCGCTCTCCCACCAATGGAATCTTGGACAAAAAAAGTTTGACGCCCCTTTTCAATCGGATATAGGAACGGCGCGTCCGGATTCGCCCCAAATACTGAGACATGCCTCCTACATTCCGGGAAATGGACATGCCATTGTCATTTAAAATAATCAGAAATTCTCCAAACGTTCTAGCCGCGTCATTCAGAGCTTCGAAGGCCATTCCTCCTGTCAGTGCCCCGTCTCCGATAACCGAGATCACATGATAGGATTCTCCCCGGATGGATCTTGCACGCACCATCCCCAAGCCGGCGGAAAGGGAAGTGGAACTGTGACCGGTGTTGAAACAATCTGCCGGGCTCTCCTCCCGCTTGGGAAACCCACTCAATCCGCCAAAGGAACGCAGGGTAGGAAGCGCAGCATTCCGGCCAGTGAGGATCTTATGAACATAGGATTGGTGTCCCACATCCCATATAATTTTATCTTGGTAAGGATCAAACACGCTGTATAGCCCCAGCGTCAATTCCACCACGCCCAAATTAGACGCAAGGTGACCCCCTGTCTCGGACACCACCGCAATCAGCCTAGCACGGATTTCTTCCGCCAATTCCGCCATTTGTTTGCTATTCAGTGTTTTCAGATCCTCCGGCAGCCGCAGAGTTTCCAGCCATGTACTCATCCGATAAACTAACTTCCCTTTTTTCTTTAATATTGCCGTACCAGGAGAAATTGCGCCAGTTCTCGAAGGAACCGCCCCCGTTCTCCGAACCGGTCCGCCAGAGCGATCGCTTCTTCCGTCAGTTCTTCCAGCAGCGTTTTACAGCCGGGGATGCCAAGCAAAGAAACGAACGTGGTTTTGTGTTCTTTTTCATCGCTGCCAATGGCTTTTCCCAATACCTCGGCACTGCCCTCCCGATCCAGCAAATCATCTTTCACTTGGAAAGCCAACCCAATCACTTCGGCGTAGCGCAGCAGCCAGCCGGCTTCCAGACTCCCCGCGCAGCCCTTTGCCTCAATCGCCACCAACACCGGTGCTTTCAGCAAGGCGCCTGTCTTACAGCGGTACATGTGTTCCAGCAGCTCCCGGGAAATGGATTTGCCTTCGGACTCCAAATCCACCACTTGTCCGCCGATCATTCCTTCCGTACCGGACTGACAGGCTACGGCAGCCAGCATTTTCGCGCCTTTGCGAGGATCTTCCATTTGAACAACCGCCTCGCTCATCACCTCAAAGGCTTTATTCAGCAGCGCGTCTCCTGCCAGAATCGCCATTGCCTCGCCAAATCGTTTGTGGCAGGTAGGCCTGCCGCGCCGCAAATCATCGTCATCCATAGCGGGCAAGTCATCGTGAATCAGGGAGTAGGTGTGAATCATCTCCAGGCCACAGGCAAACGGCCTGACCAAATCCCGCTCTGCTCCCAGCACATCAGCAGCCGCCAGGGCCAGAACGGGCCGGATACGTTTGCCGCCCGCCAGAAGACTATAACGCATGGCAAGATAAATGTTTTTCTGCGGATTGTCCTGCGTTGTCAGCAGTTGGTCCAGCAACGTATCAATCTCCGCCGCCTCCCGGGACAGCCGGTCACGAAACGAGTCACTCATGATCCGGTTCCTCCGCCTGCACATCAGCCTTCCCATTCTCCAAAATCTTGGTGATGGATTTCTCATAGCCATCCAATTTTTTCTGGCAAAAGGCAATCCATTTCATGCCTTCTTCAAAACTGGCCACAGATTTCTCCAACGGAAGCTGACCGCTTTCCATCTCCCGGATAATCGTCTCAACTTTCTGCAACGCTTCTTCAAATTCCATTTTTTTCTCCTCCACTCTTTTTTGCCGGGAAGGAACCGTCCCGAACCGTTACCACAAAGGAACCTCCGTCCTCCAGCTGCTCCGGCGAAACAATGACGCTGCCATCCGCTTTACAGGCCATGCTGTATCCCCGTTCCAAGACCCGAAGAGGACTAAGGGCCTCCAAACGCCCCCGCAAAGCCTGAAGCCGCTGTTGATCCCTCTCTCGCTTGCGCTCCGCCAATTCGGCGAGCCGCTCTTGCCGTCCGGACAAATATTCTCGTTCTTGATAAAGGAAATCATACGGACGACGGAAAAACGGACTACTCTTGACCCGTTCCAATTCCGCTCGTTTCAAACGGATATTCTGTAGCGGGATTTGCTGTATTTTCCCTTGATATGACTGCAGCGTGTGCAGCAGCAAAGCATATTCCGGTACCGCCAATTCCGCCGCCGCGGAAGGCGTAGGAGCCCGAAGGTCCGCAACAAAATCGGCAATTGTGAAATCCGTCTCGTGTCCCACCGCGGAAATAACGGGTACCGAGCAGGCAGCGATAGCCCTGGCGGTCGTTTCTTCGTTGAACGCCCAAAGATCTTCCAGCGATCCGCCGCCCCGGGCTACAATCACCACGTCACAGCATACCGTACGGCTGATACGATCCAGAGCGGCAGCGATTTGTTCCGCCGCCCCTTCTCCTTGCACGGCAACAGGGAACAGCTTCAGACGCATGTTTGGGAAACGTCGGAACGTTACATTCATAATATCCCGGATAACCGCTCCGGTTTCCGACGTCACGACGCCGATACAGGAAGGCAAAAACGGAATCTTTCTCTTTCGTTCCGCATCAAACAGGCCTTCTCCCTGCAACTTCTTTTTTAACTGCTCGTAAGCAAGATACAATGCGCCGGTGCCATCCGGTTCCATCTGTTCCACATACAATTGATACGAACCATCTCTCTCATATACCGATATACTGCCGAAACAGAATACTTTCATACCATCCTGCGGACGAAAGGTCAGGCGAGAAGCTCTGCTTTGAAACATGACGCACCGCAAAACGCCTCCGCTGTCTTTCAGACTAAAATAGGCATGGCCGGAGGTATGCAGCTTAAAGTTGGAAAGTTCCCCTTGAATCCAAAGGTTGGATAGAGTTCCGTCGCTGGTGATTACTTGTTTTATGTATTGATTGATCCGGGATACCGTCAAAAACGATTCTGTTCCCTGCACATTCATCCCCCGCTTCACTCAGACCGAGAAAACGATTCCGATTCCTGCTTTCCCGATTCCCACTTTTTGTAAATCCCGCCCAAAATGCCGTTTACAAAGGTACCGGCATCCTCATGACTGTACTTTTTCGCAATTTCTACCGCCTCGTTGATGGCTACGCTGGAAGGAATATCTTCCCGGTACAGCATTTCGTAGACAGCAACACGCAAAATGGCAATGTCCAATCTGGCCATCCGGTCCAGGGACCAGCCCTTGGCATTTTCCTGAATCAGTATGTCCAGTTGATCCTCGTGTGCCAAAACGCCCCGGACGATATCCGATAAATAGTCGTTCTCCGTTTCCGACTCCACCCGGTCATCCAAATTCTCCCGGTACAACTGGATTCGTTCTTCCACGGACGGTTCGCCGTCTGTTTGTTTGGAACAAAAACTGCAAGCAAAAATAAGCTTCACAGCGGCTTCTCTCGATTCCCGTCTTCCCATAATCGTTCAACCTTTCCGTCACCTTGCTGCAGGTGGCTCCCTCTTAGCGGTAACTGCCCGGCGGCAGAATTTTATCCAGTAAATTTTTCAAGAAATCCTTATCCTTCTGTAGTTTTCTGCCGATAAAAAAACCCAGCAAAACGCAAAACGCCAAAAACAGCGTTTCAATGATCCCCACGAAAATGAAAGACAATCCCACAAGCAGCCCAATCAGCGCGCCGTTCACGCCATAAAAATGGGTTCGGTAGAATTTGTACAACCTTCTAAGCATGTTTCGGCTCCCCTTTCCTTCAGTTCGGCGCCGCAGTATGAATATTATCCACACTCACGCTGACATCTCGCACGACGAGGTCCATGGAAGTCTCCACAGACTCTTTGATCCTGTCCTGCACATTTTTACATAGAGTAGGCACATGCACGTCAGGCAGAACGCTGAGCTTCACCGAAATTTCCGCCTGCTCCCTGCGGAACTGCACTCTGGCCTTGGCATCTTTCACCCCTTGAAAACGTTTGGACAGCGCCAGCGCAACATTTTCGATTGCCGCGGAAGATACTTTGATTTCTCCGGACTCGTTCACGGTACACAAATATTTGGCGGATCGTTTGCCCTTGATGCCGGAAGTCAGAATAGCCACATTGATACCAAAAAAAACCAGTCCGATCATGAACAGCATCACGTCATAGCGATTGGATTGGTAGAACGTTACGCCAATGTAATCCAACACCATAGACATGATTACCTTATCTCCAAATGGAGAAATCATAACCAAGCCGCAAAGGACCGCTGATATAAACGCATATACCGCTGCCAATATTCGAAATAAATAATTCATACTGTCCCTCCGTCCGACTACTCCGATTGTTCCGGCGTTTCTTCCACAGAATAGTCCGGTTTGTCGGAATCCGTAAAGTCAACGCCCTGGACATGGATGTTCACGGTCGAGACCGTGATTCCGGTCATGGATTCCACCGATTCCTTGACCTTCTCCTGCAACTTCCATGCCAAATCCGGAATGCGGTATCCATATTTGACAATGACATATAAATCGATGCAGGTTTCCTCATTCTGAGTCTCCACCTTGACGCCTTTTGATAAATTTTTTCTGCCAAAAGCTTCCACGATCCCGCCGGCGAGACCGCCGCTCATGCCGGAGACCCCTTCTACCTCCACCGCAGCCATACCTGCCACAATGGCAACCACCTCATCGGTAATCATCATTTCGCCGGAAGAATCCAGTTCTTCCAGCTCCACGTCCGCATCGTCAAAAAACACGTCCGTGTCCTGCTTGTCCACAGAGTCATCCGGGTCAAAGATGTCAGAATTTTTCTCCACAACAAGCCTCTTTCTCCACGGCATAACTGAAACGTAATTCGCCGGCAGCCAGCTGCCGCGGGGAAACAGCTGCCGCAAGGCAAACGGACACCAGAAAACACCGGGAAAAATTGCGGCATTGGTCCCCGGAACGCCCTCTGTTTCACAATTGCCTAGGAAACAAAGTGATTATAGCACAATGTGACAAAGTTGGTCAATTTTTATTCCCCATTTGCGCCGGCTCGGGAATGATATACGAATAGTAGTCATTTTTTAAGATGGCGGTAGAAATGGTGAACTTATTTTTAACAAAGGCAATCAAAGAGTCCACATAGCCTTCCGGTAGTTCTTCGTCATTTATCCGCGTTACTTCTCCGGTCCGGCTGTTAAACATAATGTCCTCCGTAATAAAGCTCTGATTGCTCAGAATCGCAATGGGCATGGAGGTGGACAACACATCGTTTCCCATCATCAGGCGGGAGTCGTAAGGCAGCCCAAATAGGTTGGACAGCGTCGGAAGAATATCCACACTGCAGCATGGCTTGTCCACGATAACGGTTTCCGTCATGCCGGGACACCAAAGAAGAAAGGTGCTTTTGTACTTTCCAAAATCATCGTCTACCGAGTATCCCATAATATCTGAGTAATCTTTCAGCGATAAATTATATGGAAAATGATCCGACGCCAGAGCGATGACGGTTCGATCCGCCACCCCTGCCGCTTCCAGCTGTTCCACCAGATACGTCAAAGCGTACTCCAGTTCCAGATTGCAGGCAAGATACGCCTTGCTCCGATTCGAATAAGGAAGAGCCTGAACCGCCTCCCGATTTTTGTCTGCCATCTGGTTGGCGCCGAAATCGTACCACATATGGCCGCTGAACGTCATATAATAGGTATGGAACGGTTCATCCTGTATGTATTCCGGAAGGGACTGTTCCACCATTTCCAAATCGGAGGTGGGCCAGGTGTTGGAAAAAGTCAACCCCTTCTTCCACGCTTTGAACTCATAGCCCATGTGAGGATGCGTCACGTTTCTCCGGTAAAATGTATTGTCATAGTTGTGATACGCCCGGCTGGTATAGCCCAGTGCGTTAAACTGATTGCCCAGGACAAAAGGAATCGAATTCTTGCTGGACACGTCAAAGCTGCTGTTCGTCTTTGATCGGGACAGATCCGGGAAAATGCCGTTGCAGAACGCATATTCGCCATCCGTGGTGTTGGAAGGAAAAGACGTATAATAGTTGGTAAAAATAAAGCTCTCGTTTGCCATCCGGTATAAGGTAGGCGTGAGTTCTTGGCTGATGACGGCAGGCGAAAAAGATTCCGCGCAAATCGTAATCAGATTGTACCCTTTGAACATTCCGGTATACTCATTTTTTGGTGTTCCGCTGGATTCCGCAAAATATTTGTGGAGCGCCAGAACCGCTTCACTGGTCTCTTGGGCCATGAGCTCCTCGAAATCAATATCCAAAATATTGGGCGATCGGTCCACCGGCACCACGTCGGGATCGGTATTGTTCTGTCCCGGCGTCCGCATCGGCGGAACCACGACATGCTGCCATTCATCGGAAGCTTCTTCTCCGGTGAGCATGTGAAACAGTTCCAGCCGGGCCGTGGTAAGAACGCCAAACCGATTGACGCTCAGATCCAACACCCAGGTCTTATGGTATAAATCATACATAGAATAATTTCCTGTTCCAAACCAAGGCATTGTCCCGATACCCAACAGATACAAAACCAGGCAGCCGGCAGCCAGCGAACCCTGCAGCGCCCAGGGCCGCCTCCGGCAATGAAAAGCGGGACAAACCTTCATTAGTAAGCCAATCCCGGGCAGAGGAAGAAACAACAATAGAAGCTTCCACCAATTTGCCGCTACCGCTCTGGCTATCTCCCGCCAAAAGCTGGAGAACACATCTCCCCCGATACCAACCTGGGAGAAGGAAAGAAACGCTTGAAAAACCGCGTGGTAAATCAACTGTACGGCAAAAAGAAGGCACAGCAAGGAAACCAACGTCCAGGTGGCAATCCGATTTCCCTTGCGCGGAAACAAACCGCAGACAAAAGCGCATATGCCGCTGATGGGCAGAAACAGCAGAGCCGAGTAGAAAAAGGTACCGGATAAGCTGCCAAAGGCCAGCAGCTGGAAGACCAGCTCCAAGTAAAAAGAAACCGCAAAGAAAGTTCCCACGTGAATCAAAAAACCGGGCCAGCCGCGGAACAGCCGCCGCATCCGGCCGGTATCCGGTTCCGGGCGTGAGCCAACCTCGTCATCCAATTCCCAAACTACCAATTTTCGCGGAATCATTCTTCTATTCCCGCCCCGTTGCATATAACCGATGCCCCCTTAACCAAAACCTTGTCCTCCTCATCAGCGGTATCGCCTGCCGGACAAAAATCTGCCCATCCCCCAGTAGAGGCCAGAGGACAGCAAAATATATCCCACTGTGTTGATCAACGCCCCCGCCATCCCGCTCCCGGTCAGCACCTGAAAGGGACGGTTCAAAATGGTAAAGGGAGCAAAAAAAGATAGCTGAAAACCATACCAAAGAACTGCCATAACGCATTGGAATAGGAGATACGCCAGTCCGTTGAGAACGCCAAACTGCAGCAGCCGTTTTACCGCCCCATTGCCGCGTTCATTCCGGCAGGACCAGCCCTCAAAAAAGATACGAAGCATGTTCAGACCCAAAAAAATACAGTAAATCAAAAAAGAATACCCCAACGGAAATGTCTCCACATCAGCCAGCCGGGATTCCATAATGGGAGCAAGAATCAAACCAATCAGTAAAATGGATATCCCCCATACAAGCCAGGGGTACCAAATACGCTTTCCTATCCAAATCCACCTAATTTTCATTGCCGTCCCCCATTTTCCCTACCCCCAAAACAACTAAAATAAACGGCGTTATTCTACCATTTGAAAGAAGACCTGTCAAGTTTCCGCCCGGGCTCCGTCTCAAAACAGATCGGAAAGCGATGAATCATCCATGGCGTTACCGCATTTACTTCATTTCATTTCTGTGTTATAATCGTTTCCAATTCAACCCATACTAAGGGAGAAAGGCGGATTGTTACATGCAGAGAATAGAAATCGCAACCATATATAAAACAGCAGCCCAACTGGCTGGGCAAACCGTTACCGTTTGCGGCTGGGTACGAACCATTCGGGATTCCAAAAATCTTGGTTTTTTGGAAATCAACGACGGCAGCTTTTTTAAAGGGCTGCAGGTGGTTTTCGAAGACCGGAATCTCCCCAACTTTACGGAAATCACCAAATTGAACGTGGGGGCGTCCGTTCAGGTGACAGGTTCTTTGCTGCTCACGCCGGAGGCAAAGCAGCCATTTGAAATCCACGCGTCGGAAATCGCCGTGGAAGGGCAATCGCTTCCCGAGTACCCACTGCAGAAAAAACGGCATTCCCTGGAATATCTCCGGACGATTGCACACCTTCGCGGCAGAACCAATACATTCAGCGCCGCGTTTCGAATTCGTTCTCAACTTTCGTTCGCTATCCATCAATTTTTTCATGACCGGGAGTTCCTTTACGTGCATACCCCTATCATCTCCTGCAGCGATTGCGAGGGAGCCGGCGAAATGTTTCAGGTCACCACGCTGGATCTGAGCAATCCGCCCCGTTGTGAAGATGGAGCCATCGATTATAAAGAAGATTTCTTTGGGAAGGCGGCCTATCTTACCGTATCCGGCCAGCTGGAGGGAGAATGTATGGCCATGGCGTTTGGTAAAATCTATACGTTCGGCCCTACTTTCCGTGCAGAAAAATCTTATACAGCCCGGCATGCTGCGGAGTTCTGGATGATTGAGCCGGAAATCGCATTTGCAGACCTTCAGGATGACATGCAGCTGGCGGAAGACATGATCAAATATGTCTTATCCTATGTCCTGGAACACGGTAAGGAAGAGTTGGATTTTCTCAATCAATACATGGACAAAGGACTTCTGGACCGTCTTCGTTTTGTTGCGCAGTCGCCGTTCGCCCATGTCACCTATACCGAAGCGATTTCTTTGCTGGAGCAGCACAACAGTCAATTTGAATATAAAGTGTCTTGGGGATGCGATCTGCAAACCGAGCACGAGCGTTACTTAACGGAGCAGATCTTCCAGATGCCCGTTTTTGTAACGGATTACCCAAAAGAAATCAAGGCTTTCTATATGCGTTTGAATGACGACGGAAAAACGGTAGCGGCCATGGATCTGCTGGTTCCCGGCATCGGGGAAATCATCGGAGGCAGCCAGAGAGAAGAGCGTCTGGAGGTACTGGAGGCACGGATTCACGAATTGGGATTGGATCGGGACAACTACGATTGGTATCTGGATCTACGGCGTTTCGGCGGCACCAAGCACGCCGGTTTCGGCCTTGGTTTTGAACGCCTGATTATGTATGCCACGGGGATTGCAAATATTCGGGATGTTCTGCCCTTCCCCCGCACCACCGGCAGCGCACAGTTCTAACAATAGGAACGCACCCCCGTTCGGGTAAAAACAGAAAGGGCTGTCTCAAAAAAGGAGCGATGAGCTAACATTTTGAGGCAGCCGCTTTTGATAGGATAGCAATTCTCACTTTATCAAAACTACGTTCTGCTTTCTTTCCAAACTCTTCTCTTCTTGTACGATAGTATGTCCTGGAAGGACCTGTCCGCAATCGCTGCCGCATTCTTGATCGTGCTCTGTATCGGCTTTCCGTACAAATTCAACGGAATCGGGAAAAGGTAGTTAGACAACTGGCGTTCCAGGGGAACTTACCGTTATCGGCAAGCAGCGGAGGCCGTATGGTAATCCGATGTTCCGGCGTAAGACCGAGTCCGGCAAGGTCAAAGGTAATAAATATACCGTACCTTCTCCTTTTATCTTTAGGCGTATGCTAAAATGCTGTCTTTCCTCTCTACAGATCACACAGCGCCTTACGGGACAGCGTCACTTTTTTGTTCTCCTGTGATATCTTGTTTTCTTCTCTCCTTTCTGTTTCGGAAAAAACGCCAGCGCCAACGGCTGCCGGTTAGAAACTGTAACCCGTACACTCCGTTCCCACCCAGCCAAAATGACATGCCATCCTGCAGCAGCACTCGTTTCTGAGGTTCCAACCGGCGGCCATCTATATAGGTACCATTTCTGGATGCCAAATCAACCAAATAAAACGCCGTTCCATCCTGTTTGATTTCCGCGTGGCAACGGCTGACAAACAGACAGGTGACTAGAACGTCCGCCCATTCCCCGTTTCTTCCGATGCGACAGACTCCGTCTTCGTCCAGCAGCTGAACAAAGCCACGCATTTGCCCCTGTCCTACCAACCTGGCAGAAAACCATTTTGTCAGAATATTCAGATGCTGAAAAACAGGAAATAATAGATAATCCGCGCAAAGAAGCGCTGCGCCCCAGCCAATCCACAGCAAAATCCCCATCTGTCGAAAAGGTACCATGCGGATCAAAAAGGCGAACAACACCCCCGCCGCTCCCTGTACCAAGGCAAACAGTCCCCAACCTTGTTCCATCCGCTTCCATGAACGGCCGGAATCCACCGGCAAGGACAGCATAGACAGCGCCTCCTCCACAGGAAAACTACTCGTCCCGCTTTCCTCCCAGCTCGAACACCAACGAAGAAAATGCTGAAGGGAAGAAGCGTCACGGCTTCCCGACGGAACGGTAAGATGGAGCGAGACCAAAGAAAACAGGTCCGTTATCACGTGTCCGATGTTCTCCCGCCTGGCCCCGGGAATGTAGACAAATTCCAGATAATCAAAACTTTCCCCTGTGAAAATGCAATCATACTCCCAGATCACATCGGTAAGAGGAATCTTCCGTTCCTCCAATATGCGGTGCAGCAAAGCCAACTGTTCCACAAACCGATGAAAATCAATCATTGACTTTTCCTGTTTCAGCAGAGATTCTTTCAGGGACTGCCTTCCCCGTATGGTAAATGCGTATCCTCCATTTTCCCATTGCAGTTCCGCCGGGACATACAGCATGGGGACGGAGTCCGCCGCGTCGGCCAATCTTTTCTTGATTTCCCCGGAAGACAAAGAGGTCTCCACCGAGACACGGAATCCGTTTTTTTCATAATTAATCTGAACAGGATCTCTCATTTTCCCTCCATTTTCTCGTAACGGTCAGATATCCTGAACCGCTGCGTCGGCATTTTGCTGGATTTTGTCAAATAATTGCTCTGCCAGTTCCACAATGAATTTCCGAAACAACAGGGCCAGCGTTACCAACACGGCAACGATCAGAATAATCTCTACCGTACCCATCCCGCGCTGGTCCGCTAACTGTCCCTTCACCCTTCTTCCACGCCAATACATCCAAAACAACCACCTGTTCCACCAGTGTTTCAAATCGTCTCCCCCTTTCATTTGCCAGGCTACCAAGATAACTGCATGATCGCCGGCGCAACCAGCATCAGCAGGATCACGGCAAAAATCATTGTGGTGGGCAAAAGCAACAAGGCCGAAGCTTCTTCTCCTTGCTTTCTGGCAAGATGCTTCCGCTCTCCTCGGTAATGCATTGCCTGTTGCCGTAAATGTTCGGCCAGTTCTTCCGATCCTTTCTGCATATTTTGGATAAAATACGATGCCGCCAGACTGACGGCGGGCGACCTGCAGCGGGCAGATAGTTCCGTCAATGCCTGTTCCAGACCGCTTGCAATGCCACGGCCAAGCGCCACGGTCTGCATCGCTCGGGAAACCTCCTGAGAAAGAGGACAACCTTCTCCGGGAAGAGCGGAAGCCCGATCCAGCGCAGCTGGTAAAGACAATCCGGCTGACAGCAGCATCGCGGTCCGATCCAAAAAATCCGGCAGTTCCATCTCCAATCCATAACGCTTCCAGCCAACCTTCTTTTGCAGCAGCCAATCCGGGAGAATCAGTAGAAGGGCCAAAACCAAAACAAAAAGAAAAACGCATTGTATCCAGCTATTCCCGGCTATTCGTCCCACCGGAAAACACAGGATCGCAAAGCCAGCCCCTATCAGACGGATCCGCTGTCCTCTTGTTTGCCGTCTTCTGCCTTCTTCCTCGCCCCACAAAAAACGATAACATTCCTCTTGTCTCCAACGATACCGAAGCAGACCGGTCCGGATGGACATCATCAGAATCCCCCCTCATCTAAAACGAGATATCAGATACTTTCTCTCCCAGAAACCAAGCGCCCGCTAAAACGGCAACCACCGTCAGCATAACCAATCTTCCCGCTCCCGTATAGAGCGGCGACAGATATCCCGGCGCGATACAGCGCAGCAAACCGATTAGAAAAAATGGCATAGCCGTCATAATTTTGTGGTTCATCCGTGGAAGAGAAAGACAGCTTCGTATTTCCTCCTCCGCCGCCTCCTTCATCTGATAGGATGCCGCCGCCAGCCGAACCAATTCCACCAAATTTCCGCCGGAAAACGCCGCAGCCCGCAGCGCAACAGAAAAGCTTTGAATGTCTCTGCTGGCACTACGCTGTGCAAAAGAATCAAACGCCGTCTCCAACTCCGTTTGCAGCGTCAGCAGCCGATCGATCTTCTCAAATTCCCGGCGAATCATCCCCATATCGGACTGAAGCCGGCAGGCATCGCTCTCCGCCACATCCCGAAAACATTTTTCGAGCGGGATTCCCACCGATAAAGAAGCAGACAGAAGCTGCAGGGAATGGTAAAATTGTTTTTCTAAGGAACGAACCCTTTTCTGCTGTAACCTTCTCCTCAGCCGGCTGAAAAACAAAGGAAGAAAAACGATTGCCGGAAACAATCCAAACAACGGATTTTGAAAGAAGAGCACGCCAGCCAAACCGGACCCCAGAAAATACAAACCGCCATACCACAAATATTCCGGCAAAGACAGAAAATACGTTTCATATCGGACTTCTCCTCTACAATACGCGTCCTTTCCGGTACACAGCCGGCGTTTTCTCACAGCAGCACGGACGCGAGCACAGCACACAGGGAGAAAAGAAGCCAGCCAAAAGAGAAGTCCCGTCCAAAAAGCATACAGTATCCACCACTTCATCTCTTCCCTCCTGATCCCTGTTCCGGGCAAGGAGAAGGATCCTCCACGATTCGGACACCGGCCCGAAAAATAGAACGACACACAATCTGTCCGTTCACATAGCTACAGACTTCCAGAATCTCCTTTATCTTTCGCCTCATTTTATCATCACGCCGCAGAAAAACTACCAGATCGATTCCGGAAACGATTTGTCGGCGGATGGTCTCACAGCTTATGTGACCTTCCCATAATGCCAGCGTTTCTAAGCGAATCAGGCTATCATTAGCGGAATTGGCATGAATCGTTGCCATGGAGCCATCGTGTCCGGTACACAAAGCAGTCAGCAGATCCGCCGCGGACGCATCTCTTACTTCGCCTATAATCAACCGGTCAGGGCGCATACGCAAAGAAGCTTTTATCAGCTGCCGCATGGAAATACTCCCCTTGCCCTCAGAATTGGCCGTCCTTGTTTCCAGTCGAACGCAATTCGGCCGGTACAATCGCAGTTCGGCAGAATCTTCTATCGCAACAAGACGTTGATCCTCCGGAATAAAACCGGATAGAATATCCAACATCGTGGTCTTTCCGGACGAAGTGCCTCCCGCAAAAAGAATGCTCCGGCCGGAACGCACCGCGTCACATAAAAAATCCCGTTCTTCCTCCGTCAGCGTACCAAATGAAATCAGCTGGTCCAAATCAAATACCGTTTCCGCAAATTTACGAATCGTTACCACAGGACCGTTTAGCGCTACAGGAAACAGCACTGCGTGGATCCGTGATCCATCCGGCAAACGGGCATCCACAATAGGGTGGCTTTCATTCACTGTCCGGTTGGCCCAGGAAACCATATGCTGAACCACATGGGTCAGCTTATCCCGGCTTACAAATCGTTCTTTTGTTTCTATCAGTCTGCCGTCCCGCTCCACAATAATGTAATCCGTCCCGTTGATCATGATTTCATTGATTGACGGATCCTCCAGAAACGGCTGCAAAATGCCAAGGCGGCACCGGCCATTGAATACTTTCCAGAAAATTTCTTCTTTTTCTTCCGGACCAAGTTCCAGCCGGGAGTCTAATTCTTCCATACAAGAATGAATCAGATGCTTCCATTCCTGATCCGGATACTCCTTGCCCCAATCCACGCGGCTGGCAACTCTGCGATCCACAAGGTCAACCAAATAACGCATCTCCATCCGGCTCTCCTCCTTTCTCCTTGCATTCTACCATTCCAGATATTTCCAGTCAATATATTATCTGGATTTTTGCATCGTCACATTCCCCCCTTTTTCGACTTGTCCTTCTCTTTCTATAACAGCTTCTTCCTATCTGGCTCGGTTTGGAAACAAAAAGAAAGCGCGCCTCGCCTTTTCGGTGAACCACGCTTTCTCTTAGGCTGTTTTTACACCCCTGCGTACAGACAGTTTGTCGCCGGCACTGTCGGAAAACGGATAATGTATCCAGAGAAACATCACTGAACTGTTGCTTCCCGCTCTCGACTCCTGTAACGGAAGTATTCGGAGGGCGGCAGGTGCAGAGGATGTCTTACCAACCGTTCCGTTCTTCCATCAGACAACCTTTATTTCACAAACGGAAGGTGTTTTTTCATTCCCACAGTCGCCCAATAGGACCGAACAAACAAGCAGAGAAACTAAGAATACCGCGTATACCCATTTTTTCTGTTCATAATCTCCTCCATTCTGCTGTGACAACAGCATTGTCATGTCTTGATGTTATTTGTTCTATCAAGCGATCTTTTCCAATGTAAACGCATCCAACTCTGCAAATCCCCGGTCCGCCGCTGTTTTCACCAGCTGGATCGTATGATTGCCTGCGGTAAGAGGAATGTCCACCTCGATATAGGTTTCCTCATCAAACGTTCCCCAGGATACGGTCCGGCCATATTGCACGGTGGCCATGTTCTGGCCATCCAGAAGCAGGGAATGGGTCGCCCCGCCTGTGGGAGAAGCATAATAAATCCGGATGCGATATGTTCCATCAGCGGCAATCGGCACAGGACGAAACGCAACACCGCTTCCGGTATCATCAATACCGGCCACATGCTTTCCGGTAGCATAGGCTGATCCGGAAACCACGCCGCGTTCCGCTTCAAAACGAAGTATGCTGTCATCCTCTGCAACGATTACCTCTGTTATGCGTGCAGTCCGTACGAAGTGTAAAGAGCTTCCCTTTACAGCACGAAGCTCCGCCTTGTTATAACTCTTGTAGGATAAATCGGTTATATTCGGAACGGTATACGAATGACTTCCCTCCTGTACAGCAACGGTTCCATAATATTTCGTATTGAGGTACAATTCCATTGTCCCACTTGCGGACGCTTCCAGTTGAAAGGTAAGGGAATAGGTGCGGACCGGCTGTCCCAAAGCGTCCGCATTTTGGGGAATAGGGCAAATAATGTTGGATAGCAAGACACCGTCGGCGGATCCCGCCCGGGGAACCATTTCATAGACCGGCCGATGGTCGCCGGTCCAGGGGATCAGGGCAATCCGGAGCTTCGTGAATCCGAATGGCAGAAGGGTCACCGTGAGCACTTGGCCGTCATAGTCTTTCACCGGACTGACCGGTACCGTATCCGCTGCCTGAATAGCATCATTCACTGTCCAGGAGGGTACCTTGACGGCCTGACAGGTAAGCCGGATAGGCGCCTGATCCTGTGTAAAACGAAAGCTCTTCCCTACGCCGACTTTCTCTACGGTAAAATTCGAGGCAATGTCTTCGAAGTCAAATTGATACAACGCATAATTCCAGTCGCCGGATGGTGTGATACTATAAGAAGGAAATTGCTTCGTCAGATTCCACTGGTTGGGATTATAATCGATGATATTCCAATCCTCTTCGATGGCCATAGCATAGACCAGCGGACCGCGCCGGATACTGATGCTGTTGTTTTCCGTATAAGTATACGAAAACGCTGCCGGAAATACCAGTCGCACCGTATCTCCGTTCTGCCAGACGGCCTGCAGCCTGACGTAGCGTCCGGCAGGCAGCTCCTGGTCCTGTAGATGACCGTTTACAAAGAGCTGCGGCGCAGAACACCATTCCGGTATCCGCAGATACAGAGGGAACGCTGTGTCCCGATCCATACTAAGCCGCAATGTCACCGTCTCCTCGAAAGGATATTCCGTAGATTCCGTAACGGTCACCTGGGCAGCCTGTTCCCCTGTCCCAACGGTTTGCTTTACAACGCAGGGGCCATATGCTCCGGCAGCAAAGCCGCCATCAGAGCTGGCCATCCACATGCTATTGACAAACAGGGGCCAGCCCATTTGAAAATTGTGAATACAACAAGGATATCCGCCCGGAGTCCCATATACGGAACGGTCTCCGCCGTCCGTGCTGAAGCCATGAGACCCCAGTGTTGCCATTACTTGGTTCTGCATATTAAAATAGACCTGGCCGGTCATTTCGGGCGTCAGCTGGGCCGGCCAGGCATTGTACGCCACCCATTCCAAATGATCCGCAATACCGGCGTCCCGGGTAATCATTAAGGCAATTTCATCCGAAAGCATCTGTTCCGCCACCGCGCAGGTTTCCGTTCCATGAACGGCGCCGATTCCCTGCGTCGCCTCGTCTCCATTGGACATGCCATCCACCCGTCCCGAGACGGCGTACAAATTCTCCATTCCCTCATAATAAACATCCAGATAACGGTTGTCTCCTGTCACCGCATACATCAAAGGAAACAGCTTGAAGCTTTGGTGGACATTCACGATATGATACACATTCCGCCAGGCATCCGTCGTGTAAGCGGCTTCCCAGTTTGTTTGCTGATAAAGAAGATGGCACAACTCCAGCAGACTTTCCTCATTTGTTTTTTCATATAGCCAAAAAACAGCAAGGATGTTATCACAAGCCCGAGCGGCACTCCAGCCTTCAAACGGTTTTTTACGTACCAACGTTTGCTGCGCTTCAAAATACTTGGTTAAAAAAGGAATCACGCGAACGTCTTCCTGTCCAACTGCTAAAGTAGCATCATAGTAATTTTCCAAAGCAAAGAGCATGGGCATAACCGCCCACCAATCAAACTGATTCCGATCCGACGCATAAGGCCCAAACAAACCGGACTCTACTTGACTTTCCAACGTCCAATCAATCCATTTCTGCGCCTGGTCAATCAAATCCCGGTTCTGCAGGGTATAGGCAAGCGCCACAAGCCCCTTCACATAATACGGTCCTCGTTCCCACGATTCGCCGGTTCCGCCCAGCCAGCCAGAACGATCCGGACCATCCGGCTTCACATCCGGCGACAATCGTTCAAATTGGCCGGTAATGTTTTCCGCCTGCAGCCTCAAATAGTCCAGCAGCCAGCCGCCGGCCTGTACCTGGCCAAGTGCCAGCTGTGTAAAAGTCACATCGTTTCCTTCCTCCATGGTAATTTGAATATCCTCCTTTGAATTCGTATTTTCCGGTGGCATCTGAGGCGTATTCCGACACCCCGATACCAAGCCGCACAGGCTTAACAGCAGCACCGATAAGACAACCCATTTTTTCCCGACAATTCTTTCCATTCTGCGCCATGACTCCTTTCTCGCATCTAACACGCCGTTCTTCTATTGGGTATCATACCGTTTTGAGCAGCAAAACAACAAAGCAAAAATCGATAGAAATCGTGCAAATTGCGACAAAAGAACGGATCAGCGAATCCCATCCGGAGCACAGGGATGGAAATTGCTTGGAAAACTGAATTGGGACAAAATAAAAAATAAGGACTTTTCCGTGTCCAGTCGTATAATAGATGTATAATAGAAAAAAATGTTTACACAGTCTGGAGGGAAGATATGGAGAGCGGCGCCGGCAGCTACCGCCGTTTCCTAGCAGGGGAAGAAGATGCCTTTGATGAAATATGGAAGGCATATCGCGATAGCCTTACCTTTTTTATCAATCGATTTGTTCACGACATGTCAACCGCCGAGGACCTTGCCATTGACACATTTGTCCAATTGATTGTCCATCGCCGCCGTTATCATTTTCAAGTGACCCTAAAAACATATCTGTTCATGATTGGCCGGAGCCGTGCGCTAGACTATCTCAAACACCGGAATAAGCTAACGATTGTGGAGCTTTCCAGCGCGGAAGCCGAAACGGTGGAAGATGGCTTCCTGGAGAACACGGTATTAGCGGACGAACGGGCGAACGCCGTAAACAGGGCTCTGGATACCCTGCCGGAGGAGATGCGGATCGCCGTACATCTGGTCTATTTTGAAGAGTTATCTTATGAGGAAGCAGCAAAAGTGATGAAAAAGAGCAGGAAACAAATTGACAACCTGCTTTACCGAGCAAAAACTTTGCTGCGCTCTAGCCTGGGAAAGGAAGGAGAATTCTTACGATGAGAAGAACCGAGGAAGAATTCAAAGCGGAACTATCCCGACGCTGCGAGAACTACTATCGGGATCGAAAAAAACGAAACAACAAAATGTTATTGGCTATGGCACCCTTGATGGCCGTTTTGATTATCGTGGCCGCACTCATCCTGCCGGCTATGCGGCCAGCCAACAAGGCCGGACCGAAACACTCAGACGATCCCCTTGGCGCTGCCGTACAATTCATCGATATCGAAACTTGTCCGGAAAGCAACCGCCTGGCGCGGCATTATACCGACCCCGAAAAAATCCGCGTTATCCTGCGCTACCTCAATACGCTGCAACTGACACCCAAAACGGAGCCTCCTGACGAGACGGCGGGAAACAGTTACTTCATTACGGTAACGGTCAGCACCGGAGCGCAATACACCTATGTTCACCTGGCAAATCGGTATCTGCGCCGAGACGCCGGGCCTTGGATGGAAATGAAATATGAAGAAGCGGCCAAGCTAGAACAATTGCTTGCCGAGCTTCCATCGGATGAAAGGAGACAGAAATGAAAAAGAAAATTGGTATTCTGCTGCTATTCGTGATGGTTCTTTTTGTTGTCCTGCCGGTTCCGGCATCGGCGGATATAGGACCCAAACCGTCAACGGAGATAACGTTTTCTGGATTGGAAGGAGAAACCTATTACGTTACCTTGCTCTCCCCGTCCCCTTCCAACGGCCCATCCTCGGCTTATGACGGAATAACGGAAAATGCACGGTACCACGAAGGAGAGGAAGAATATGGCATATGGAAAAAATTCGTAGACTATGCCGACACCGATGGGTTTTATTTTCTGCAGGTATTCGGAACATGCCGGGGAAACGATTCCTTCCGGTGGGGATATTATCCTCCCAGCACCTTCAAAATATTGCTGTATTTCCCGAAATACGATACGTTCGCGGTAAGCGGTCAATATGAACGGTACGCATTCGACAGCTATTATACCGTAGATATGGCCGGTTATGATATCCGTTCCGTTACCCAGGGCAGCGTGCTGTCTGCGAAAAAAAGCTACGATTATAAGTGGGAGACGGTTTCCCTTCTTTGCCGTATTGTTCTGACCATTTTGCTGGAAGTGGGAGTGGCTCTGCTGTTCGGCTATCGGGAAAGAAAACAATTGCTTTTCATTCTGTTGGTCAATGTAATCACCCAAACGGCGTTGAACGTTTTGCTAAACGTCATAAACTATTTTCAAGGCGCGCTTGCTTTCACCCTGTATTATCTAACGCTCGAATGCCTGGTCTTCGCCTCGGAAGCAATTTTGTATTATTTTCTGATGAAGAAATTCTCCCGGAAGGAGTGTAGCCGGAACTGGCTGGCAGTCGTATATGCTTTCGCGGCAAATACCGCTTCTTTTGCCGCCGGACTGGTCCTGGCTCATTGGATTCCCGGTATATTCTAAGGAGTGACACAGCGAGGAAAAGAAAAAAACGGTCATACTTCGGCAAAAGGGAAAAAGCAAACCAACCAGGCTATGTACCGGCTCCGTTTTGGGGCCGGTATGCTTCTTGTTTCTTTCGGCTGAAACGAATCGTGGAGGACACATCTCAGATATGTCCTCCACGATAGTTCAACCATACATCCTTATCCGACTGCCCTCATTCACCGGACAGTCTTCTTTTCACCTCATCCGGCTTACCGGACAAGACTCTTACATCTTTTCGATTCTGGCTTTCAACCCTTCGTACTGATCCTTCAGCTCCTGCGGCAGCTTCTCGAATTTCGCCAGATGAGCTGCCTGGTCGGCAACTTCTTCCATCCAGACGTCTTTGTCGATGGACAACAATTCTTTCAAGGTATCTAAGGATACGTCCGTACCTTCCAGATCGATGTCTTCCGGTTTCGGCAGATAACCGATCGGAGACTCTACCGCATCCACCTGACCGTTGCAGCGGGCCAAAATCCAAAGAATAACCCGAAGATTATCACCAAAGCCGGGCCAGATAAATTTCCCGTTCTCATCTACCCGGAACCAGTTGACGTTGAAGATCTTAGGCGGATTGGCAATCTTCCTGCCCATTTCCAACCAATGCTGGAAATATTCGCCCATGTTGTATCCGCAGAACGGAAGCATTGCCATAGGATCTCTCCGAACCACACCCACCTTACCGGCCGCAGCCGCAGTGGTCTCGGATGCCATGGTGGCACCAACAAACACACCGTGAGCCCAGTTAAAGGATTGGTAAACCAATGGAGCAACTTTCGCACGGCGTCCGCCAAAAATAATAGCGGAAATCGGTACGCCGGCAGGATCCTCAAATTTATCGGAAATACACGGGCACTGTGCCGCCGGAGCGGTAAACCGGGAGTTGGGATGCGCACACTTCTCCGGCAAATCGGGAGTCCAAGGATTTCCTTTCCAATCGGTAGCCTGTTCCGGAGCGGGAATACCCATGCCTTCCCACCAAACGGTCTTCTCCGGCGTCAAACCTACGTTGGTAAAGATCGTATTCTTCTTGCAGGTGAGCAGCGCGTTGGGGTTGGACTTCATGCTGGTTCCCGGAGCCACGCCAAAGAAACCGGCCTCCGGATTAACCGCCCACAGTCTGCCATCTTTGCCGACACGGATCCAGGCGATGTCATCACCCACCGTCCAAACCTTGTAGCCTTTTTCCTGATATTTCTTCGGCGGAATCATCATGGCCAGATTGGTTTTTCCACAAGCGCTGGGGAACGCCGCAGATACATACTGCACGTTTCCGCTGGGATCTTCTACCCCCAGTATCAGCATATGCTCCGCCATCCAGCCTTCTTTCCGTCCCAGCCAGCTGGCAATGCGGAGTGCGAAGCACTTTTTACCCAAAAGCACATTGCCGCCATAGCCGGAGCCAACGGACCAGATCGCGTAATCCTCCGGGAAATGGCAGATGTACCGCTTCTCCGGCGTGATTTCATTTTTCGCATGCAGTCCCTTTACAAAATCAGGAGAATCGCCCAGCATATCCATGGCGATCTTACCCATTCTGGTCATAATCCGCATATTCAGCACCACATAGATACTGTCGGTAAGTTCGATACCTACCTTGCTGAATTCTGAGCTGGCCGGTCCCATGATGTAAGGAATCACGTACATGGTACGACCCTTCATGGAACCTTCAAACAACGTTCCCAGCTTGGCGTAAGCGGCGCTCTTCTCCATCCAATTGTTGGTCGGGCCCGCATCTTCTTTCTTTGATGTACAAATAAACGTACGATTCTCCACCCGGGCCACATCGTTCTCTGCGGTACGGTGGTACAAGCATCCCGGATATTCGTCCTGGTTCAGCTCAATCAGTTCTCCGGTGGAAAGCGCTTGCTTGGTCAAACGGATCCGTTCCTCCTCCGATCCGTCCAGCCATACAATCTCATCAGGCTGCGTCAAAGCAGCCATCTGTTCTACCCATTCGTTCACATATTTGTTGTTATACATACTCTGATCCCTCTTTCCCTAGTAAAAAATCCAAAATCACCACAAATATATTATAGCACAATAATCCGAATTTGCAATGCAGGATTCTCTGCCTTTTGTTATCGGGAGTTTGACAGTTAGAGAAAGGAAAAGGAGTTACAAAACCTATAAAATCAATATTTTTTTGTCAAATATTCGTTTT